>Ga0209272_10000200_pt1 | contig 62778 bp, 55 predicted proteins | sample tdDd002_FD_187125 | JGI IMG/M metagenome (GOLD analysis project Ga0209272, IMG submission 187125) | Marine sediment microbial communities from the Atlantic coast under amendment with organic carbon and nitrate - tdDd00.2 (SPAdes)... | ecosystem: Environmental > Aquatic > Marine > Coastal >...
TCATAAACGTATGTTATTGTTCTTCCTCTGTGATCTGTTACATTTACAGGTCTATCAAGATTATCTAGAACTGTAATCATTTCACCATCTCTTGTTTTTACTGTATAAGAATTACTCAAGTAGTTGTATTCAATGATTTCATCTTCTTCTACTCGAATGACCCTTCCTGAAGCATCATAAACATAACTGGTTTCTGTATCACCAGTTAGTTTCGTAACTTGACCGAGTGCATCTCTTTCAAAGATTGTTGTTTTCAGTAACTGTATCAGCAAACCGACCAGAAAAAGTATAAGTCTTCTCATAACCTGGTGATGTAATTTTAGTCACTCTTCCAGTACTGTCGTATTGATAGATATGGTCATTGATAGACGTTTCACCATAAAGATTGTAAGTAAAGTTTGTACTTTCACCTTCTGGTGAAGTTTCCGTCAATAATCGACCAAGAGAATCATAGATATATGAAGTCATACGACCAGCAAAGTCTTTGGATGTTAAATAGCCATAAGAATCATATTCAAAACTGGTTGTGTCTCCAGCTTTGTTAGTCACACTCGAAACCAGACCCATCGTATTATAAGTAAAACTTTCTGTACCCAACTCATCTTCTTTTGATTTTAACTGTCTATTTTCATAAACATATGAAGTTGTACCTTTTTCATTCGTTTCTGTAATGAGAAGATCATCTTCATAAGCATAAGTTGTTTCTCTGGAGAAGATATCTGTTTTCTTGATTAAAAGATCATCTTCATACTCATAATAAACAGTTCCTGCTTTAGAGGTTTCTTCAACCAGATTATCGTCAGAATACACATAGGTATAAACATCACCTAGTCTGTCTGTGTATAGAACCAAATGATCATCTGAATATTTAAACTTTTCTGTACCACCATTAATATCTTTAACTACAGTTTCTGCTCCATATGAATAAGTAAAAACAACTTCATCATCCACTATCGCCGTTGAAATCTTATCACCAGAATAGATGAACTCACTTGTAAAACCCTTTTCAGTAATACTTGTCAGTTTGTTGTTTGTATAACCATAAGCTGAAACCATACCATCCACATGACTCACTGAAACAAGTTTGTTACCAGAGTAAGTAAAACTCACCTTATTTCCCATAGGATCTATCATTTCAGATATAAAATCATTTGAGTTATACTTGATCTCAAGTCTTCTATCACCATTTACTAAAGCTGTTATTCGACCACTAGAATCGTACTCATATGAAAGAGTATTACCGAAACGGTCCGTTCTACTCATCAGTTTACCTTCTAAGACACCATTACTTCTCCACGGAGCATGGTAACCATAGTAAATCAATGTATCGCCAGTTTTAGTTGTTACTTTATATTCCGTTTTAGAAATTCTCTCTAAAGTATCTCCTGCCGCTGTCTTATAATGACCCTCATGAAGTTTGTAGTTGACCATAGGATCACCATCATAAGATGTAACGTCACTATTGGTATCTTTGACAAATTCATAAGCTCTCTTCGTTCCATCTACACGAACCTCTGCGACATCATAACCTGAATACATTTTAAGTTCTGTATAGAAGTTCAAATCCCACCCTTGACCGAAAGCCCCAACGGAATCAGATTGATACCGTGTTAGGGTTAAATCATATCCAAGAGCATCTACAAAAATGTCGTTTATTTCTAACTGTAGTGTCCCTGTTTTGGGATCCACCATATTTTGAGTTCTACTACTTGCATTTGGTCCAGTCATCAGTTCACTCGGTCTACTGGCCAGTGGTGATGATGTAGCATCTGGTAGACTCGGCATTTGTATACTCACATCAGCGGTTGGTAAATTAACCGATGGTGTTTGTCTATCATTTAATAAATCCAGTACAGCTAGTGGATCATATACTGGTCTGCTTTCTGCAAATGCAGGCATAACAGATTGTAATAACATCATCACAATAAGTGTTAAAGAGACAATTCTTTTCTTCATTTAATTCCTCCGAAATTTATTTTTGTATAAAAAAACTCCATGCTAAGGGCATGGAGAACTCCTTATACATTTACTGAAACTGGCTGTCCTACACATAAGTGTGCTTAGACCCTTTAGTTTTGCGTCCCAAGATTTCTCTTGGTTTGCCTTTTTAGTTTGTATAGATACTCGACTCATTTCAAAAGATTACCATATAGAACAATCGTTGTCAACGAAACCACTATAGAACAATTGTTAGTTACGCTAAAATAGAATTCTTACTTTTTAGTTTTTCTAAGGGTTTCAATCCATTTCATTAAATTAAAATAACACTAAGAATTGTGTGTCTTTGTTCTTTTCTAAAACTAAATTCCTTTTCTCTTCAAGTTTTAATCCTAGAGAATATAATCTTATATACAAAAAAAGAACGAAAACATCGTCCTTTTTACAAAACAAGAGGATGATACTTTGTATCATCCTCTAAAATATGCATTATCTAAACTGATATTTAATCTAATTTAAATCTATCTAATTCTGTTTTTAAGTGAACTGAAATTTCATTTAACGTCTCTGCTGCTCTAGCAACTTCTTCAACAGCTACATTTTGTTGTTGCATTGTTGCTGTAACTTCTTCTGAAGATGCAGCTGTTTCTTCTGAAACTGCTGAAATGTTATCAATTGACGATACAATTGCATTCTTGTCTTCTTCAAGATCGTTAACTGACGAACTAATCATATCGATGTTCTCTGTAATATGATCTACAGAAGTAGAAATTGTACCAAAGGCATCATCTACCATCTCAACTGCTTTTGATTGTTCTTGAGCAATATGTTTAAGGTCTTCCATACTCTTAACCGTTTCATTCGAGTCTGTTTGAATATTGATAACAATATCTCTTATCTCTTCAGCTGATTGTGACGATCCTTCAGCCAGTTTTCTGATTTCATCCGCTACAACTGCAAAACCTCTACCGTGTTCACCAGCTCTTGCTGCTTCAATTGAAGCATTTAATGCTAGTAAATTAGTTTGTTCTGCAATAGAACTGATTGCATCTAATATAGAAGAAATAGACTGTGTTTTTATATTTAACTCGTTGATAATAGCCTCAATATCTGAATTGGCTTTATCACTTGATTCCGTTTTTTCTCTTAAATCGTTGATTGCTTTAACACCCTCAAGATTTGCATCAATCACTTCTTTTGTAGAAGTTAATAAGACATCTGTATTATTACTTAATTCTTGGAATTTCATTGATAAATCTCTTGCAACAACAGCACCTGCTTCAGCATCGCCTGCTTGATCAGAAGCACCTTGTGCAATTTCATCTACCGTTCTTGATACTTCATCAGCCGATGCACTTGTTTCCTCAGCTGTAGCAGCTAAGTTTTGAGCAGACTCAGTTAATTCATCTGATACATTTTGAACATTCTTTAGAAGTCCTTTTATGCCATCAACTGTTTCAGTAAACGTTTTACCGATAGCACCAATCTCATCATTAGTTTTAACTTCAATGCTTGCAGTTAAATCACCATTTTTGATTCGATCCATACCTTCCATTACAATTTTTGTACCTTTTGAAATTGTTCTAGCAAATACAAATGCAACCAAAGCACTGATCAATAATGCAACAACATTAACAACAAGAATGTTAAGAGAAATCTTAGAACTTTGTTCTTTAAACTCACTTGTCTTCATTGTAGCTAGAATGTGTAGACCCGTTAATTCAGAAGTTTCGTATACGGCAAATTTATCTTCATCGCCATAATGATAATCAATTGGTTCATGATTGTTGGCTTCAATAGATTCAATAATTTCTGGTACTGGTACACCTTTACCAATAATACTTGGATCAGGATGTGTTAATGTGATTAGGTTTTGATCGATTAAAGTAGGATAACCCGACTCTCCGATTTTAATTTCGTTTAGTATTTCAGAAATATAGTCTAGTTGAACATCGATTCCAACAATACCATACAATCTAGAACCATCTGTATTGTAAACCGGTTGTGAAACCCTCATATAATAAGTACCATCATCGTTTGCGATTGGTCCTGTCCATAAAGTACCGTCTGACGCAATTGTATCTTCAAAAATTTCCATTTTTGAATAATCAACTGATTCATCAAGTTCTGCAAAAGGTACTGTATCAATCGAACCCGCTTTACTGATATAGTAGATACCCGTAATATCAACATTTGTGTTGTATATCGTTTCCATAGATTCAATCAATCGTTCTTTGAACATGGCATTTGCTGATGCTTTTCTTACATTAGGATCCGCGGCATAGATATGAAGGATACTTTCATATTTCTCGAAAAACATATCTACAATTTGAGTTGTTTCAATAATCAACTCTTGTGTACTTGATTTAAAATTTTCCTCAATAATGTCTGCAGCTTGATTACTGGCAGAAAAACCAACATAAGTTAAAGCAACAAAAATAACTAAACAGAACATGATGACCAATTTCACACCAATTTTAAACATTTTCTTTTCTTTAGTAACTTTTGATGGTTTACTCTTTGTACCTTTTGACATAATGCCTCCTATAAGTCTAACGTTTCCATTTCGGTGTAACTTTTTGTACCCGATACGATTTACCTTTTAACTTCATTCTTCTTAATGCAGACATGACTTGATCCGTCAAATTACGATTGACTTCAACAGTTGTATAATCATGATACAAAACTATTTTTCCAAGATCAGAACGTTCCACACCTGGTATTTTTGTAATCGTATGCATGATATCACCAGCTTTTAAATGTGATTGTCTACCAGCGAAAACCTTTAATTGCTCATATTTCATTGTCTTATCAGCTTTAAAACGTTTTTTCTTAGTACTTTCAACACCTGCTGGTCTATTTCTTTTTTTAGGACCTTTACGTTCGATGGTATAACCTAAGAATTCATGAAGTTCATCCATACGTTCAGACTCTTTATAAGAACATAAATTAATCGCAATACCCGTTTCATTTACACGTCCAGTACGTCCAATTCTATGTACATAATTTTCAAATTCAAATGGTAAATTAAAATTAATAACATGAGATAGATTACGTATATGTAATCCACGACTCGCTAAATCAGTAGCAATTAAATATTTTAATTCCCCTCTTTTAAATTTAGAAATCATCTTCATTCTTAATTCTTGTTCCATACCACCATGTAGCATACCTGTTTCATCATTCCACTTACTCATTACTTTATAAATACTCTCTACTTTGTTTTGAGTATTGGCAAAGATAATACTACGAGTAGGTTTTTCATAATCCAACATACGTTTTAAGAAGTCCAATTTCTTATGTTCTTCTACTTCATAATAAATTTGTTCAACTTTCTTATGAATATCCACTTCAGATTTAATATCTACTTTAACAGGATCATTCATATCATCCATAATGATATGTTCTATACGCGCTTGCATCGTTGCTGAGAACAATAATGTATTACGCTTTTTAGGTAATTTTGCTAAAATATCATGTAATTGCTCTTCAAAACCAAGATTTAAAAGTTCATCTGCTTCATCAAGCACTAGATATTTTAAATCATCTACTCTTAAAAACTTTCTTTCTACTAAATCTTTTAATCGTCCTGGTGTTGCAACAACAATATGAGGATATCTCTTTAATGCATCACGGTGATCTTTTATCAAAGTCTTACCGAATGCTACTAAAGTTTTAATTCCTCTATAACGTCCAATATTAATAATATCTTCATTAATCTGTAATGCTAACTCTCTTGTAGGAGCAATAACAATCGCTTGAGGATATTTTTCTTCTACTTCAATTCTTTCACAAATTGGAATAGCAAATGCAGCTGTTTTACCTGAGCCTGTTTGAGATTTAACAACAACATCTTTATTATCTAATATTAACGGGAGTACTTTCTTCTGAACTTCTAATGGTTCTTTAAAACCAAGTTCAGATAAGGCTCTTTTTATCTCATTTTTTAATTCATATTCTTTAAATTTCATATGCCACCTCACCTTTTTTCTATACCCCCAAAATTACACAATAACGATTATAAACCAATTAATAGAAAAAAAACAGGTCATTTGTCCTCATTTGCTAGGGGCTAATCGACAGAACGCCCTATTCTATCACATTACATACAAAAATAATACATTTTCTTAAAAATTGTTTGAAAAATCTAGACAATAAAAAACCAATCCCGAGGATTGGCTAATCTTTAATCTCTTCGTAACAAATTCTTATACTAAATATTAAAAGCAATACCATGTATACCAGTGATATCAACAACGAAAATCCGTCGATACCATAACCGAAAAATAGTCGTCTCATCAACCGTGTGGTATGTGTTAACGGCAACCATTCTATAACAGCTTTGAAGTACCATGGCAAACCACCAACAGAATAAAAGGTTCCACATAAAAAGGTCATAGGTGTGATGATCATATTGGTAAACCGATTTAAGTCATAATGTGTATCAATCGTCATAGCAGCTATAAATCCAATCGATGCAAAGATGACTGAGTTGATAAACATAACAATAAATAACATAATTGACCAACTCATACTACCTGTCAACACACCAATAACGATGGTAAACAAACCTGCATAGAATCCTCTTAAAGCACCCGCCAATATATAACCAATGGCAAAACGAGACATTCTTGTTGGTGAGTAAATATAACATTCCAAACTCTTCTCATGAAGTCTTGTGATACTTATTCGCATTGAAACTGCCGCATAACTATTTCGAGTCGTAGCCATCGCTAGTAGACCCGGAAGGATAAAGAACAAATACGACTTACCTTCTACTACAACACCAGAGAGTCCGATACCGAAAGTAACCAAGTATAATAACGGACTGATCATTTGAGAAAAAGTGATCTTCAAGAACCTATGTTTAAAGAAAGTATATTCGCGCCATAAGATCGTTAAGATTTCCATACATGCACCTGCTCATTCGTATAATGGTAAAAAACATCTTCTAATGAAGTTTTTGAAATAGTGTAAAGACCTTTCATTTTTGAACTTGCTTGATTGGCTTCTTCAAGGGTATTGAAAAATGTCATTTCAGTATCTATTTCGATTTTAAACCGACCCAATTCTTCTATGAGAGCATCTGATGTATTTTCCTTAAATACTTTCCCATGATTAACAAGCATTACATAATCACATAATTGTTCTGCTTCTTCAATGTAATGCGTGGTCAAAACAATGGTTTTTCCCTCTGAATGAAACTTTTTTAGAAAACGCCATATTTCTTTTCTTGCATGGACATCAATACCTACTGTCGGTTCATCTAAAAAAAGGAACTCCGGGTCATGTATCAATGCTTTTGCAATCATCAATTTTCTCTTCATACCGCCAGATAAATTCTTTGACACTCTTCTTCTTACCTCTATCAGTCCAAGTAGTTCTAAGAGCTCTTCAGTTCTTTCTAAAACGACTTTTTTCTTCATGTGGTACAGTTTACCCGAAAAGATCATATTTTCTTCTACAGTCAATTCTTTATCCAAATTAACATGTTGGCTTACAACACCAATTTTTTTCTTGATTTCAATTTGATCTTTTCCCATTACCTGACCGTCATAACTTATCAGTCCTTCTGTCGGATCCAATAAACCAATCATCATTTTAATTGTAGTCGTTTTACCAGCGCCATTAGGACCTAAAAGACCAAGAAACATACCATCACTAACTTGAAAGGATAAACCATCCACTGCTTTTACATCTTCAAAATACTTTTTTACATTTTGTATGTCTATCATAATCCTAGACCTCTTTTTAAATCATCCCAAGTCAATACATCAGCTGGATAGAAATAGCCTTCTTTTAAAGACATTAATTTATAGTAGACAACTGTTTCAACAATTCTTTCATTAGAAATATCATCATTATCTTTTATAGAAATACTTTCATTTTTTAAATCATTGATTAGATAAAGGATAAGTGCAAATTCTTCTCTCGTGACAGGTTGCTCAGGATAGAAGTAGTTTTCTTCATCAACCATAAAACTTTTGAAATACCCTTTTTTCATGGCAGTTTCTATATAATCAAAGTAATCGTGTTCTATTGTTACATCAACAAAATCACCATAATAATGTTCTTTATCCAAATCATTATAATATGATGTTGTAGGTACAAAGATCATTGTATTTAAGTATTTTACCATCACTTCTGATAATTCCTGTCTGGTAACCATACCTTCTTTTAATTCTACTTCACAGTATTTTTCTGGATAAAACGCTCGTTGTAAAGCTTTAACCCCTTTTGTGAATCTGAATGTAGGACTTGAAATGATCTTTTGATTGATTTCATATACCCGATCATTTTTTACTGCTTTTATAACATCAAATCCAGGTCTGATGGCTATTGAATGTGTATTGCCACCTGCACCCATAACACCACGTTGTGTCACGTAAACATCGATATCATCTGCTCTTTCAATAATCTTTTCAGTACCATATATCGCAATGGAACTTCCCTCTTCTATAGGCACTGCATCACTTGCTATATTAGAACCACCTGCTAAGTTTATTGCATATGCTGCCATTGAAGCTTCTGTTACAGTTTTGTACTCTCTATCTGATGATTCAAAGTAAACACCTATTCTCTCATCAGAAACCGTTTCATTCTTAATGGTATCTAATTCTAAATGAAACTCTGTTAACAGTCTTTCAGCAGTTGTTTCTTTACCGGTTATCATACCTAATTTATCAATATACTCATCAAACTCATCAAAGCTATCTGGATACAATGAAACAACAGTAATACCGGTTCGTCTTAAACTCTTTACAAAATCAGGACTATGCCTTTCAATAAAAGGCCTGATAATAACAACATCAGGTCTTGCTGCAATTACTTTTTCAGGATCTGATTTATAATCATAGACATCTTTTGATAAGGCTTCATAAGGGTAAATATCAGATGATCCAACACCAATAATTTCTCTATCCAATCCAAGTGCAAAAAGATTTTCCGTATGTGCTGAATAAAGAGAAATAATCGTATCCGCAGGCTTTTCCATGCGGATACGATAACCTGAATCATCTGTAAAATCAATTGAAATATCATCATTGGTTGTTGGGATATGATTGATGCCCTTTTCTATCCAAGGTCTTGCAAGGAACAAGGTTAATAACAATACCACAGCAATTGATAGATACGTTTTAATTTTAAGTTTAGACAATTAGTTTACTCCTTCTATTGCTTCTTCTGCATGGTCCATGAAAATTTCTCTAATGCCTTCATTTTCACCCATACCGTGCATAAATACTTCTACTTCATAACCACTTTGTTTTAATATCGTTTTCCATGAATCCTCTTCATCGCCACCCATGTCGTTTTCAGCATGGTCACCTGCTACAATCATAAGAGGCATCAATGTCACTTTTTCGATTTGATTTTCTTCTAATTGTGCCACTACATTTTCGAGTGTCGGGAATCCTTCTACAGTTCCAACAAATACATTGTCATATCCCGCTGCACTAAAAGCATATTCTAAAGCTGCATAAACTGCATTGGCTTCATGATGCGTACCATGACCCATGAATACAATGGCTTCATTGTCATTTCTTTCAGGGAAATTACTCGCCAAAGAATCAATGACATTCTCATAATCTTCATGAGTTGTTAAAAGTGCTTTACCAACCTTGATTTCATTGAAATCACTTTTGTACTCCTCCACAATCGCCATCATATCATCGTACTCTGCACCATTCATAACATGTAGTGATTGAATAACAACCGTACCATAATTGTCTTTTTTAAGTGCCTCTAATGCTTCTTCAACATTATTCACTTTTATATTGTCACGTTCTTCTAAAATATCAATAATCGTTTGAGCTGTAAATGCTCGATAAACATCATAACTTGCAAATTCTTCTTCGAAAGCCTTTTGTGTTGCATCTAAAGTTTTCTCACGAGTATCTTGATAACTTGTACCAAAACTTACTACCAATAACGCTTGTTTATTCACATCTGGACTACAGCCTACAATCCCTACTAACATTAAACTAACCAATACCAAAATTATCATTTTTTTCATGTTGTTCACCTCTAATTAAAAATCCCTTGTTTTTTATGTATTCTACTAAAATACCATAAACTGCTTTTATAGTTCCTTCATTAAGTACTTCATTTGGCATGCCCTGAGCATAAACCTTACCTTCTTTCATCAATATGACATAATCGCTATATTGATAAACCAAATTCAGATCATGCATAACACAGATAATACATCTATCGCTCGTTACCTTTTTTTTCAACAACTCAAGTGATTTTATTTTGTAATAAATATCCATTGCTGAAAAGGATTCATCCAATAACAAATAGGATGTATTCTGCGTCAATACCTTAGCTAAGTTAATTCTTTGTAATTCACCACCACTGATTTCATTGAGTTTTTTTTCAATAAATCCCAAAGTGTCAGTTTCATTAAATGCATTTTCAACTATTTTTAAATCATTCTGATGATAATCTTCAAAATGACCTTTATGGGGACGTCTCCCCATGAGTACATAGTCCAAACAAGTAAATGGAAATACCTGATTGACATTTTGTCTATTAAAAGCAAGTAGTTTGGCTCTTTCAAGAGGTGATAAGTCTTTCGAATCAACACCTTCAATAAGAACCTGCCCTTGCTGGTAATCTAATTCATTATTTATAAGTTTAAGAAGTGTTGATTTACCACAACCATTCGGTCCAATAATCGACACAAATTTCCCTTTGGGTATATCAACTGATAAGTTTTCAAACAACATTTTCTGTCCGTATTTAAACTCCAAGTCTTTGATGGTTATCATAATATCTGTCCTTTTTTATTCATATAGATGTAAATAAAGAATGGTCCACCTATAAGAGTCGTTATAACGCCGACAGGAATCTCCACTTGGAATAAGAGTCTTGAAATATTATCAGAAAGCATCAATACCACACCGCCAACTACTGCTGAAAGCGGAATCAAATAACGATGTTTGGCTGTAAATCCCATTCTGATAAAATGAGGTACAATCAGTCCTATAAAACCAATAACGCCACTAATGGATACACAGACTGCTGTTAAAAGTGCTCCAACAACTAAAAACTTTCTAACACTCTTTTCTCCATCTAAACCCACGCTCTTGGCTTCGTTGATACCAAGAGTCAGAACATCCAAATCATCTGACATCACAAACGCCAGAATAATACCAATGGATACCAATGGAAATAAGATAAGAACATCTGTCCATGATTTTGCAGCAAGTCTGCCCATCAACCAAAACACCATTGCACTCACATCCTCTCCAGCCATGCTTTTTAACAAGCTGATACCAGCTGAGAAAATAGAGCCTACAATGATACCAGCTAAAATAAGTCTAGAGGTATGTAACGTGTGATTAAACCCAGCTATTTTTAAGATGACAACAAGTGTTAATATGGCAAATATAAAAGCGACTGGTGTGATTGGTATCAACAAACCATAAACCATATTGATGTATATCGCTAAAACAGCACCAAACGCTGCACCAGTAGAAACGCCTATGGTATATGGATCAGCCAAGGGATTTCTAAGAACCGATTGGAAAATAACACCCGATACAGCCAATCCCGCTCCAATGAGTAACCCGCATAATATTCTAGGCAGTCTTAAATCCCAAACAATTGCTGTATGAATATCATCAGGAACATTTTTTTGTAATACTTGGTTATAGATGATTTTAAATCCTTCTGATACTGAAATTGATGCTTCACCTAAAGTGACCGATACTAATAGTATCATCACCATAATGACAATCCCAAGTACTAAATATCTATTGAATTGCCTTTTCTCTTTTCGCAAAACATTTTGAAGCATGATCCTCTACTTTCATTCTATGAGGAATAAAGTGTGGCGAGTCATTTCTAAAATCTGTATAGAAATCACTATCGATATGAAACACTTCCCTTAAACGATCAGATGTCAAAACATCTTCTGGTTTACCTTCAGCTATGATATTGCCTTGTTTCATTACATACACTCTATCTGAATATCTAATGGCTTGATTCAAATCATGAAGAACCATCAGAATAGTGACATTTTCTGTTTCATTTAATGATTTAATGAGTTCTAAAACTTCCAACTGATGTGACAAATCTAAAAATGTTGTCGGTTCATCTAACACAATAATGTCTGTTTTTTGAGCAAGCGCCATGGCTATCCAAGCACGTTGTCTTTCACCCCCGGAGAGTTGTGTTAATTTCTTGTTTTTATGATGTGTCATCCCTGTTTGTTTTAACGCCCATTTAATAATCTGGCGATCCTCATCGTTTAATTTGCCTGAGAAATTACCATGGGGATACCGACCATACCTAATCAACATCTCAACATCAAAATCTTCAGGTGTTTGTCTAATTTGTGGTAATACCGCTAACTTTTTAGCAATATCTTTGGTTGATATTTTTTTAATGGGTTTACCTTCAAATAAAACATCCCCTCCACTTGGTTTTAAGAGTCTTGTTAACGCTTTTAAGACCGTTGATTTCCCACAGCCATTGGGACCCACAATCGATAGAATTTCACCTTTGTTGGCATGAATGTCTATGTTATGGACAACTACTTTTTTATCATATGATACCGATAGATTTTTGGCTTCAATTAACATTATTTTTTCTCCCTTAATAAGAATAAGAAAAATGGTGCGCCTAAAACTGCCATGATAATTCCAACTGGTAACTCGATTGGATCAAACAGCATCCTGGCCATCACGTCACATCCAACCAATATGGCGCCACCGAGTCCAATCGTTGCCGGATAAAGATATCGATAATCAGATCCTACAATCAATCTTGCTATATGAGGTACAACCAGTCCGACAAATCCTAAAAGTCCTGCGACTGAAACTGCACTTGCTGCAAGTAATGCTGATAATACAATAAAAATGGTTCTAATTTTTTCTACGCTCAAACCAAGTCCTGTTGCAACTTCATCTCCTAATTGTAAGAGGTTGATCTGATTGGACAACATCATGCAAAGTGCACCCGCTATCAGGGTATATGGCCATATCAAATAAAAATCTGGCCATGTCTTGCCTGATAAACCACCAATCATAAAACTGATACCACCAGAAATTCTTTCAGGATAGAAAGTCATTAAAACATTGATACCCGCGCCAAGAAAAGCTGATACCGCCACTCCTGAAAGAATTAATCGAATCGGACTAACACCATTTTTCCATGCCAGTGTATAGATTAAAAACGTCGTTAATAGAGCTCCGATAAAAGCACCGATCGGCACCAAATAGGCGTATGACGGGAATAATATCATTATGATGAACGCCATCAAACCAGCACCACTTGAGATACCGATGATACCAGGGTCTGCCAAGGGGTTGTTCATAACCCCTTGTAACGTCACACCTGATAGAGCTAAGTTAATACCAACAAATGCTGCTATTAAATTTCTAGGTAAACGGACATTAAATATAATGCTATGATTTAGTGTATCTGTTTCTAAAAATATCGCTTTAAACACATCAATAATACCAATTTTTAATGAGCCCAAACTAATCCCTACAAGTAAAGTTACTGCAAACAATGCATAGATTATTATCAGCTTTATAATACGATGGTCTTTAATATCCACTAGTTATTTCCTTCTAAAATATCACTGATATATTGATAAGCATCTAAGTATTTCATATTTGGTTTGTATAAGAACAATTCTTTTGGCAAGTAGATGAAACGTCCTTCTTGAACTGCTGTAAGTGATGCCCATGCAGGATTTGACATAACGTCTTCTTCTAATCTTGCTTTAGCATCTTCTACTGAACCCATAGTCTGTACAAAGATATAAGTTGGATCTAATTCTAGTATCTTTTCAAAACTAAATTGTTTCGATTCTTCATCAGCAATTGAGTAATTAGCAGCTATGTTTTTTCCACCCATATTGTCAATGATGCCAGCAGTGATATTATCATCTTTAGCTGAGATTGATTTTGATGAAGCAAATAATAACAAGTAAGAAAAATCATGATCAACATCTGTTAATGTTTTAATACCATCTACTAATGGTTGAGATTTCTCTTCATACACTGCATCATTCCCATTGATGTAACAGAAGTTCTTGAATGTTGTCATTGTTTCATCAAAACTATTGTAATCAGCTGCATAAACATTTATATGACTCGTTTCGAATATATTTAGTAACTCTTCTTGTTTTGCATATCCAGCTCTAATAATAACCAAGTCCGGCTCAAGCGCTAAAATAGCCTCAATATTTGGCGTTGACATTTTTCCAACTTTCGGTAAATCGACTGCTGGTTCTGGTAAAGTAGAACTTTCAATGATACCAACTAACTCACCACCTGCTTCATACCATAAATCTGCAAATGAACCATATAAACATATAACTTTTTCTGGTTTTGTTTCAATAGTAATTTCTCTATTTAATGCATCCACATAAGTTGTCATCACTTCAACAGTCTCTTCTGCTGAATCACCACTACCTTCAGAGACATTGCTTTCATTTTGAACAACATCAGTTGCCACTTCAGTAATCGCTTCATTTGTTACCTCGTTATTTGTTGTACACCCCACTGCTAACATGGCAACCACCATAATTATGATTAATAATTTCTTCATTTTTTCCCTCCTAAAATGTCTTTGATTAATGTCTTTAAATTTCTATATAAATTCACATACTCCATTTGAGGTCTCCCTAAAACATAAGTGTGTATATTTAAAGCTTTTGCCGCACCTAACTTTTCTTTAAATCCTCCAGCATTACCACTGGCCTTTGTAACCAAATGTTTGATCTCTAACGCTTGAAACATTGCATGATTCATTGCTGTATCAAAAGGACCTTGCATACCAATGATCTGTTTGGGTGATAATCCCAGTTCATAACATTTCTTGATGACAACTTCTGTTGGTAATACTCTACAATACAACCGTTTTATATCGACATTTTCAGTAAATTCTTCAAGATTATTACTGCCGATGGTTAAAAAAATGTTGCCTTTGGTTTTATTGATGTCTTTTAATATGGCTTCATAACTGTCATAGTGTTCAGATTCCAGTTCAGGTCTTTCAAATCTGTAATAAGGGATATTGAGTTTATGAGAAGCTTTCATCAGATTGTTTGAAATAACTTCAGCAAAAGGATGAGTACAGTCAATGATGTCCGTGACCTCATGTTCTAATAACTTTGATTGAATCATTTCTAAATCCATTGGGTAATCGTAAACGGTTATACCTTTATATAAAGAACCACCATAAGGCGTGGCGTTAAAACAAACCACCTCTAATGAGTTTTCAATAAGTAAGTCTACTGCCGACCGACCATCTGAAGTCCCTGCAAATACGGCAATCACACTTGATACCCCCTCGGAGTAATCATAAAGTCTTTGTATTGATACGTATTGGAGTTCCCAATAATCACCATCGTTGTCATATCTATATGATGAGTTAACATCTTCCCTAAAGTTGTAATCGTAACCTTTTCGCCTTCTCTTTTGGCGTTGTTTACAATACCTACAACAGTATCTTCCGATTTATGTTTCAGAAGAATGTCTCTTGCAGTATTGATATGAGTCGGTCTACCTTTACTTTTAGGATTAAACAGACAGATAACAAAATCCCCTTCAGCTGCTAAAGTCAGCCTCTTTTTTATCAACTCAAAATCAGTTAGTAAATCACTTAAACTGATATAAGCATGATCATGCATAATCGGAGCACCTAAAGCAGCTGAAGCACCATTAGCTGAGGTGATGCCTGGTACAATTTCAATGTCTAAGTCCAATTCTTTTGCTGAAACAATTTCAAGCACCAAGCCTGACATCGCATAGACGCCTGGATCACCCGAACTGATAACCGCCACGTTCTTTCCTTCACTAGCAAGCTCAACTGCTTTTGTACAACGCTCCACTTCACCACGCATACCATTTACCACAACTTCTTTATCCGTGATATGTTCTTTTACCAAATCAATATATGTTTTATACCCTACAATAATATCCGACTGTCTGATCGCATTTAATGCATGAGTTGTCATTTCTTCTTTATTTCCAGGTCCAATTCCTACTACGTATAACATCTTAACCTCTTTGCCATAATGATAGTGTCATGCCATTATGCTTTCTTTTATGGATTAAACATTGTCCTTGTTGTGAAGATAAATACCCACACGGTTCTGAAACACAAGGAACACCCAATGTTTTTTGAACAAACTCTGAACCTTCAAATTGTCCAGAGACACCTAATATGGTTTCCTTTGCATGTGTCGTAAAAGGAATTTCCAGCCGCTTCGATAATTCTATCAAACCTTGTTCATCTGCTTTTATCCAAGCTGATGTCAGTTCGACTAGACAGTTACTGGAATAACCAAATATCTTCAATGACTTCATTGCAAAATCATTTAATTCTAAAACAGTTGTATTTCTTCTACAGCCCATACTTAAAACTAAGTTTTTAGGTTTGAGTTGTACAGATGGTTGATCATAAGTTTTACGGTCATGACCGATATATAAAACTGCATCACCTTTATCTGACATGTACTGTTTTTCACGAAGTTCCATACCGACAACTTCTACCGTACCACCATCTACAAGTACTGCAGTGACTTCTTTAGCTGCATCATAATCTTCTAAAATCAGATTGTATTTTTCTGCTAACATATCCACACTCAACAAACCATTCACATCTGATGCTGTTGTAATAACAGGTGCACCTGAAGTGATTTTTGCCAGGTCAACTGACAATTGATTTGCACCACCTAAATGACCGGATAAAAGACTGATCACATGTTGTCCCTTTTCATCCATGACTACTACTGCAGGATCTTTTGATTTATGTTCGAGTAGTGGTGCCAAGGTTCTAACTACAATCCCAGTCGCCATGATAAAAAGCAGTTGATCATACTCCTTGTAAAGGCTATGTACCGTTTCTTTAAATGGCTTTGGTTTAAAATATACTTTCGCTTGCAGGTTTTTGGCAATTAGATTTGCCAGCTCCAAACCACCTTTTGTTAAAGTAACAATACCCAACACTAGTATTTAGCCTTTCTATATTCATGAGTAAATGTAGGATCATAAAGTTTTGAAAACTCATACTCATCTCCTAAAAACTCACCAACCAGTATTTGTGCCGTTTTTGTTATATCCGCTTCTTTAACACGTTCTGATATGGTTTCTAATGTTCCGTAAACAACCTTTTGATCTGGCCATGATGCTCTTTGAACAACTGCTACCGGTGTTGTTTTCGGATAATGTACAACCAATTCCTCAACGACGTCTTCTATCTTTTGAACCGATAAGAAGATAGCCATCGATGCTTGATGAGATGCTAGAAGTCTTAATTTTTCTTTTTCAGGTACCGGTGTGCGCCCTTCCATTCTTGTGCAAATCACGGTTTGAGATATACTCGGTAATGTAAATTCTTTTTTGATTGCAGCTGCTGAAGCCACAAAAGAACTCACGCCTGGAATCACTTCATATGTAATATTTTCTTTATCCAATAAATCCATTTGTTCCCTATGTGCGCCATAGATACTTGGATCACCCGTATGAACTCTTGCTATCATCTTATTGTTTTTAACACCTTCAGTCATGACATCTATCACTTCATCTAAAGACATACCGGCACTGTTATAAATCTCAGCACCTTCTTTGTGATCTTCTATAACAGCCTTTGGCACCAAAGAGCCTGCATAGATAATGATATCCGCTTGTTTAACCAATCTCTGACCTTTAACTGTAATCAGTTCCGGATCTCCTGGTCCTGCTCCTATGAAATAAACATTACTCACGGAAACCTCCTTTTTTAATGATCATTGTTGATAAATAAGGCAATTTCATGCCTTCTAACTCATCAATATTTCTAATCAGATTAGAAGACTCAGTACCAACTCTTGAAATCAACATGAACTTATCTTCTAAATTATGGCTTTTTAACGCTTCTATGATGGTTTGTGTATCATTTGATGGTTTCATTAATACAATATTGTCATTGTCTTCAATGGCTTTTATCAAATGTTCACTGTCATTTTTTCTTACTGGAATAACTTTTAACGATTCTTCCCAAACCATTAAAGGTTCTTTGATTTCACTGGCTACTGCACAAAATGACGTGATGCCTGGTACGATTTCAAGATCCATTACCTCTTTATTAATATAAGGAAGCGTATAGATAAAAGTACTGTAAACCGTTGGATCTCCTAAAGTAATAAATCCACAAGTCTTGCCTTCTGACAGATAGTCAGAAATCAATTCTCCGTTTCTACGCCAATGATTTTCTAAATCCTCTGTGTCATAATGCATTGGGAAAACCAAATTTTCAATTTTAACTTGATCGTTTTCAAGATTAGGTTTTACTATTTCAAAAGCAAAACTGTCGCTACCTTCTTTTTTGATTGGACATAATAACACATCCACTGAGTTTATCAAACGTTTTGCCTTTAGTGTTAAGTATTCTGGATCACCAGGTCCAACACCTATACCATATAATTTTGTCTTCATTATTTAGCTCCTGTTATTATATTGATGGGATTTTGACCCATCATCATTGTGACATTACCAACCAATTTTGATTTTGCGATATTGACTGATACCACTTCAATATCCTTGTAGTTAAATGCTTTAAGTTGTTCGACTGCTTTTGTTGTATTTTCCAAAGTAATGGTATTGATGACAATTTTCTTGACTGGATATTTCTCAATCGCTGTAAAAATCTCATGCATTCTACCGCCGGAACCGCCAATGATGATTTTATTCACCTCAGCTTCAGGTAAATCATCTGGTGCTAGTCCTTCTATTATCTGAAGGTTGTGAACACCAAATTTTTCTTTGTTCCTATGTAACAGTTCAGTTGCTGAAGGATTTCTTTCAATTGCATAAACTTGCCCCTCAATAACTCTTGCACATTCTATACTTATAGAACCAGTACCTGCACCAATATCCAAAACGGTATCATCAATAGCCAAACCCAGTTTAGAGATACTGATCACACGTACTTCTTCTTTGGTCATCGGTACATCACCTCTAATAAACTCACTGTCTTTTATACCAAAGCTATTTTTAATCAAATTGAATCACCACCACGCATAATGAACTATACGTCCCTTCTATATCATCGGAAGTATGTATTGTTGTAATCTTTTCAGTGTCATAACTCAAGTTTTCACCGATAAAAAGAGTTGCAGATAAATCCAATTGTCTTAATTTGCTCATCAATTCTTTTGGTCCTTGGTTTCTATCGGTTAACAGACCCATGATGTTATAATTTCTAAATACCTCATCTTCGATTGCTCTGCCATGGACACTGCCAATATAAGCGTTATGATAAGACATATTTAACTTTGAGAACAAATATTGTAAAGAACTGATGCCTGGATAAGTTTCTAATTCATCTTCTAAGAAGTGTTCTTTTAACATTTCAAGGAAACTGTAAAATCCAGTATCGCCAGAGACTAAGACAGCTGTTTGTTTTAAATGATAATTTGACTTGATGTCTTCTATGGTTTCTAGTAAAGGGATCTTAATCTGTACTTTCTCTCCCTTCATGTCATACGTTTTCAGATGACGTTTGCCACCATAAACTCTCTCAGCTAATAATAATTTATGTTTTGCGATTGGTAACATATAGTCAGGATGACCTGGTCCTAAACCAATAACCCATATTTTATTCACTGAGCACCTCCAAATAATCACTTGCATGTTTTGTTTTCGCAAGTAAACCTTGATCTAAAGAAAATAGAATGACTTCTACATCTAAACCATCAAATACAAATCCTTTAAGTCTATTTTGAATAGACTCTACAATAAGGTTAAAGACTTCTGTTAATCCTTCATTTACAATATAATTAACCGCTTCTTCTGTTGTATTACAGTTCAGAACATAAGACAATTGTTCATGTGTTGCATGAATCCTTACCAGATGTGATACTAAAATATCCATTCGCGCATCAGATACACGACTATGTGTATGATAGATGCCACCAGCAACTTTTATAAGTTTGCCGATATGACCTATAAATAGTATTTTCTTCTTCTTGGCTTCAACCGCTCGTTCAAACATATAACCTACAAAATTACTGATCTTAAGAATCTTGTTTTCTGAAACACCAAACTCCATACAATAATCACGGCCATAATTTCCAGGGGTTAACACCAATAGTTCATCAGGTATCTGATTAAGTTCTAATCTTAAACTGTCTTTAAAAGCTTCTTCACTCATAGGTTCAACAATACCTGTTGTTCCAATAATCGAAATACCGCCTAAAATGCCCAGCTTGGGATTAAAAGTTTTCTTTGCAATTTCTACACCGTCAGGGACTGAGATCTCAATGTCCAAACCGTCTTGATAACCATTTTGCTGACAAAGCTTTTGAACAGACTCTATGATCATTTTTTTAGGGACAGGATTAATCGCAGGTTCACCAACTGCTACACTCAAACCTTTTTTAGTGACTTGTCCTATACCAATCCCACCGATAAGCTGTATCCCTGATTTTGTTTTAGAGACTTTTGCATGAATCAAAACACCATTGGTTATATCAGGATCATCGCCGCTGTCTTTTTTAATCGCACAGGATACAGAATGATTTATCTCAATCTCAATTACATCTAAGTTAAGCAGCCATCCTTTTGGTGTCATCAGTTCAACAGAATCAATCTTCTCACCAGTTAAAAGCATATGAGTTGCTGCTTTAGCTGCTGCAGCTGCACATGATCCTGTTGTATAACCATATCTAAGCATTTTGCCATTTTTATAAATGTTTTCTATCATATCATTTTTAGAAGTGCATTGATAATGGCTACTGCAACAGTACTGCCGCCTTTTCTACCATTCACTCTGATATAAGGAACACCCATGTCACTTAATAACTCTTTTGATTCATCAGCACCGACAAATCCTACTGGTACACCAATAATCAATTCTGGTTTCGGATAACCGTTTTCGATCAATTCTTTTAATTGGAATATCGCTGTTGGTGCATTTCCAATTGCAAATATTTTGATAGAAGGATCAAGAGAAGCCTTTTTTATCCCTGCCATAGACCTTGTGATACTTTCTTTTGCAGCCATTTCATACACATCTTCATCGTGCACAAAGTTTAGAATCTTTACATCAAGTGATTCCAATTTACGTCTTCTGACACCCGTCATAATCATAGATGTGTCTGCATAGATATTTTTACCTTCCAGCAGAACACGTTTACCGACTTCAATGGCATCTTTTGAAATTTCCGTGATGCTACCATATTCAAAATCAGCAGTTGTATGGATGACACGTTTTATAATCATCAACTCTTCTTCAGAATAATGTTTTAATAAGTCATAACCTTCTTCTCCAATAATTTCAAAACTCTTTTCTTCTATACGTTCTGGATTCTTAATATATGACATGGTTACTCCTTTTCATAAAGTTCTTTTCGTCTTCTTGTTAGATAATTGGTTTTACCAATCTTTCTAGCTTCAACTTGTTCTTTTTCTAAATCAACGATCCTGACTGTTTCCTCGTCACCAAAGTAACTCATTATAATCTGACCTTTTGGATCAATAACCATCAACCCTCCAGTATAAGTCATGCCCTTTAATGTCCCTGTTAAATTAATTGCAATGACATAAAGACCATTATCATACGCTCTAGCAGGTAGATACTTTTCCCAGATATCTTTTCTTGAGCCACATGGGCTTGGTGATGCAAACGGCATTAACAGACAGTCAGCACCTTTTAATGCATATGTTTGAGCAATATCAGGCATATGACTTTCAATACATATACAAGTTCCAAAATTCATGGCTTCCGTTTGGAAAACATTTAACGTCTCCCCCGCTTTAAAGAGCATTTTCTCTCTAAGGCCTAAATGAGTTTTATGATAAATTTGTATTGTGTTATGAATATAAAGGTAACTGTTGTAATAACCATCTGTTAGTTCTAATGCCGCTCCTACAAACAAGTGAATGTCATTTTTACTACAGTAGTTTTTTAATGACAGCAACCTATCATCCTCTAAATTAATGGTATTTAACTCAGAAGCATCTGATGTATATCCAGTTAACGCATTTTCAGCCAATACAAAATAGGAAACCTCTTTTTCTGTCTCTATTGATTTAATTATGGTTTCGATATTTTTTGAAATATCTAGTGTGTTGTTGATTTGAATCAACCCTATTTTCATATTTTTCTCCACAAAAAAAACTGATTCAAAAAAGAATCAGCATTGATATTATATCCAAAAAAAACATATGTCTATCTATGGCTTCCCACCGAAGCTGATTACATATTAAGGCAGGTTTCCTGGCTTTTAGATCATCTTACTCTCTAGTCTTCCCAAAGTATAAATACTTCAGTGACATTTAGATTTCATCCCTAAATACAGTAGCGGTGGCTGCTGAGGCATTGAACCTCATTCCCTTTTATCCTGGCGGCACCTTAATCGCATATTTTTCAATTAACAAGTGAATTATAGCATAGCTTGAAAAAACTAACAATACTTTCACTTCTATTTTTTCACAATTTGTGGTTTCTTGATTAATTTTCCAAATGTTGTAGATACAATAATTGCACTTGCAATCACTGCAGCAACCATTAATGTCTCAAACCCAACACGTAATGCTTCATCATAATTATTCTCAATAATACTCAGCATCGCAAAGTATAAACCGTACCCTGGTACCAATGGAATAATCCCCGGTACAACAAAAACAGTAGCGGGCATTTTTCTGATTTTGGCAAAGGTTTCAGCTAAGATACCCACAACCAAGGCCCCGATAAATGATGAAAAGAATATTGAGATGTTCACTGATTGTAACAGTTGATGCATTAACCAGCCCAATCCACCTGCATAACCTGCAAATAAAATTTGTTTTCTTGGTATGTTAAACAGAACTGCAAACCCAACAGTTGCAAAAAAAGCATAAATAAAATCTAACATTATACACTCCCTGTCAATAATACTTTTAAGTGTAATATAACACCAACACCTAAAGCAATGGCCACGGCTATGAGTATAGCCTCTGTTAACTTAGAAACACCAGAAACAAAATCACCTGAGATGGAATCTCTAAAAGCATTGGTAATAGCAACACCAGGAACAAGTGGCATCAGTGAACCGATTACAATATTTGAAAGTGATAGATTGGGATCAATTGAAGAAAATACTTCAATTAATATAAATGCTATCAATGTATTTACCATACCACCAATTGCATTTCTAACAAATGCACCCGCATGTCTTGAAAGTCTATTAACTACTGTTACAACAACAAAAGACGTGATAAAAGCTATAATAGCTTCCAAAACGCTCCCTTTAAACGCGAGTGTAAAAAATCCACCTGCTACACCACCAAATGTACTCACTATCCAAGGATTAAAATGTGGTGTATGTTTGATCTCTTCCAACTCAAGAAAAGCTTCATCAGCATTCATATTGGTATCCACGAATTTTCTTGAAAAACTATTAATTTTTGCTATTATCTCTAAATCTATTGTCATCGATTTTGTTCGTATGACATAGGGGTAATAATCATCTTTGTATTGGCAAGAAAGAAAAATGCCTGTCGGAATAGTGAAGTTCTCGACTACAAGTCCTCGACTGCAACATATTCTTTGAATTGTATCTTCAACTCTTGAAGTTTCTGCACCGTTTTCTAGCATAATACGTCCTGCTAAAATAGCGACTTCCAGAGTGTTTTTAATAAATTGTTTTTCCATAGTTCACCTCTATGACTAGTTTAAAGCATGACGTGAAAAAAAGAAAGTAAAATTACTTTCTTTCTACTGTGTATCCTTTATCTTTTAGATATTGAATCACGCTATCCTCACCTAAATAATGAGCCAGACCAACCACTACAAAATAAGTTTGATCCGTTTGTAAATAACCATCAATTTTTTCTGCCATACCATAGTTTCTATCAATCAAAATTGCAGCTTCTATTTCATCATCTGAAGTCATTTCATTATCTGTTTCAAACAAGTAATCCGTCATCAGTTGTTCATCACCTGATAAGAATGTTTCATACAATTCTCTAAAGTCTTCAATCGATTCTTCTGTTGTCCCTAAAGATGATAAAAATAACGATTCCTGTTGTTCATCTGTAAAACCGTTCATCATTTCTAATTGGAATAACATCCCTTCGAGTTCTTCAACGTCTTTACTCGTTTTCTTAGCTTGATCCAAAAAATACATATCCACACCTTCAGAACCCGAGAATTCAGATTTCATCAGTTGCATGGCCATCAAATTCGATCCAACAACCCATACTCTAAATTTCTCAAATAATTTTGGTTTTAAGTTGATTTCTGAACAGATCGCCTCAAATTTTTCAATGCCCTCTTCACTTAGATGATTGTAGACTGTATCTTCTCCTTCATACATCAAGTAAGGAGCAAGAGCTTGTATTGCCTTTATATCGGATACATCAGCCTCTACACCCAGTATATCGGATGACTCAAAAGCCTTTTCTACAGTTTCATGGAATGGATATAATGACTCATCAGCCATATGTATAGAACCAAATAAATAAACTGTGGCATCTTCATTTTTGACTTCCCAAAGGAAGCCTTTGTTATCACCATATACCACTGCTTCTTCAACAACTTCAGTGGTTTCATCTGAAGTGTTTTCCTCGTTTACAGCCTGTTCATTCGTTGAGTTCTCATTTAGAACAGCCTCGTTTGTATTTTGATTCACATCGTTTGAACATCCAATTACAGACATTAAAACAATAAGTATCATGCTTATTATTAATATTCTTTTTTTCATAGTCTCCTACCTTTCTTAAACAGGATAACAAGTTCATTCGCTTAATTCAAATTCTATGCCTTAAGTTAATGAAATATAAATATGTTTTACATTTTATTTATAATTAATTATATTTTTTTATTTAGGGTAAAAGTGTAAAAAGAGAACTAGGAGTTTATTATGAAAAGAAACAGAACTATAGATATTTTCAGAGGCCTTATCATGATCATTATGGCATTAGATCATGCATCATTTTTTGTTATCAATACCCACTTTTATGAAGGCTTCGATTTCTTCACACCATATCCTGATCATTTAGCGTTCTTTACAAGGTGGATTACACACCTATGTGCACCAGGATTCTTCTTTGCACTCGGATATGGCGCTTATAAGAACTACCTTAAATCAACTCATCAAAAATATAAAATGATTGTAAGAAGTTTTTTCTTGCTCTTTCTTCAACTCACATTAATTAATTTTGTCTGGCAGAATGAATTGAGATTCTTTGGTGTTATTACTGCCCTATCAATAAGTTTATTGTTGTTGACACTTATAATGCCACTCATTAAAAAGTTTGGTCTTCTACTCGGTATTTCAATGATACTTATTTCCCAATATGCCATTCAATCCCCATTATTTTTAGAGTCAGAACACCTGCTGACAAGACTATTTTTGGTACCGGGAGTCTATCAAGAGAATTTTATTTTGTATGCCGTCTTACCATGGTTTGGTTTAGCCTGCATCGGTGCTTATTTCTCAAGCAAACCATCTATTCCATATCTAAAACTCAGCAGTTTATCAGCACTCATATTTATCTGCGTTCAATTTACAGTTTTAAAAAAACCATTAACACTTATAGAAGGATTATCCATCATAAAATATCCTCCAAGCATAGCATTTTTAACGATAACCATGTCTATTAATTTTCTGTTGATGTATTTAATTGAGCAGGTTAAAGACCTCAGCTTAATGAAATTTATCATGACATATGGTAAATCACCACTACTCTTTTATGTCTTACATCTTTATTTGTATGCAGGTATAGGACGATTCTATAATAGTGAGAGTTATATGTATCTCTATATGACTTGGTTCGTTGGTATTCTAATACTGTATTATCCATGTCATTTTGGCTATCGTATCAAGAAGAAATATTTATAATGCAACCGTTTGCAGGATGTCTTAATTATAGTATAATTACTGTAGGAGGATTATTAAATGAAGAAATTAATCGTTTTATTGACATCACTTACTTTGCTCACCTCGTGTGGTATGGAAAATAATGTGACAATCAATAATCAAACCAATACACTGCAAAACGTTACACAACCAAACAATGAAAACGTAATAACCGATATTTCAGATGAAACGGAATCGTTATATGAATATGATGTCACCGTTGATCAATCTAATTTTTCAAATGATGATTTAATATATTTTATCATGATTGACCGCTTCTCGGATGGGGATACATCCAATAATAACTTCGAGGACTACAGTGATGACAAAAGTGATCTTAAGTCCTACTTGGGTGGTGATTTACGAGGTGTTATCAATCAACTCGATTATATCAAAACGCAAGGTGCTACTGCGATATGGTTAACACCTGTTGTAAAAAATGAACCTTATGGTTACCACGGCTACTGGACTTCTGATTTTGAATCTGTCGATCCACATTTTGGTGATTTGGATACATTAAAAGAATTGGTGGAAACCGCACACGAAAAAGACATCAAAGTGATTCTCGACTATATTGTTAATCATACGGGTTATCAACATGAATGGTTAAACGATCCAGATAAACAAGATTGGTTTCATAACAATGGAACCATCACTGACTTTAAAAATGATGACCAAGTGCTCAATTATAATTTGGCTGGACTGCCAGATTTAAATACAGAGAATCCTGAAGTAAAAGACTATTTCTATAACAATGTTTTATGGTGGATTAAAGAAACGGGTGTGGATGGTTTAAGACTTGATACCGTTCGTCATGTTCCTAATGAGTTTTGGAATGAGTTTGCCTATATCATCAAACAAGAATATCCTGACTTTTTCTTACTTGGTGAAGTTTTTGTATCGAGTCCAAGTTTTTTAGCCTCATACAATGAAGTTGGTTTTGATAGTATCACCAACTATTCTATGTACGATGGCATTTTAGAAACCTTTAGAATCTATGGCGATGCCAATAAATTAAAAATAGCAATCAATAATGATTCCAAGTTTAGTAATCGTGAGTTGAACGGTATCTTTTTAGACAATCATGATGTCTCACGTTTAATCAGTCGTACTTCAAAACATGGTGAAGCCTATTTAAAACAAGGATTAACCTTCTTGATGACTTACCCTTCTATACCGATTGTATATTATGGTACTGAAATTGGATTGGAAGGTAAAAGTGATCCTGATAATAGACAGATGATGGACTTTGATGCTACTGTAGACAATGAAATCTATGATTATTATCAAATGTTGGTGACGCTTAGAGATGAAACTAAAGACTATGATACGGTTGAGATTTTAGAAGCCAAATCGGATTATATCGTTTTAAACTATACAAATGGTGTGAAGAATATGATTGTTGCTTTTAATGTTTCATTATACGATAAAAATATTATGATTGAAGGATCTTATAAAGACTATATCACACAAGAAACAATCTCTGGTGATATAGTACTCAAATCACTTGAATCACTTATACTATTGGAGGAATAATATGCATCAAATTATTATAGACCAAGTAACCATTCCTTATTTAGGACTCAAAAGAACGATTAGAATTTATTTACCACCTAACTATAAAGAAGATAAATCTTTTCCGGTAATTTATATGCATGATGCTCAAAATCTATTTGATGTAAAAACCTCTTCATATGGTGCAATCTGGGATGTTCATACACATCTTGATAACTATTATAGTCAAACCGGTCAAGGAGTTATAGTTGTAGGCATAGACAATCACGAAGGACCATTCAATCGATTAAATGAATACTCCCCTTGGATAAATACGGTTATTAAAGATAATGACCTTTATGAAGGTATCGATGAAGATGTTGGTGGTTTAGGTAAAGAATACATTGATTTTATTATAAATGAGTTAAAACCTGTGATTGATATTAAGTATAAGACCAAACCAGATAGAGAAAACACTGCAATGATAGGTAGTTCTATGGGTGGATTGATATCACTTTATGCAGCAACTGCATATCCAGAAGTGTTTTCAAAGATAGGTGCTTTTTCCACTGCTGTATGGTTTGCTGAAGAAGAATTGTTGAATGCCATTACTAAGTTGGATACTCATCTTCCAATCCAGTGGTATTTGGATATTGGTACAAATGAAACCAGTAATGACGAGTATTCAGAGTTTAACCAACTCTATCTATTAGGATCACAATCTGTTTATCAAACATTAAAGAAAAAAGTGAGTGAACCTTATCTAAAATTCATTATTGAAGATGGCGGCATTCACAATGAAAGAGATTGGTCTAGAAGATTTCCTGAGGCAATTAGATTTCTATTTGAAACACCACAAAATTAATTGTGGTGTTTTTTTATTGTCCTATTATAAATGCCAATAACTTTTCATTGAACACATCACCAACATCCATATGGACACAATGTCCTGCACCTTCAAACACTTCATATTGGGTTGTATCATCCTGAGTATGCCACTCATACGCTGCTTTTTTTGATATTTCTAAATCATACTCCCCCACTACTAGGTACTTTCTAACATTCAAGTCTTCTTTGCTAATAAATACGTTGCCCATACCAGACAATGCTTGAAGCCCTTTTCTTTTAAACCGTCTGATACTGATGAGAGCCTTTGCTTTTTCACTCTCTTTATAAACGGATACATCTGCTATATATTTTTGAAATCCTTTGAAATTAAAGATTATTTTCATAAACCATTTGAACATTTCTTTTTTCTGTTGTTTAAGGATTTCTGTATTATCATGATGTATATTATAACCACCAATAATCGTCATCGATAATACCATCTCAGGAAATATATCACCTATGTTTTGAACCATTAAAGAACCCAATGAAGCACCAACAAAATGCGCTTGTTTGACATCAAGACTTTTTAAAATCTCATTTACGTGATAGGCAGTTTGATCTAAACGATCATTGGTCTTAGTTATACCAGAAAGACCATGTCCAATCATATCAAGTACAACGACACAAAATTCAGATCTAAAAAACTCAATCTGATTGTAGAAACTTTCGTGGTCCAAAAATGCAGGATGTAAAAAAACAATACAAGGATTTGAAACATCTCCAAATACATCATATGCGATATTATAACCGTTCTTCTTCAAAACTTTCATGTTTCACCTCCATCAGTAACTTTTTATAAAATTCGATTTCTGATTCAATTTGATAAATGCCATATTCTAAAGTTTGATATTGATAAAAAGCAACCCTTTCTAGCTCTGTTGGAATTGTTCTTGGAGATTCCTTATGAGTTTTGTACTCTATAAGAGTTTCTTCTAATGAGGCTATATAGTTAGAAACCGAACTGATTTGTTTTGATTTCTCCAAGAATCCAAAGAAGAAAACTTTTGTCAAAGCATCATTTTTAAAATTATCAACTAAAAAATCTGTCTCTAACCATTTCTGGAATTGTGTTTTTCCACTGTTGGTAATAGAGTATCTCTTTTTATTTCTTCCATTTTCGATGACTGATTCTGATACAATATCGAGTTGTTCTGTGAGTTTTTTTAGCGCTGTCTGGATGCTTCCATAACTGCCACTATAAAATGGAGATACTTTGCCTTGTAAGATTTGACTCATTTCATAAATCGTAAGAGGCCTTAACATTAAAAGACCCAAAATAATATATATCATTTTCCCTCCTATTAGTTATATTACTAATAGTAATATATATTTGATTTTTTGTCAAAAAAAAACCATGAATGCTTTCATGGCTTAAAGTATCGTTTTACCTTTTTTGATTACTTGTAGCGGGTTAAAGATCGTTTCAATCTGATCAAGAGGATTTTCTTTATAAATAACACAATCTGCATATTTCCCGACTTCAATACTGCCATGCGTCTCTTCAATTCCGATTAAATTAGCACCATTTATAGTTGATGTTTTCAGAGCTTTCATAACAGACATGCCATTTTCAACCATCAACAGAATTTCTCCTGGTGATTTACCATGATAATTCAGCGGTGTGCCTGCGTCTGTACCCATAGCTAATGGTATATCATAATCCATTGCAAGTTTGAAACTTTCAAGGTGTCTTTTATAAACTTCTTTTCCTTTTTTAACAGCATATTCAGGTATACCACCTTCAATACCTTTCTTAACGATATTCTCTACCGCAGACAACGTAGGGACCATATAGGTTTGTGTCTCTGCCATCATCTCAGCACCTTCTTTGTCTAAAAGAGTTGCATGTTCTACCGAATCAATACCAGCTATCACTGAATTTTTTATCCCTTGTGTGCTGTGACAATGTGTACAAATCTTCTTGCCTGCTTTATGTGCTTCTTCAACTGCTGCTTTGAGTTCATCAACATTGAACTGATAAGCATTTACATCTACTCCTGGTGTTAATACCCCACCAGACGAGATTACTTTAATCAAGTCAGCACCGGCTTTTAATTGTTCTCTAACAGCCTTTCGTACTTCTGTTTGTCCATCAGCTTCCCGACCAATGAAATGACCATGTCCGCCTGTCATAGTAACTATTTTTCCTGCGGCAAATAAATCAGGTCCGATTATATTGCCATTATGTAATTGCTTTTTAAGTTCTAAATCATAGTAGTTTACACCACCAACATCACGTATCGTTGTAACACCACTCTTTAAATGTTTTTCTAGATTAGATATTGCGGTAACTATAAAATCTGTTGTTGTCATGGCATTCATACTACCGATCGTATCTGCATCACCTACCATGAAAATGTGGGTATGACAATCGATTAATCCTGGTATAATATAACAGCCTTCATAACTATAGTTTTCTTCTTTACCCGATAAATTACCAATATCGTTAATTCTTCCATCTTCAAAACTCAAATCGATGTTTTTTATCATCTTTTCATTAACAACATCCAAAACATGTACATTTTTTAGTATCATAAGCCCCTCCTTTCTCTATTTTACGAAAAAAAACTGATAAAGAAAAGCATTATGCTTTTTTTATCAGTTTTGTATCTACTATATAACTATTCATGGTCGATTCTACCTTGGTAAGTTTTTCAATTAATAACCTTGCTGCATAGTGTCCTAATTGTACTGCATTGATTTCAACAGTTGGTAACGGTGGATTTTGATAATTGCCGATTGGCGTGTTATTGAATCCGGTAACAATAATATCTTTATGAGTCTCTTTTACTGCTTTTAAAGCACCTACAGCAATCAAATCATCCGTAGTAGCAATGGCATCTATATCACTATCTTTTAACAAAGCTTTTGCAGCTTCATATCCTCCAGCTTCAGAGAATTTAACACTTTTAACCATCGACTCATCATAGTGTATGCCACGATTGGTTAGGGCCATCTCATACCCTGATCGTCTATTTTTGGTAACTGTTAAAGCACTGCTACCGCCAATAAAGGCAATTTTTTGGTTGCCCAATCTAATAAGATAATTCACCATTTCATACATCGCTTGGAAGTTATCGTTATCTACCCATAAGGTATTATCTGTGTCATTTGGTTTACCAATCACAACATATGGGTGATTGTTCTCATTTAAGAACTTAGCACACTGATCATTTTCTCTTACAACAGTCATGATAACACCATCTATAAGATTTGATCTGAACAAGTGATTAAGTGCTTCTATTTCGCCTTCTTCAGTGGCTGCATTTGTCAACATGATATAATATCCTTTATCCTGAGCATAAGATGTTATACCTGTTAAAACCTGTATAAAAAATGGGTTTTCTGCTAATAATTTTACATCATTAGGTAAAACCAATCCAATTGTTTTGGTAGCATTTGTTGCTAATTTTCTAGCGGTTACGTTTGGATGATAGTCTAACTCTTTCATCGCTTTCCATACACGTTCTTTTGTGGCTTGACTGATCTTTGGATGATCCGTCAAAACTCTAGACACCGTTGATGGAGATACATTGGCTAGTTTTGCAACTTCTTTTATAGTAACTCTCATTTTCCCACCCTATCATTTGTATTATGATGCATTGCATATAACATATTGCATACTCTGCAACCGTTTGCATAATAAAATTATAGAACGAAATTGTCTAGGTGTCAAGGCATCCATACAATTTCACTATTATATGCTTTATAAGAGTACCATAAAATCGTTCGATATCAAAATAAAAAGATGTTAGCCGAGGCCAACATCTTTTAGTTATTTAGTTCTTTTTTTTATAACAATTGCACCACCAATTACAATTAATAGTACAATACCGATATACACGTAAGTCATGTTAGTATCGTCACCAATCGATTCATCAGTGTCCAGTTCAGCTGCTTTATACATCACAACTGTATCAATTCCAGATACCAACACTTCATCTCCTGAAATTGATTCTAGAGATTCAATACCAGCTTGACCTTCTTTGACAACCACTTCCCAAACAGCGTTTTCAGGGAGTGTTACTGATATGGCTTCCTTATTTGCATTATGAATGACAACTATAGAATCCCAAACATCATCACTTTCTATTTGATAAGCGATTACATTGTTTTCTAAAGTCAGAGGTGTTATACTCTCTTTTATCTCATCTTTAGTAGCAAATCTAAATGCCTTATGTTCTTTTTTCATTTCGATAAGACCTTTGAAGTATTCAACAGTATCATTGTTTTTTTCACGTCTTAACCAATCCAGTCTGTTAACGATATCACTAGATTTATAACTGTTTTCATCTCCTAATTTAGTTCTTAAGAATTCTTGACCCGCATGGATAAATGTTACCCCTTGAGAAGTAAGAACTATAGAATCTGCAAGCAGATGCATCTTTTTGATTTCAGCTGGTTTAGCCTCAGGATTGGATAACTTGAGTTTATCATAAAGTGTGTTGTTATCATGAGCTTCTACATACGTCACACTTTGAGTAGGTTCAATATCACCCCAAGTACTGATATCATCGTAAACAATGCCACCTATAATACCTGAGAAAACAACTGACTCCATACCTGATTTTCCATTAACGAAACCTTGATCTAAACTATCAAATACAGATCCTTTTAAACCATCACGAATGGTATCGTTAAAATGTGCAATTCCCGACATCAAATGTGCTTGATTTTGATTGGCTTTCGAATCTTCATTAAGTACAATACCCATATTCCACCCTTCACCAATAATAGTGATTGAAGGATCTATTTCATTTAAAGAAGCTCTGACTTGATTCATCGTTTCAACATCATGCAGACCCATTAGGTCAAATCTAAAACCATCCAAATTGTATTCATCTGCTAAATAAGTAACTGAATCAACAATGAACTTTCTTACCATCGGTCTTTCTGATGCCGTTTCATTCCCACACCCTGAACCATTGGCATAGTTTCCAGTCTCTTCTTTTCTGAAATAATAGCCAGGTACTAGTTTTTCAAATGCCATCGCATTTAAACTAAATACATGATTGTAAACAACATCCATTGTCACTTTCATATCTTCATCATGAATGGCTTGTACTGTTTGTTTAAATTCATTAATCCTCACATCTGGTGTATATGGATCTGAAGAATAACTCCCTTCCAAAGCATTATAATTTACAGGATCATAACCCCAGTTAAACTGATAATCATCTTTTGATTCATCAATTGAACCGTAATCATAAATCGGCATAAACTGAATATGTGTGACACCGAGTTCTTTAATATAATCTAAACCCGTTGAATACCCATCATTTGTCGTTGTACCGGTTTCAGTAAACCCTAAAAACAAGCCTTTGTTTTTAATGCCCGACTGTGAATGCATAGATAAGTCACGAACATGTACTTCATACATAATTGCATCTGTGATGTTTGTGAAATTTGTTTGATAATCATCATCCCAAAATTCAGGATCTGTGCTGTCTAAATCTACAACTGCACTTTTAACACCATTTACCGAGACACCTTTGGCATAAGGATCCACAACAAATTCATAATCACTTTGATGTTTCACTTCATATGTATAAAGTTGATTATGCAGATCACCATTTACCTCGACAGTCCATACACCATTTTCATCAAACCTCATCTCATATCTATCAGATACCTCTGATCTATAATCATCAAATAATACCAGATTGATATCCTGTGCTGTTGGTGCCCACACTTTAAACGTTGTAGAACTTTTTGAATAAGTTGGTCCTAAATCGGTTCCATTGTATGTATATTGCATTCTAAATTCATCTGTATCATACACATCACCCAGTTGAACATTAATCTCTTCAAACTTTGGTATAACAATAATAATATCATCTGTATAGTTGGCTTTATCAGACAGTTTTACAGTTCCACTTTGTCCGTTAAAATCATTATTAACAGTCTCAAAATTCAGACTCTCAATTGATACACTTTCTCCATTAATAAAAACTGACATTGTATCAAGCGTTGCTTTAAATGGCATATTGGTTTCAAGTACTATTGTTTGTGTATCATTTAGTTTTGCTGTAACTGCCTTAGGTCTATAAACAGCATCTGAAGAAGTGTAAAACACTCTATCATTGTTTTCTACAAGGTAAATATCCGCTTTACCTTCATTTATCTTTTTAACATCAAATTGACCGATTAACCGATCATCAGCCAATATCTCTACGACTATTTTTTCTTGATTCAAAGTATCTGTTAATAAAATCTCTTCAGACACACCAAAATCAGATGTTCCCTCTAATGAGATCGTCTGTTTATTAGACTCATCTGCATAAACAATTGCTGAAATATTCTCATAATTCTCATCGTAATTATGATAGTTTATTTGTAGTGTTACCTGTTCATCAAGTATGGCATCCGGACCTTCTGGATTCTCATAGTAGAACTCTTCTTGTCCACCTATAATCCATATTTCTCCTACACCACCGTTAAATTGTTCTATAAACCTGTCATTTGAAGTATCTTTTTCCCATGATTCGGTTCTAACTATAAATCCTACTGTGTCATGATCACCCGGTAACGTAATAGTGGCGATTTTACCGAAGTTATCTTCTCCGGTAAAATCGTAAGCACTACCCTCGCCACCTGCAGGCCAAACCCATAAGTTCCAATCTTTATCATTTCCCTCTGCTTCTTGATAATGTACAATCACAGTTGTTTGTTCATCAAACGCAAGCGATTGCATTGGGAATACAAAAATAAGTTGTAACAGGATTAGTAGACTTGCAAGTATTTTTTTCATATGGCCTCCTAAATTCTATTTTTCTCTATTTGCCAAATGTCTTTTGCGTATTCTAGGATAGTTCTATCACTACTGAACTTCGAAGCATTGCACATATTCATCCAACACATTCTAGCCCATTCTTTTTTATTTCTAAATGCAGCATCTACATCCATTTGTTTCTTTCTGTATGCATCAAAATCTTCAAAGATGAAGTAGTTATCTGCTTTATGCCAATGTGTACCTCTTAATAAGCCAGAGTATAATTCTTGCATATCTTCATCACCTGTATAATCAAATGATACATCAATCAGTGCATCAACAACTTCTTTAAGACCTTCAACTGACATGTATGCTTCTTTAGGATCATAAGAATCTTTAATTTTTTCAATATCATCTACTGTTAAACCAAAGATAAAGTTATTGTCTTCTCCTGCTTCTTCAACGATCTCTACGTTAGCACCATCTAGTGTACCAATTGTAGGTGTTCCGTTTAACATGAACTTCATGTTTCCAGTACCTGAAGCTTCTTTACCTGCTGTAGAAATTTGCTCTGATAAGTCAGCAGCTGGGAATATTCTATGTCCATAAGACACTCTATAGTTTTGTACAAATACAACTTTGATTCTACCTGCTACATCTTCATCATTGTTTACAAGTTCTGCAATATCGTTGATGAATTTGATAATTGATTTAGCACGTTTGTAACCAGGCGCTGATTTTGCACCGAAAATAAATGTACGCTTTACGATGTCCATTGAAGGATCAGCTTTAATTCTATGGTATAAATCTAATATATGGAATGCATTTAATAATTGACGTTTGTATTCATGAAGTCTCTTAACTTGAATATCAAATAATGAATCTGGATCAATTTCAATACCTTCATGTTCTAAGATATACTCTGCTAATTGAACTTTCTTTTCACGTTTAATCGCCATGAACTTCTCTAAAACAGCTTCATCATCAGCATGTTTTTCTAATCCTTTAATCAGTTCTAAATTATTGATCCATTCGTTACTACCCAGTAACTCAGTTACATATGATGATAATTCTTTATTTGCAAGAGCCATCCATCTTCTTTGAGTAATACCGTTAGTTTTGTTTTGGAACTTGTTTGGATATAATGTATACCAATCATTTAATTCTTGATGCTTTAATAATTCTGTATGAAGATAAGCAACACCATTAACTGTATGACAACCGTAGATTGATAACCAAGCCATTTTGATCATATTATTTGAAATAATTCTCATTGACTCAATTTTTTCTTCTGAATACTTAAGTGCTGTTAAGTCTTTTACGAATTGCTCATCAATTTGAACTAAAATCTCATAAATTCTTGGTAAAATTTCTTGATAGAAACCATTCCACCATTGCTCTAATGCTTCTGAAAGAATTGTATGGTTTGTATAAGCAAATGTCTTTGTAACGATTGCCCATGCTACGTCCCAAGAAAGTTCTTCTTCATCCATTAATAGACGCATCATCTCTGGAATAGCAACTGCCGGATGTGTATCGTTTAATTGAATTGCATAGTGCTCAGGGAATTGAGCATAGTCTACTGTACCGTCAAATTTAGCTTTGAATTTATTTAACATATCTTGTAATGATGCAGATACAAAGAAATATTGTTGTTTTAATCTTAGTAATTTACCAGCTTGCTCTGAATCGTTTGGATATAATACTCTTGAAATATCCTCAGCTGAATTCTTAAGCGCTACCGACTCATCATATGCTTGGTCGTTGAATAATTTGAAATCAAATGCATCAACTGATTCTGCTTTCCAAAGTCTTAACGTGTTGATATTGTCTGTACCATAACCAACGATTGGTGTATCATAAGGAATCGCTTGAATTGTTTCATCAGCAAACTCAACGAACACTTTATCTTCAAGTCTTCTAACTGACCATGGATCACCGTATTTTAACCAGTTATCTACCATCTCAACTTGACGACCGTCTTCAAATTTTTGTTTAAAGATACCAAAGTCATAACGGATACCATAACCTGTTAATGGAATATCTTCAGATGCTGCTGAGTCTAAGAAACATGCTGCTAAACGTCCTAAACCACCATTACCTAATCCTGCATCTTCTTCTGCTTCTTCAACAGTATTTAAATCAATACCCAGTTCATCAAGCGCTTCTTTTACTTCATCATAAAGACCTAAGCTCAATAAGTTATTTCCTAAAGCTCTACCCATTAGGAACTCTGCTGATAAATAACTAGCTTGTTTTTGAGTTGCATACTTTTCAGTAGTTTTCTCCCAATCTTCAGATAGCATTTGCATTAATGTCATTGACACTGCATTGAATTTTTCATACTCAAATGCTGTATCAAAAGACTTAGCATACCTCATTCTTGTTGCATCTTTAACCGTTTTGATAAAGTTTTCCTTGTTAAATGAATTCATTTTAGCACAACCTTCCATATAATTTAGTCATATTCATTATTTTCTTCGCCAATTCGTCCGTTAACTGTCCTGGCTTCATACGCCATTCCCAGTTGCCGCCAATAGTTGATGGGATGTTCATTCTGCTCTTTTCATCAAGACCTAAAAAATCTTGCATTTGAGCTACTGCAACAACACCAACTGATGACCAAGCTCCTCTAATGTAACCCCAATGATACCCTTCTTCTTTAGTCAGTTTTAGGTAATCAATTGCTTTATCAATATCGGCTTGATCCGTATTATTAAACCACCCTAATACCGTATCATTGTCATGTGTACCTGTGTAAACAAAACAATTGGTATCATAGTTATGTGGTAGATAATCACTTTCTTCTTTTGTATCAAATGCAAATTCCAGTACTTTCATACCTGGGTAACCTGATGCATCTTTAAAATCTGCTACTTCTTTTGTTAAGAAACCTAAATCCTCAGCAATGACTTTTAGTTCGCCAAGCTCTTCTTTGATTGCATCAAACAGTTTCATTTCAGGCCCTTTGATCCATTCACCTTTAACTGCAGTTTTAGCACCACCTGGTATAGACCAATATGATTCAAATCCTCTGAAGTGATCAATTCTAACCACATCGAAGAGTTCATAACTTGCTCTAATTCTTTCTATCCACCAAGCATACTTATTTTCTTCCATCAGATCCCAGTTGTATATAGGATTTCCCCATAACTGACCAGTTGCAGAAAATGCATCTGGTGGACACCCTGATACAGAAATAGGTTTATTATCTTTATCCAGTAAAAACAACTCTGGATTAGCCCATACGTCTGAACTGTCTTCAGCCACATAAATTGGAATATCACCAATCATTTCAATACCATTCTTGTTGGCATATACTTTTAGTTCATGCCATTGTTTGAAGAAGATGTATTGAACAAATGTCCAAAATCTCATTTCATCTTTATGTGTTTCTCTAGCAAGTTCCAAGGCTTTCTTGTCTCTTGTTCGAAGTGCCTTTGGCCATTCTTGCCAAGACTTCAAACCATGATGGTATTTTAATGCCATAAACAAAGTATAGTCATTTAACCAATCATGTTCTTCAGAGAATGTATCCATTTCTCTTTTATAAGCTACTTTGCCTCTTTCAAATGCCAATCGAAGTAATTCAATTTTTTCTTTATTAACATTTGTGAAATCAACGATTTCATCGTTCTTACCAAATTTTCGGCCTTTGAAGTCAGCTTCAGTCAGTAATTTTTTACTCTTTAATACCTCTAAATCAATTAGAAGAATATTCCCTGCAAATGTTGATAACGATTGATAAGGTGAATCACCGTATCCTGTTGGGCCGATTGGCAGTAGTTGCCAATAACTTTGTCCCGACTTCTTAAGAAAATCAACGAAATCATATGACTCCTTACCAAACGTACCAATGCCTTGTTCATTTGGTAAAGAAGTGATATGCATCAAGATACCACTACTTCTGTTAAACATGATATACTCCTTTATGTCTTTTCTGATCCATAGTCATAATGTCGAAATGAATATTCTTGCATCCAATATCACCACTATGTGTCAGTTTTAAAATACCATTTTCATATGTTGCTTCAATATTAAAATACACTGGTGATGGTTCTCTTGAAATACCATCATCTGTATATAATGAGTAAGATCCTTTATCATCAATAAGGCCAATCACATGAATATTGTCTAATGTTATTTCTTCTACATTGTTCTTAACATCATTGAGTAAAACCAAGTGATTCTTCTTAATGAATGTTAACCATTCATGTGTCTTCGCATCGATATAGTGATGTCCTGTAGTATAGTTTTCTAAATCATACGACTCATTTGAACGTATACGCCATAACATCATGTCTTCTGGCAAGTAAACATAACGACCTTTTGCATTTGGTGTATAAATAGGTGCCAACATCATATGTGATCCATACATCAATTGATCTTCTACTTGAGAGACATGTGCATCATCATAATCAAAACTTAGTGGTCTAAACAACATCGTATTGTTTGTTCTAGCCAGCATGAATTCAGAATACACATGATTCATCATGGCATATCTATATCTAACGGTATCTCTTAGAACTTCAGTTGTAGATTCTTCAAAACTAAACGGTTCTTGATGTCTAGTGCCCATACATGCATGGTTTCTAAACAGTGGTGTATAAACAGCGAATTGTGACCATCTTGTTAATAGTTCACCGCTGGCATGTCCACCAAAACCACCAATATCGGCTCCAGAGTACAAGAATCCACACATATTAAGTGATGGCATCATCTTGATATTAAGAATCAAGTGTTCCCACCATGCGTGATTGTCTCCCGTCCATATGCCACCATAACGGTGCATACCAATATATGACGCTCTAGAGAACAATAACATACGTTTTTCCGGATAGTTTCTTTCAAACGCTTCTCCAGCCGCACGTGTCATGTTGTATCCATATAAGTTGTGTAAATCATAATGATTGTATGTTTTACCATCTAGTTGATGGTTAAAAGCCCTATAATCCTCATCACTATTTGAAAGACCCATAAAATGATCTTTTAAATCAAAGAAATCATAAATGCCTAAATTTTTATCTTTTATATCACCAGCAAAGTCAATCGCTTCTCTTAATCGTTTTTCAGAATAGAATATCGCAGGTTCATTCATATCATTCCAAAAGCCTTCAATACCTTGATCTACTAAAACACTGTAATGATCACCAAACCATTTTCTTGTTTCAGGATTAATGAAATCAGGGAAATGAACTTTACCCGGCCATACAGCACCAACAAATGGTTTGTTGTTTGCATCTTCACAGTAATATCTCTTTTGAATACCTTCTTCATAAATGAAGTAATCATCCTCTATCTTACAACCCGCATCAATAATCGGAATCAATCTAAAACCATCAGATTTCATTTCAGATACAAATGATTTGAAATTAGGAAATCTTTCTTCATCTACTGTGAAGTTTTTAAAATCCTTCATATAATCAATATCCAAATAAATTGTATCGCATGGAATATCTGCTGCTTTAAACTTCTCACCAATCTCTCTAATGGCATCAGCAGTCGGATAACTCCATCTACTTTGTTGGAAACCAAATGCCCATTTAGGTGGTAAAAAAGATGGACCGATTGCTTTTAAAAATTTAGAGACAATTGAAGTTACATTAGAATCGGTTGTGAAATAAACTCTAACATCTTTCCCTTCAACTGTGATTTTCAATTCATCTTTATGTGTAAATCCAAAATCGAACTCTACTTTTGTAGGGAAATCAATGAAACATCCTATTTTTTTGTCTTTCGTATCAACGACAAAGAAATTATGCGCACCATATAATGCTTTTCTATCAGGTTGATGACTAGGATCATCCGTACAGAATGATTCGTATATACCACCACGTTTGTTGATACCTCTCATGTTCTCACCTAGACCATAGATTTGATCTTCATTCTCTAACTTATAGGTAAGTGTCACTTGATCATCAATTACTATATCAAATTGTGTTTTATCCAATAATGCCTTTAAATCATCAACTTGAATAATATCTTCAAAGTTGACAATGGCCTCAGTCTCAAAAGGTTGACCTATATCGTAAAACTTCATATTACACCTCTTTCATGTTTTTAACAGTTTGTCCTTTATAAAAAGATGTGTCCAAAACTATATGTTCCGTTTCTTCTTCATCGTTTAATTGTTTTAAGATAACTGATCCTATGTTTTTACCCATACTGTCAGTCGGTTGTTCTATTGTTGTTAAACTCGGGTTCATGTATTTTGAAACCTCTAATCCATCAAATCCTAAAAGTGAGATATCATTTGGTACGGATAAACCACTATCATGAATTGCTTTCATTGCACCTATAGCCATTAGATCCGCTATGGCAAAAACTGCTGTCACATCTGTTTTTAATAGTTTTTTCATTGCACGATACCCAGATTCGATTGAATAATCACCAATAGTTACATAGTCAGTATTATGAGATATCTTATTATCCTCAAGTGCTTTTAAGTATGCCTGATATCTTTTTTCTGCTACATTATCTTTACCATCATTTGTTGTAATCAAACCAATTTTTCTGTGATCAGACTCAACTAAATACGCCATGCCATGGTATGCCGCTTCAAAGTTATTGATTGTAACACTGTTGTATAATGTTTTATCAATATCATCGTTTAAGACCGTTGATCCAAATACAACCGGTATGTTCAACTGTTTCAGATAACCTTCATCAGATGACAGCAAACCACCACCTAGAAAGATTAAACCAACCAATCTTTTTTCCAAAGCAAACTCAACTGCTGCTTCTAATGTTTTAACATTTTCCTTATGGAAATGTAAAACGATTGAATACTTTTGACTAGACACTTCTTTTTCTATTGTTTGTATCACTTTAGAAAAGAATGTACTGTACTCACCTATAACAAAAATACCAATATGATTCGTTTTATGACGTTTTAAATTTCTTGCACTATTGTTCGGCACATAATTTAGTTCTTCAATTACCTTCAATACTTTTTCTTTAGTTGAAGCTTTTACATCCGGTTGGTCATTCAGTACTCTTGAGACAGTACTTACTCCAACCCCTGCTGCTTTGGCTATATCTTTAATATTTATGGTTTTCATATTGGACTCCTAAAGGAATATTTTCATTAAGAGAATTGCTATTCTTCTTAATGATAACGTTTCCGGAAACGTTTCCGAAATTACTTATATCATACCATAATCTAAAAAAAATTCAAGAAAAAAATAGCTGAAATAAATCAGCTATTAAAAGTCAAATAATTCTGTTTTTGAAAAATTGCCAAATTGGCCACCTGTATGTATAAATAATATATTACTACCTTTAGGATATTTACCTTGTTCAATGTCTAGAATTAATCCAAACATTGCTTTTCCGGTATACACCGTATCCAGCATAACACCTTCTTTTCTTGCAAATAATTTTATGAAATCCAATTCGTCTTGACATGATTTTGCATAACCAAGACCAACATACTCTGGAGAAATATGAACATCTTCTTCTTCTATCTCTGTTAGATCTCCATAAACTTTGGAATCATCTATGAGTGACTTGACCATATTGTAAGCATCAATATCGGGATTATAAATGTTATAACCGACTATTTGAGTTTTAGATTCCAACGCTTTAGCCCCCATCAGAAGCCCTGCATAGGTAGAACCTGAACCATATGCCATTACGATATAATCAAATGCTACTCCAAGTTCAGCCTCTTGTTTCTGAATTTCATGGAAACAATTGAGATATCCAAAGTTTCCAATACCGTTTGAAGCACCTTCTGGGATGATATAAGCTTTATTTGTATGATCTATCTGCTGTTTCATAGCTTTCATATAATTATGTCGATCTTGATAAACTTCATTTGAGATCAAATGGATCTTAGCACCAATAAACTGATTGATGAAGTAATTTCCTTGTGCTGGTGTCTCATTCTCTTTTAAAACCAAATGCACATTCAACCCAAGTTTAACTGCTGCGATTGCTGTTGCTCTTGCGTGATTCGACTGAATACCACCACATGTTATGATGGTGTCACAACCTAATTCAAGTGCTTCCTGTAATGAGTATTCCAGTTTCCTTACTTTATTTCCAGAGAGCTCAAATCCAGTTTGATCATCTCTTTTTAAATATACATTGATATCATTGTATTCAAAACTTAGTTTTTCAATACGCGTTGGCAAATTTGCCAAATCAAGTTTTTTCATAGTACCCTCCTTATAGAAAAGACCTATAATCTCTCGATTATAGGTCATCTTTTACTTTATTATAGCACGTTTTAAAATATCATTGCTACGTTTTACAAACTTTGTCATAGCGTCTGCAGTTAATGGTTTATGAGTTAACATCGCTAAGTCATAAATCTGCTCAGTTACTAATTTCAACGCTTCTTCATCGTCTTCTAAATGATCGATTGTGTAGTTAACAAGTGAGTTTTTCTTGTTTAAAACAAGTGTTTCTTCACTTGGGAACATACTCGCATCCATGCCCATTGCACCATATTGTTTCATCATATCTTGCATACGACGACTTTCCTCAGATAGAATAATCATACCTGCTAAATCTTCATTCTTTAAAGATTCTATTTTCAGTTTCAGAGTTTCAACACCTGTATTGGTTTTAAATAGAGTTAATAATTTTTCTTCAATCTCTTTATGATCTGTTTCATCTTCTTCTTTTAATAAATCAGAGATACCTGAATCAACACGTTTATACTTTACATCCTGATTCAATGATTCCATATGAGAAATAAAAGCAGAATCAATCGGATGATCTAAAACAGCAACTTCAATACCATGTTCTTGTAAGTTTTGAATGTATTGTGCTTGTTGAAGTGTGTCTGTTGTATAATAAATCTCTTTATCAATTTTATCAGCATGTCTTAAAACATATTCATCAGAAGTCACATATTGATTATCAGTTAATTTGAACAATAACACATCTTTTACTTTATCATTGAATTTTGAGTCTTTTAAAGCACCATATTTAATGAATGGTTGAATATCATCCCAATAGTTTTCATACGATTCTCTTTCGGTCTTAAATAAACCGGTTAATTTGTCTGCTACTTTTTTAGCGATGTAATCAGAAATTTTCTTAACAAATCCATCATTTTGAAGCACACTTCTTGATACATTCAGTGGAAGATCTGGACAATCAATCACACCCTTTAATAGAAGTAGAAATTCAGGAATAACTTCTTTTAAGTTATCTGCAACAAACACTTGGTTATTGTACAGCTTGATTTGACCTTCTAAAGTATCAAAATTAGTTCCCAATTTAGGGAAATACAAAATTCCTTTTAAGTTAAATGGATAGTCCATATTCAAGTGGATCCAGAATAAAGGCTCTTTGAAATCCATAAAAGTTTTTGAATAGAATGCTTTGTACTCTTCGTCTGTACACTCTGATGGTGATTTTGCATAAAGTGGTGTTGTTTCATTGATAGCAACAACCTCTTCAATGATGTCATTACCCTCTTCATCCTTTTGAGGTGCTTTATCTTCTACTGAGAAGTAAATCTCATAAGGCATGAAAGAACAGTATTTCTCAATCGTTCTTTTGATAACAGATTCATCTTTAAAATCATTACCGTCTTCACCTAAGAACAATTTAATTTCTGTACCACGAGTTGTTTTTGTACCCTCTTCAATTTCAAACTCAGTACCGCCATCACAATGCCATTTAGCAGATTGTGATCCTTCTTTATAAGAAAGTGTATTGATCTGAACTTGATCAGCAACCATGAATGCTGAATAAAAACCTAAACCAAAATGTCCTATGATTTGATCTTTATCTGCTTTATCTTTGTATTTATCAATAAAGTCTTCTGCACCAGAAAATGCAATCTGATTGATATACATTTTAATTTCTTCTGCAGTCATACCAATACCATTATCGATAAATGTCAATGTATTCTCTGCTTGGTTCATAATAATATCTATTTTGAAATCTTCATTTGTCATTTCAGCTTCACCAATAGATACCAATTGTTTGTACTTAGTTATCGCATCTGAAGCATTAGAAACCAATTCTCTGATAAAGATATCATGATCAGAATACAACCATTTTTTGATAATAGGGAAAATATTTTCACTATGTATTGATAAACTTCCTTTTTCTGTGCTCATATAATCACTCCTTAAATTATGTACTCATCCCAACGTTTTGAGCCATTTATTACTATTTCCAATTAACATTATAAAACTGAGAAATTTGATTGTCAAGAGATTTTAGCACTCTTTAATAAAAGTGGCTAACACTTTTATATTTCAATATTGTATTGACAACAGCAAACGGACATCATATAGTATAAATACACAAGGTTAGTCACTTGACTAACTAACCGAACAACAAGAAAGGAGCTGTTGATGCAATTAGATACTACAAGTAGCAAACCTATTTTTCAACAGATCGCTGAATTTATAGAAGATATGATACTAAATGATGAAATTGAAGATCAGGTTTATTCAACCAATCAACTATCAAAACTATTTACAATTAATCCTGCGACTGCACGGAAAGGTTTAACCCTCCTATTGGACCAAAATATAATTTATAAGAAAAGAGGTATTGGTATGTTTGTCAGTGAAGGTGCTAAAACAATCATCTTAGAAAAACGTCAAGGTATTTTCTTTGATCAATATATTCATACAATGATGTCTGAAGCTAAGAAGATTGGATTAGATAAAAAAGAGATTATTGAATTTATCAACAATTACAAAGGAGGTCAACATGATTAAACTCGATCAAGTAAGCAAAATCTACGCTGGAAAAAAAGAAACCATAGCTCTTAATCAAGTGACTGCTGAAATCAAAGAACACTCAATCGTCGGATTAATTGGTGCAAATGGCGCTGGTAAATCAACACTTATGAAAATCATCGCCAAACACTGCCACCCTACTTCTGGAAATGTTACTCTAAAACAAAACTACGAACATTATTCTAATATCAGCTTTCTTTCAGACCAAGAAAAACTGATAGAAAACTATTCATTGAAAGAACTCTATAAAATGATGCCTGAGTTTTACAAGGATTTTAATATTGATTTGGCTAGAAAAGTCAGTTCAATTTTAGAAATCAATGAAAAAAAGAATTATTCTAAATTATCAAAAGGACAGAAAGGCAAAGTGAATCTGGTATTATCTCTTGCATCGAGAGCCTATATCACGCTTCTGGATGAAACTCATATTTCATTAGATGCGCCAAGTCGAAAAAAGTTCTTTGACCTTTTACTAGAAGATTACCATGACCATCCAAGGACTTATATTATTTCAACCCATTATGTAGATGAAATAAGCCAATTGTTTGATGATATCATTGTTTTAGATCATGGCGAGTTAATTGTTCATGAGTCAAAAGACCTTATTGAAGAAAAGTCTCTTACCGTATTTGGTAATACCGAACTGGGAGAGGAACTACTGAAACCCTTTAATATCATAAACCGCGACGTCATAGGAAAGAGAACTTTCTTCTCTGTCTTCGATGATTTGTCTGGTATAGAAAATAAGCTTCAATCATCAGATTTCGAAGTATGCATTACCCCGCTAGAGAAATGGTTTATTCAACTTGTAGAGAGCAAAGGAGATCATTATGCTTCTTAATCTAAAAACATATACTAAAAAAACAATGATAAATTATATTGTCATCGGTATTATTATTTCAGTACAACTATTAATCACGTTGAGTTCAGTTGTGTATGATACCTTCACTCAAAATTTATCATTCGATTATGCTGATTTTTCAGGTAATCTTCTAGTTTTACTTACTATGGCATTTGGAGCCTTGGCCATATCCCAAGCGATTGTACTGATTGCATCAACGTTTGATTTTAATAAATTGTTTGGACTGTCTAATCAAAAGAGTATAAAAGACACGATTTTATTTGTCATGATGAGTTCGGCTATCTTATCCATCCTATACATTTTGTTAAATGGTTTAGGATTTACATTATCCAATCAAATGCCTAAACTGGTATTTGGTATGAATTGGGTATCTTTTACACAGTTACCTATGAAATTCATACTAATTTTCCTTGTCTTATTAACGCTTTATAGTGTTAGTATGTGGTTGACTGTTGGTTATAAAAAGCATGGTGTTCTTTCTGGATTAACCAGAACGTTTGTAGCTGTAACCTACTTAATCAATCATGTCAACTACATAGGAACATATGTAGAATGGGGCTTAAATGCAACCATCAATATCACCATACTATTAGTTGTCAGTGTATTATCGATCAGCAGTACTTATTTTGAAATGCTGACTTACGAAAGGAGATAAATATGAACTTAAAAAAAATTCTATTTCTAATTGCATCAATCATACTACTTCTATTTTCTTTAAGTTTTCCATTCTCTTATTCTCACTATATTTCAGAATTCAGTATGAATAGTCCTAACTTAAAAGAAAACCATTCCAGTACGTTTACTTTAAACTCAGATGCAGAATTATACTTTAAATACTCCGCTAAAAATCTAACACCTGGTTCTTCTATCAGTCTAGTCAATGATGATACAGAAGAAGTTATATTTACTTATGGTGATTCTGATAATAGTGAGATGTTCTTAAGCGAAATCCCTGCTGGTAAATATCGATTCAAGATTGATTTTACTGATGGGCTCATGAACTATAAAATATTAACCAAGAAAAAATAGCAGATGAAAATCTGCTATTTTAGTGTATTAATTAACTCTTCAGTAATATTTAAATGTACTACGCCATCAATTAAAAGCATTGGTATGCCAACGGCATGTACCCTCTTTGTAATTTTAAAAGCATCGTCTTTATCACGTAGTTTTAAGAATTCTTTTAAGTTTTTCATACTATCAGTTATTTCAATATAGTCAAATTCTATATTTCTTTGTAAAAGAGCCTCTTTTACACCTGGACAGCCAGGTCAATGTTGTGATCCATATAATTTAATTTGCATAATCATCCTCCTGAAACTTATTATACACTGTCTCTGAAGTGATTACGACTGATTTTTATCTTCTGGTTTATCTATTGATTTGATTTCTACTGGTTTTAATATTCTAATAATCTTTCTGATAATCAAAGCAGCTACCAATAACAATGGTAAGTAAACAATCAATAATGGTAATGAACCAATTCCAAATACAGCCAAATCTTCAAAGAAATCTTTGATGTCATCTAGAGATTCAGTGAATTTCTGAGAAATCTTTTGACCCAATGTTTTAGGTGGTTCTTCTACTTTAATGATTTCTTGTACTTCATAAATTGAAACGGTTAATGTAGAATATGATACTAAATTATCCCATCTTTTTAAATTGCCTTGTAACCCTTCAATCTGATATCTGATATTAGACAGTTCTCTTTCTAATGTAATGATATCTTCAATTTTTTCAGCTTTTCTTAAAATCTCTAAAAGTCTTTCTTCTTGAATCTTTAAAGTCTTCATATGAGCATCTGTATCAAAGTATTGAGAAGTGATATCTTCTCCATATGAGTTTTCTTGAATAATTGTACCAATTGTATTCATATCACTCATAAATTGCATAAACTGTTGTTCTGGGATTCTAAGTGTATAATGAGCTGAACGCGTTGAATATTTATCATCTACAGCTCGTCCTCTAACATTTGATGATTCAACATAACCACCAATACCTCTGACTTTATCTGTTAAACGTTGTATTGCCAATTCGTATTCCAATGTTTGAATTTCCATAGAAGCAGATTTGATAATTTTTCGATCTGATTCAATCACCGTACCCACTTGTGGTGCACGCCCTTCTTCAGTACTTTCCATGGCTTTTGTGGCTTCTACACCACCAAAGTCTGCAGCATCATTCGTTTCATACTCATCATTATACGACATGTCTACTGAGGCTTCAGTATTCATATTCCATTCTGCAGAGTTATCATTACTGCCACAACTGATTAATGAAAATACCAATATAACCGATAACATCAATACTAAAATCTTTTTCATAACAACCTCCTATCCTCTCCCTATATATATACTTTGACGACAAAAATACTCAATAAGTTCCATCTTTTTGCAAAAAGTATTGAAGGAACTTACATTAAGTTGTAAAATAACTCTGGAGGTATTTAAAATGTTTACATGGAAAGAAGAATATTCAGTTAAAGTAGAAGTTATTGACGCACAACACAAACGATTATTTGAGATGGGACAAACAATGTCTGATCTAGTTGCGAACCACGCAGGTGAAGATATTTATGATGAGTTAAATGCAATGTTTGAAGAACTCATCGACTATACTAAATATCATTTTTCTGAAGAAGAGAAATTAATGGAAAAAGTAAATTACATACACTTAGAAGACCATAAAATTCTTCATGAGAAGTTTATTGATAAATTACTTTCATTTGACTTAAATCAAATGGATGACGATCAAGGTACATTTGCATTAAAGTTATTAAAAACTGTTGCAACTTGGATTTTCAAACACATCAACGGTGAAGATTTCCAATATAGAGAAGCTATGAAATTATTATGAAAACTCCCCCACTTAGTTAATCTCTATGTAACTCATATTAACTTGAAGTGGGGGTTTCTTGTCTCAGTTTCTACGAAACTTTTATAACAAGTGGTGTAGACATGATGGCTTTAAACCCTACACCTCTATCCCATAGCTCATTTGCAGCTTCTGGGACTGCTTTTTTCATGATATTAAGTGCAGCATTTACATCTGCATTGATTATCATATCTTCTTTACTACTATACAGACCTCTTGAGATTCTTCTTCCTGAAAACAGGCTCTCAACATGCTCTCCATACACAGGTATATAATCTCCATCTAGAAATGAAGCTTTCGATGTGTAACTTTCTTCTGTGATGATGACCTGAATACCGGCTGCTTCAGCTTTGTACTTAAGCATATTTATAAGCATGGCAAAAGGAATGTGAATGAAATTCTGTTTGTCCGATTTTCTTAGTTTCACATTTTTCTTGAAATCCTGATTTAATCCAATGACTAAAGTACCACAGCTCATGACCAAACATTCTTTTATTATGAGATAAGAAGTCTTATGAAAATAGTCTTTAATCTTTGAATGTCGTTTTTCATTTAATCTGTTTAGACGTTTAGAAGTAAATTGTCCTTCATTTTTCTTCTTACCTTTTCTCAAGTCTGAATAATATTTACCTCGAGTCTTGTTGTAATATTGGTTGATAGACTTAACAACAGTGCCTTTAACAATGATAGGACTTTCCCCTACATTGTTTATCATAGTTACAAGGTTGTTTACACCGAGATCAATAGATGCCACATTTTGGAAGGGCAGGATTTCATTATTTATTTCCACAGCAAAAACAAGTTCAAGTAGAATGAAATTAACTCGAGGCAAAACTCTAACTTCTTTGAGATTACCAGACTTAGAGAAATACTTGCTAACATTTAGAGTCTGTTTTGTTTTGGGAAACTTAAGATGAGATGACTTTAGAACACACACTTGATTACTTAGTGTAATCATATGTTTTGTGTTTTTCTTATACTTAGGTATTTTAGGCATTGATTCATACTTTTCTGGATGAAGTCTGTAATCTGCGATTGCCTCAAAATATGATTTCCAGTTTCTAAAAAGGTTCTTAATGACTTGTTGATTCACTTGTCCTGGTAAAGCATAATAGTCAGGGTGTTTTGTAACCTTTAAAATACCGTCTAGAAGTTCATAAGTTAAGTAATCATCTTTAGTAAGCTTTTTAAACTCAAGAAAAGCTCTCGTTGTACTATTCTTTTCTAGCTTTTTTAAATACTTTTCATATCTGACCTGATTCAACAAATCAAGATGATTATTTATATAATCAATTGCTTTAGCTTCATTATCTGACAAATGGACTTTTCGTGTACCAGTTAATACTTGTCTATAGTAATAGTTGCTTGTATTGTAGAGACGAGTAGATAAGACTGTCATATGATCTAAATAGTCATATAGCCTATGATCCTTCTTAATTCGTATTTGCTGTGTTCGATAAGTAACCATAATCACGCTCCATTATTTGCCAACAACTCTAAAATTAGTATATCACAACCATACAGTTATAGCAAACACACGTTCTGCGTTTGGAATTTCCAACACTACATACCAACACTACATACTTCAAGTGAAAATAAGAGCGTCGTATAAGAAGTTTCTAAAAGATTTAAGACCTTGTCATTCATCTCCCAGTTAAAGTTTGTTCAGAAAATATTGTAAATATTTTTACCTTCACAAACTTCTGAACAAAAAGTATTCTGACAATAATAGATAAAAGAAACTGCTGATAAATATTATCAGCAGCTTTTTCATTATAATTCATTGATTTCATTAATTTTTTCTTGAATCGAATCATTCACTTCAAGACCATGAAGTTCTAAGGTTTGATTTATAACAAGAATCTCATTTAAATACCCAGCGATTAAATCAAATTCGCCATTTCCGATAGCTGCTTTAATGGATTCATTTAATCCGCTTCTGACGTCTTTTAATCCATCATGATATAATTTATCAGCTTCTCTTTCAGCTTTTTCAGCTTCTCTTTCAGCTTTTTCATCTTCTCTTTCGGCTTTCATTTCATCAAATTCAACTCTTAACTCTGCTTTAAAAGCTTCTAATAATGAAGTTGCTTCCTCTTTTGTCATTTCCTCTGCAATGACTTGTGCTCTTAGTTCATCTGCATATGTTTGTATTGCTTCTTTTGCTTCCCCTTTTTCAGATTCAATCATAGGTTTCCAAACGGTTTCAATTAGTACCTCTAACTCAGCCTTTAAGATTTCTCTTTCTTCTTTGATTGTTTCTTTTGAATCAAATAGTCTAGACCATTCATCTAGTTGATCTGGTGTATATTCTGTAACTTGTTCTAATCTAAACTCTTTCCAATCTCTTTCTTCTTGCTCAACCTCATCTGCAAATGCAGCTACTGGTAATAATAATGCAGTCATAATCCCTGTTAATAATAAATTTCTTAATTTCATGTTCTTCCTCCTTGTATGGTAGTTGTTGTTTACAATATTATTCTAGCTTTTGTGTATGTGAGAATCATGGAAAAGATATGTGAAAAGTATGTGAGCTATGATATACTTTTAAAAAAAGGGGGATATTATGAAACAAATTGATAAAATAGCTTTTGAAAAGAAAGATCAACTCTATAAATATATGAATATAAAACTGACCGGTCTTATTGGTAGTGAAGATGATTGGTTAGCTAATTTATCCAACGCTTCTGCATTACTTTGGTTACTAATTGATGAGATCAATTGGGCTGGATTCTACCTTTACAAAAAAGATAAACTTATCTTAGGACCTTTTCAAGGTAAACCTGCATGTGTCAATATAGAACTTGGTAAAGGTGTTTGTGGTACTGCTGCAGAAACTAGAATCACACAACTTGTCAAAGATGTTCATGCTTTCCCTGGACATATCGCTTGTGACGGTGCCTCTAAATCAGAGATTGTAATTCCTATTATCCACAACGATGAACTTATTGGTGTACTCGATATTGATAGTCCAGTATTAAATCGATTCGACGAAGATGATCAGTTAGGATTAGAGAAGTTTGTTGCCACACTTAATAAATATATAAATTGGGAAGATATCAAATAGATATCTTTTTTTATTTGCACCTTATTTGTACAGTTTCATGATATTTTTAATTAAATGACTTGCATTGTATAATAAACTCTGCTATTATATAGGTAATCGAACAATAAGCAAGTTGAATTTTTCAACGAAAAGGCAAACATACTGAAAAGTATGGACGCAAAACTATAGGGCCTTCCTCTAAGAGATGGCAGCCAGTCGTCGAATGGGGGATTTTTTTTAGTCTGAACAGACTTTAAACTATAAAATTGTTATGAAGAGCATTGAACATTGTTCGATCTCTTTATCTAATATCTCTTTATCATTTCAACCAAACTAACAAAGTCAAGAGCTTCTCACTCTTGACTTTGTTGGTTTTTGTAATAAAATAACACTTTAATTTAATAAAAGTAATGCCCTTGATTTCTCAAGGGCATCTAATTAATCTTCTTTTTCTTCTTTCACAGGTATTACTAAATCCAAGAATAATTCTTCTAATTGCGCTTCTTCTGCTGGAGCAGGAGCATTTGTTAAAAGACATGTTGCCTGTTGAGTCTTAGGGAATGCAATAACGTCTCTGATATTGTCAATATTTAAAAGTTCCATAACAACTCTATCAAGACCATATGCTATTCCACCATGTGGTGGTACACCGTATTTAAAGGCATCCAATAAGAATCCGAACTTGCTGTTTGCTTCTTCTTCAGTAAAGCCTAATGCTTTAAACATTCTTGATTGTAATTCAGAATTATGAATTCTAATTGAACCACCACCAATTTCAGAACCATTTAAAACTAAGTCGTAAGCTTTCGCTCTAGCATTTGCTGGATCTGATTCAATCATATCCATATCTGCATCAAGTGGTGATGTGAACGGATGGTGTTTCGCTACGTATCTATCTTCTTCTTCAGAGTACTCGAATAATGGGAATTCATTCACCCATAAGATCTTGTAGTCACCTTCTGCAATTTTTTCTAATTTCTTTGCAATTTCACATCTAAGTGCTCCAAGTGTAGCAAATACTACAGATGGTTTATCAGCGATAAATAAGATCATATCCCCTGCTTTTGCTTCCATTCTTTCAGTGATGTTTTTCACATCTTCTTCTGATAAGAACTTGGCAATCGGAGAATCTAATCCTTCTTCAGTAATCTTCATCCAAGCCATACCTTTTGCACCATATGTCTTAGCGAATTTCTCAAGATTCTTCATACCTTTTTTACTGAATTCTGTCGCGCCACCATTGATGTTGATTGCTCTAACATCGTTTCCAGCTTTTACAGTGTCAGCAAATACACCAAAACCACAAGTCTCTACGATATCATTTAACGCTTTCAGTTCATAACCAAATCTTAAATCTGGTTTGTCTGAACCGAATCTTTCCATTGCTTCTTTATAAGCCATTGTCATGAAAGGTGTCGGTAGATCCACGCCAATCATTTCTTTGAACATTTTTTGCATCAAACGCTCGTTGATAGACATTACATCTTTTTCTTCAACAAAACTAAGTTCAACGTCTACTTGAGTAAACTCAGGTTGTCTGTCAGCTCTTAAATCTTCGTCTCTGAAGCATTTTACGATTTGATAGTATTTATCTATCCCCGACACCATTAACATTTGCTTAAATAACTGTGGTGACTGTGGTAAAGCGTAGAATTTATTTGGATTAACTCTACTAGGTACCAAGTAATCTCTAGCACCTTCTGGTGTTGGTTTATTTAAAAATGGTGTTTCTACTTCTAAGAATCCTTCTCCGCCAAAGAAGTTTCTGAATACTGAAGCAACCTTTGATCTAAATAATAAGTTATTGTACATTTTAGGTTTTCTTAAATCTAAATATCTATACTTTAATCTTAATTGCTCACCAGCGCCATCATCATCATTGATATGAATTGGTGGTACTTCTGATTCTGATAATACTTTGATTGACTCAGCAAACACTTCTACTCTTCCAGTTGGAATATCATTGTTTATGCTTTGTCTTAGTTTAACAGTACCTTCAATAGCGATAACATATTCACCTCTAATTGGATCTGCTAAATCGAATGCTTCTTGAGATACTGCTGTATCAAATACGATTTGTGCAATACCTTCACGGTCTCTTAAATCTACAAATAATAAACCACCAAGATTTCTTCTTTTTTGAACCCAGCCCATAAGAACAACTTTTTGATCAATGTGTTCTTCTCTTAATAGACCCGCATAATGGGTTCTCTTTAAACCATTTAATAATTCAGCCATAATGCCTCCTTAGTTATCCAGTGTTCATATAAACAAAAAACTCGTCACTTATATGAAATATCATACAAGGGACGAGATTACTCCCGCGGTGCCACCCTATTTGGTTAAACCCACTTCATTGTCGGTACGTTGTTTCAAGTGTCTTTCAATAAAATGGTCTTCACTGGCTTTCACCTAACCCAGCTCGCTTTGGAATATCTTTTATCTACTTTTCTTGAGTACCTTATTAATATAGAATTAGTATAATATAATACCAATCATTTGTAAACTAAATCTCAAAAAATGATGCTTCCTTTTCAATGACTTCATCTATTCTTGATATATAATCTTCAATACCTTTAACATTTGCTATTCTGTGGAACAAATCCTCTTTCGGATAACATTTCTTAGAAACAGCACCAGCGCCTAATGCTAAAATACTATGTTTCTCTTCTATGATACGAATGTTATACAAAGATTCATAGCCGACTTTACAATAACCTATGTTCTCAAAATTACCAACCATATTTTTTTGCCTGTACATATAGTATGGTACATACCCATTAGATCTTAAGACAGTTTCTGTAGATTTTAACATCTTCTCTACCATTTCTGCTTGAGTCATCTGATATTGGTCTAAAGTTTCTTTTAAACGAGAACTTACCTTAACAGCTAGTGTATGAATGGTAATGTTTTCTGGATCTAAAGCAACAATTGTGTCTAAAGTCTTTTTCACATCTTCTAGAGTTTCATCTGGAAGACCTAAGATTAAATCCATATTGATGCTATTGAAACCTACTGATTTTGCCATTTTGTATGATTCAATAATGTCTTCAGTTTTATGATCTCTACCAATTAACTGAAGTGTTTTATTGTTCATACTTTGAGGATTCACACAGATTCTTGAGACCTCATATTTCTTAAGTACATTTAATTTATCTAATGTGATTGTATCTGGTCTACCCGCTTCAACGGTAAACTCTTTTAATGATTTGCAATCGAAATACTGATCCAATTTACTCAGTAATATTTCAAATTGCTCTTTGGTTAAAATACTTGGTGTACCACCACCAATATAAATACAATCCACTTCCAATTGATTGTTTTCAATTCTTTTGTAAGCTTCATCAATTTCTCGAAGCAAACACTCGAAATATGTCCCAACAAGTTTACCCTTTTGTCTCATATCATTTGATGGAAATGAACAATACAGACATCGTGTTGGACAAAATGGAATACAAATATATAAACTGATTTTTGATGTATCATTAGCATCCAATAAAAAAGGTTTTTCTCGTTTTGCAATTTCAAGAAGTAAATCTCTTTTGTTTTTTGAAATGCGGTGTTCATTGTATAAAACAGCATCTATCTCTTCATCCGAAAAGTTTTTACCTAACATTTCATGAACCAGTTTGACAGGTCTAACACCTACAAGTGTACCATAGTGATTTTCAACACCTGTGATTTCATGTGACAGATCATACAAGACTCTTGCATTACCTCTTTTGATCAAACGTTTGTTACTTTGTTCATCAGAAACCAATTGAACAGTTTCCTGATAATTTTTATTCTGATAACTTGCACTGACAACGACTTCGTCAGTGTTTTTCTCTATTGTATTGATTATTGTTTCTGAATCACTCTCTTCAACAAATGTTACTTCTTTAAAAAAAGTTTTTATTAAATGGGCTACACCATATTGATTGTCGTGATTTATTTTTACTTTCATATTAACTCCTAGATAAAAGGATTGTTTGCTCTTTCATAACCGATTGTTGATTTTGGTCCATGACCAGGATAAACATGTGTTTCATCATCAAGCTTAAATAGCTTAAATGCAACTGATGCAATTAAAGTCTGATGACTGCCTCCATATAAATCTGTTCTGCCGATAGATCTATTAAATAAAGTATCACCTGTAAACAAGTGGTCGTCTACTAATATACACATACCACCTTTTGTATGGCCAGGTGTTGTAATAAATTTCATTTCTTTCTTACCAAATGCTATGGTGTCATTGTCTCTGATATAACGATCTGCCTGAAAACTGATACTGTAATCACAAATTCTAGTAGATTCATTGTAATCAGGATCCTGTAACATATCATCTTCATCTTCAGAGGCAATTACAGGTACATTAAATGTTTCTTTTAACGCTTCAACTGCACCGATATGATCACCATGACCATGTGTCAATACAATATATTTTAGTTTTGCCTCATATTTTTTTAGTTCTCGTTCTATTATATTTGCCTGTGCACCTGGATCAATAATAATGGCTTCCTTTGTTTCATCACACATCATTAAATAACAGTTTACACCAAATTTTCCTACTACCATTTTTTTTATCATAGTCACCTCTAAAATTTCTTATTGCTATCCAACATTACAGTTACAGGACCATCATTACAAATATCGACTTGCATGTCTGCTTGGAAGACACCTGTCGCTACTGGTACTGAGTCTTTACAGTATTTCACTAGTTTCATATACAATTCATTGGCTTCGTCTGGTCTTGCTGCTTCTATAAAACTCGGACGTCTACCTTTTCTACAATCTGCTAATAGTGTAAACTGTGACACAACTAACATCTCACCTTTTACATCTTGTATAGACAGATTCATCTTTTCATCTTCATCTTCAAATATTCTTAAGTTCAACAGTTTATCAGCAATATAAGTCATATCGCTTTCTGTGTCACCCTTTTCAACGCCTAGTAGTACCATAAAGCCATGATTGATTTCACCAACGATTTCATTGTCTACAGTGACACTGGAATGTTTTACCCTTTGTACAACAGCTCTCATATGTCCTCCCTCAGAAAAAACTGACATAAAAATGTCAGTTTATGATGTTACTCTCTTCACTTCAATAATATTTTCTAACGTTTTTAAACGACTTAATAAACTATTTAACTTATTGATATCACTGACTTCAATACTCAAATTAATAACTGCAACTCCTGATTTCAATAGTTTTGCGCTGACACCAGTTACCACTAAATTAATCGCTGTTATAATAGAAGTCACTTCAGACAACAGGCCTTTACGATCTGGTGCAATAACTTGAATCTCAGTTGTAAATGTAGCCGTCTCTTCAACTTGCCAAGAAACTTCGATAAAACGACTCTTCATTTCATCTGTGCTCTCAAAGTTCTTACAGTCAGCTCTATGAATCGTCACACCACGACCACGTGTGATATATCCAATGATCTCATCACCTGGTACTGGTGTACAACATCTAGCGAATCTGACTAGTAAATCATCTAATCCTTTTACAACGACCGATTGACCTGCACGTTTGTTACTTTTTTCTATTGCACGTCTATCTTCTTTTTTCGCTTCAAGTTCTTTTATTTCAACTTCATCAATCTTATGTTCTTTTTTATAGGCTTCCTTTAATTTTGGAAGCACTTGATTCATCATGATGCCACCATAACCAATAGTCGCATACAAATCATCTACTGAATAAACACTGAGTCTGGCCATTAATGGATCTAACCATTTTGGTACCATCAAGTCTGAAACTTTGAAACCAGCTTTTCTGATTTCTTTTTCAATCATATCTCGACCTTTTTCAATATTTTCTTCACGACGTTCTTTTTTGAACCAATGTTTAATTTTATTTTTAGCTTGAGTGCTCTTTACAAAGGTCAACCAATCACGACTTGGGCCATTGGAATTCTTTTGTGTTAAGACTTCAACAATTTCACCTGTACTGAGTTTAAAGTTTAAAGGTACAATCCTACCATTAACTTTGGCACCCACACATTTATTACCGACTTCTGTATGGATTTTATAAGCAAAGTCTACAGGTGTTGATCCTTCTGGTAACTCAACCACACTACTCTGTGGTGTAAAAACATATACTTGATGATTTAAGATATCGATCTTAAGTGAATCCAAGAATTCCTCAGGATTGTCTATATCTCCTTGCCACTCCATCATTTGACGTAGCCAGACAAGTTTCTCATCAATATTGTTCATGCCTTTTTTGGCTTCTTTGTAATTAAAGTGAGCAGCAATACCATATTCAGATACTTTATGCATCTCATGTGTTCTAATCTGTACTTCAAATGGTTCGCCTTCATTACCCATTACTGTGGTATGAAGCGAACGGTACATATTAGGTTTTGGCATCGCAATATAATCTTTAAATCTACCCGGCATCGGTTTCCACAATGTATGAACTGTACCTAAAGCTGCATAACAATCTTTGACCGTATCCACAAGGATTCTAATCGCAGTTATGTCATAAATTTCAGAGAATTCTTTTTTCTGATATTTTAACTTTTTATAGATTGAATAGAAATTCTTTGGTCTACCATAAACATCATATGACATATCTATTTCATCTAATGAGTCCGATATCTGTTCGATAACTTTATCTATATAAGTTTTTCGCTCAGATAACTTCTTATTAATTTTTGTACTCAATTCATAATAAATTTCTGGTTCAAGATACAATAAACATAAATCTTCAAGTTCACCTTTAATCTTAAAAATACCCAGTCGATGAGCAATAGGAACATAGATTTCAAGTGTCTCTAACGCTTTTTCTTGTTTCTTCAATTCCGACTGATATTTCAGAGTACGCATATTATGCAGTCTATCGACCAACTTAATCAAAATTACTCTGATGTCTTTTGCCATAGCTAAAAACATTTTTCTAAGATTTTCTACTTGAATTTCTTGTTTTGTTTCATAGTGCATCTTTGTTAACTTTGTTACACCATCAACCAGTTGAGCAACAGAATGACCAAACTCAGCTTCTATATCTTCAAAAGATGCATCTGTATCTTCAATCGTATCATGTAACAAACACGCAACAATAGTATCAGAATCCACTTCCAGTTCTGCAACGATTAATGAAACCGCTAACGGATGAATGAAAAATGGTTCTCCAGATTTTCGCAGTTGTCCCTCATGAGCTTTTTGAGCATAATGAAATGCTTTCTCTAAATTTTCTATATCAACATTCTTATTAATGGATTTTATTTTTTCAATATATTCTTTAACTTCCAAGTGTACACCTTCTAACTTCTGTCATTTAGTGAAAATGATTAATATAATTATTATATAACAAAACGTGTCCCTAAACAATAGACAAATACTTATGCTCAAACATAGAATGATATAAAAAAGCCCACTTATAAAGTGGACTTAATCTTAGTATTCCAATACAGTTCTTACAGGATATCCAGATAATATTTCTCTGCCTGGTAAGAAAGTCAATTCAATTAGAAATAGTACAGCAGAAACTTCTGCGCCTAATTTATTAACCAATTCAGCGACAGCTTTTGTAGTACCACCAGTTGCTAACAAGTCATCAACTATTAATACTTTATCACCTTTTTTGATTGCATCTTTATGAATTTCAAGTACATCAGTCCCATACTCTAATGCATACTCATGTCGTTCAGTTTCAGAAGGTAATTTACCAGGTTTTCTAACAAGTACCAAAGGTTTTTGTGCAGCGTAAGCCATTGGTGCACTGAAGATAAAACCTCTTGCTTCAGGTCCAATAATCACATCATAGTCATACTCATCAGCAATTTTAATCAATTCATCGATAGCATATTTGAATGCTTCAGGTTCTTGTAAAAGTGTTGTAATGTCTTTAAAACTGATCCCTTCTTTAGGAAAATTCTCGACAGTTCTAATTTTACTTTTTAAATCCATAATTCCTCCTGTTTATCACTTAATAATTTCTTTGTAGATTTTTATATAATCAAAAAATTCATCTCGTATTGATGATACTTTCTGGAAAATATCCGTTTCATCTAAACTGAGCTTCGAAGCCGGTCTAGGCAACACCTCAATATGATATGATTGTGACTCTACTATTTTTATCAAATTCAGATGTTCTAGTATCCGAAGTGATAATTCGCATTTGATCACATCCATATGTAACATATGTGAAAAGTCTTCTAGTTCTATTGTTAATTTACCTTCTTCAGATAATAACGCTTTATATATATCAACCAAATCAAGTCGATGAGGTATGGCTGTATATAAGGCTTCTAATTGTACTTTTTCATCAATGGAAGGTTGACTTAAATATTTAACCTTCGATTGACTATAATCTTCCAATATGCCAGCCCAATTTTCATTGTAAAGCAAATCATATACAATTACTTCATCGTAGTTATCAAAATTCAAATGTTTGAAAATAGGATTCACTACAATGTTTATATCCGATCGTGTATCAATGTCATTAAAGTGAATTCCAATTTCAGATGGATCTATTTCTAAGTCATCTAATCTGAAATACAACTCAATAAAACTATAAAACGATTGAACCAATATTAACTTCTTACCACCAACGGTCGTACAATAATCTAATCGGTTGATATTTTCTTTATTAAAGTCTGTAAAAGCATAGGATGGCCTCTTAGGACCATCTAGTCCATTATAGAATAAAGCACGTGCTAATGTCTTTGTAAAACATTTACCAATTTCCGAGACCTTATAGAAGGCTGGCTCTAATCTTCTGATATCTTTAATCATAAATTGGCTGGTTTCTATACCTCTAAATGAATTTTTATTCAAAGTCATTACCATATCCAATTGATCTTGGCTTCTTAAATCAGCATATTGTTCTGCTATACCAAAACCGATTGCATCAAAAGTTCTTTTACCATCATGTAATACAATCTTCAAATGAGTCTTTTCTTTTCCGATCGGTCTCACGTTATCGATTGTCAAACCATTATACACAAACGATGGTTTTGGATTGCCCATACCATGCGGTTCCAGTTTTTCTAAATCATCCAATGTCTCATGAGTAATTTCATGCCTGTGTAGAATCCCATCAATTTTTACTTTTGGAATCAAATCATCAGCTGTGATGTTTCTCTTGGCATAATCATTGATATCATGTCTAAGTTGGTCCACATCCGCTTCGTTTAGAGATAATCCAGCGGCCTGTTTATGTCCCCCAAACCCGATAAACAAATGTTTACAAGAATTTAGCGCATCAAAGATACTGATATTACCCACACTTCTTGCAGATCCTTTTGCTATACCATCTTCAACAGATAAAATAACCGATGGTCGATGATACTTTTCTGAAACTCTAGAAGCTACAATACCAATTACACCAGTATGCCACTCGAGACCTTTTATAACAATGATTTTTTCATTTTCCAAATCCACTTGTTCTTCTATGAGTGCATCGATAGAAGCCACAATCTCTTTTTCAATATCCTGTCGCTCGGTATTTAAAACATCTAACGCTTTGGCAATATGTTCTGCTTCCATATAATCTTTAGATGTCAATAACTGAACACCCAGTTCCGGTTTCCCAATTCGTCCTGCTGCATTGATTTTGGGTCCTAGATTAAATCCAATATGCCCTGTATTGATATCTATATCTTTTAGATTTGAAATATCAATTAATGCTTGCAATCCAATATTTTTAGAATGCTTGATGGCTTCTAAACCTATTTTTGCAATGATTCTATTTTCATCTACAATCGGTGCAATATCAGCGACTGTACCTAACATAACTATATCTATAAACAAATCATAATGTTGATAAAAACGTTCTCTTAAAAGCGCCTGTACTATTTTCATAGCAATACCAACACCAGCAAGCATATCAAAAGGATACTCACAATCAGTTTGTTTAGGATTAAGAATGGCATACGCATCAGGAAGATCTTCCTGACAATTATGATGATCTGTGATAATGATATCTTTCTTCATTTTATTGACAAAAGCAACTTCTTCAACAGAAGTTATACCACAGTCTACACTGATAATCAGATCTGCCCCTTTAGAGATAATCGTTTCCATCCCTTGAACGGATAATCCATAACCTTCTTCTAGTCTATTTGGAATATAGTAATTCACTGGAATACCCAAAAACTCGAAGCAAGTGACTAAAACAGAAATGGATGTGATACCATCTACGTCATAATCACCATATATCCATATGGATTCACCATTATCCATTGCATCTCTAATACGGTCAATTGCTTTTTCCATACCCTTCATTAAGAAAGGATCATACAATTGTTCTAAAGTAGGATTTAAAAACATCTCTAAATCTTCCGAACGATCATACCCTCTGTTGATGAGTATTTGTTTTACAATCGGGTGTATATCAACTGATAACTCTTTATTTTTATTTTTTTCAATTGTCCATTTTTTACTATGTAAACTCATATTCTCTCTT
>Ga0209272_10000202_pt1 | contig 62679 bp, 47 predicted proteins | sample tdDd002_FD_187125 | JGI IMG/M metagenome (GOLD analysis project Ga0209272, IMG submission 187125) | Marine sediment microbial communities from the Atlantic coast under amendment with organic carbon and nitrate - tdDd00.2 (SPAdes)... | ecosystem: Environmental > Aquatic > Marine > Coastal >...
TCGAACCCGTGTTACTAGAATGAAAATCTAGCGTCCTAACCCCTAGACGAACGGACCATCAAATTTGGAGCTGCAAAGATAATTGAAGTTTTGAATAACACAAACACTTTGCAGTTTTTTTTTGCTTGAGAAAGAAGTTGAAAACAAGTCTCGTTTTTCTCTCTTTTGCGATGCAAAGTAAATTATAATTCTTCAACCACACAAGAGCCAAATGCAAATAAAACCAAGTTTTTTGCAACAAAAATGCTAACCCCTTATTTCTGAGGATGAAAAATTTTCAATTCCACTCAACAATTGTACCTCTATTCTTATCCAGGTAGGCTGTAGGGATCATTTTACGGATATGTTCGCCCAATAAATTCAACAATTTATTTTTCGAATAATGTCGGGAATAGACTAAACTCACTTCACGCAAGGGGTGCAAATTGGTAAAAGATTTCACTTGTTGCAATTTTTCTGCTGACATATACTGGGTAGCCAACTCAGGAATTAAGGTAAAGCCACCTTCTCTATCGATAATTTTCATCAGAGTTTCCAAAGAATTACTCTCAAATTCGAAAGGCAGCTCCTGATGTTGCATATTATGCATCTCACAAAGATTGATAACCTGATTTCGGAAACAATGTCCATCACCCAACATCCAGATCTCTGAAGTCGCAATATCTTTCACTTCTATGACATCTTGCTTGAGGATTTCATGATCTTTATGTGCATAAATCATCATCTCTTCGAAAAACAAGGGTAGCTCTTTTATTTTATCATCTCTTAGAGGTGTGACAAAAACCCCAACATCTATTAGATCCTTTTTAAGAGCTTCAACAATATCATCCGATACCATTTCTTCGATTTCAACTTTTACATCCGGATAATCTCTGATATAATCACCAATAAACATAGGGAGTAGAAATGGAGCCAAAGTCGGAATGATACCAATCTTTAAACTCCCCTCAACTGTGTTTCTATGATTTTTAACAATTTCATCAATTTTCTTCGATTCACCTAAAATAATACGAGCCTGTTCTATCACTTGCATTCCCACATCGGTAGGAATAATGGGTTGCTTGCTTCTATCAAAAATTGTGATGTCTAAAAACTCTTCAAGTTTCTTAATCTGCATGCTTAAAGTAGGCTGTGTAATAAAACAGCTATCAGCTGCTGTAGCAAAATGACGATGTGTGTCCACAGCAACGATATATTCAAGTTGTGTTAGTGTAACCATATTGGATTGTTTGTCTTTTTGATTGATTTGAATCACAAATATAAACAATATCTATTGCTTTATATACATTATTGATTTGATTGATATTTAGAACTAATCTATATTTGTATAAACTAATCTTTCATACTTACTTTATTAGACATACAAGCTGAAATAAAATGTCTCTTAGTTTAAGGAGGATAATCTGGCTCAGAAGTTACACATCTTTGTATGATACACTTATAGAAGTGATTACAAGTGATGGTATACTGAATGAACAATTCCATCTCGAAGACAATAAGATAGTTTGATAGTTTTTGTTATTTAAGTTTTATTAGATGTTTGGGTTAAACAGCCAGGAGTTTTGACTTCTGGCTGTTTTTTTTCACATAAAAAAATGATGAAATTTTAATTCTCACATTTTCAACATGTTGTTTAGCAACAATGCTACAGAGCAGATATCAGACTTAAAAAATATACTACTTTAGCATTCGAAAATTGAAATTTATAAGCTCAATATAAACAGAATAACAATGCAACAAGGGATTAAAACAGTATCATTCGAAGAGGCTGCAAAGGTGATTAAATCAGGTGACAGAGTACACCTACACTCAGTTGCTCTAGCGCCACACAAGTTTATTAATGCGATGTGTGATCGTGGTCGTAATGGTGAAATTTACGATGTAACAATTCAACACATTCACACCGAAGGACCAGCTCCATACGCAGCTACTGAATTCGAAGGCATTTTCAATCTTGAATCTTTGTTCGTAGGTGCCAACGTTCGTAAACAAACTCAAGCGGGCTATGCCGATTACATTCCAGTTTTCCTTAGTGAAACTCAACAATTAATTCGCGAAGGCTATCTAAATGTAAACGTAACTGTTGTACAGGTAAGTCCTCCGGACAAACATGGCTATGTATCTTTAGGTACTTCAGTTGACTGTTCTCGTGCTGCTGTTGAAACTGCTGATACAGTTGTAGCTATTATCAATCCAAATGTACCTCGTGCTTTTGGTGATGCTATGATGCCATTAAGCTGTTTCGATGTTTTCTGTGAAGATGATTCTCCACTTATCGAACACCACAATGCGCCATTATCTGAGATAGATATTCAGATTGGTAAAAATGTAGCAAACCTTATTCCTGACGGAGCTTGTCTTCAAATGGGTATTGGTGGTATTCCTAATGCTGTATTAGCTCAGCTGGGTAATCACAAAAACCTTGGTGTTCACACTGAGATGTTTGCTGACGGTCTTCTTCCTTTGGTAGAAAGCGGTGTTGTAAACGGTATGAACAAGAAGCTTGATCAAGGTAAAATCGTTGCTGGTTTCCTTATGGGAACTAAAGAACTTTACGATTTCGTTGATGATAATCCAGGTGTATTAATGATGGATGTTGCTTATACAAATGGCGTTCACGTTATCAAACAAAACCCTAAAGTTTGTGCTATTAACTCGGCTCTATCTATCGACCTTACAGGTCAGGTTTGTGCTGACTCAATCGGAACAACTCACTACTCAGGTGTAGGTGGACAAATCGACTTTACACGTGGAGCTGCTGCTTCTGAAGGTGGTGTACCGATTATCGCTATGCCTTCGGTAACTGGTAAAGGTGTTTCTAAAATTACGCCAACTCTATTACAAGGATCAGGTGTTGTAACCACTCGTAACAATATGCGTTGGTTCGCAACTGAGCACGGTTGTGTTAACCTATTTGGAAAAACACTTCAGCAAAGAGCAAGAGCTATTATCTCTGTAGCTCATCCTGATTTTAGAGAAGAACTAGATAGAGCTGCTTTCGAAAGATTCGGTTCTCACTATCACTTTGTGAATTCATTAGTGAAATAAGCATTCACTGATTTCAAAATATAAAAGCTGCTCTTTTGAGCAGCTTTTTTTGTTTTCATTCAAGCTTCGCTTGAGTTAAAAAACTAAACTTTCTTGTACAAATCTTATATTTTCAAATAAAAGTGAGAATTCAGTATTAATCCCCAATTTTTATCACAGAGTAAGACTATCTCTGCTTCGGGTTTCCTCAGGAACAACTTTAAATTTTTGTAACTTTAAGTTGAGTTTTTATTAAAGCCTTAAGCTATGTCCAACTTGGGAACTCAATGTCCAAAATGTAAGTCAGATAAGATCTATCCGTACTTCTTTCGACTTACCTCAGATAAGAGCCGGAAAAAAGGTAAACAAGACTTCCTGAAAATAAGTGGTTGTGAAATCAATTTTAAGTTTCCTATTCTCCTCTGCAAGAAATGCGGCTATGAATGGAGGAAAGATTCCCTCCTTTTCTTTGATTAAATCTGACCCATAATGGAAATTGGAATTCCAAAATTGAGTTAATTCGCAAATGAATAATAAATTTGACAGCTTGCTTATTACTGAATCCTCATAAATTTCACTTTTTCCATAAAAGCGGTCAATCTCTCATCAGAAAGGGGATTCTTCCAGTAATCATCCTCTTTAAAGTGGGAGCCCACGATAAAAGCTCTTGCGAAATCCCAATACTCAGCTATATTATCCACTGTGATGCCTGAGCCAATTAATATCGGCTGACGAACAGTATCTTTAAGAGCATCTAATTCTCGAATATCAACGGCTTGTCCGGTTGAAGACCCCGTAATAATAAGCCCATCACTAAGGAAAAATTCTGCAGCATGCGCCGTTTCTACTATATCGACATCAGAAGTGATCGCATGGGAACTGTGTTTCTTTTTGATATCGGTATAAACCTTCACATTATCAGCCGAAATGGCTTTTCGGTATCGCATCAGCTCACCGGCACATGAATCGATATAGCCCTCGTCGGCCACATGCCCAAAAACAAAACCTTCGGCACGAATAAAGTCCAACCCAGCCGCTTTAGCAACAGCCAATGCTTCTTTGTTGGCTCCAGCTAGAATCTGAATGCCTAAAGGTAAAACTACTGCTTCACGTATTGCTTTTGCGACTACAGTCATTCCAGCTGTGATTTCAGCCCCAACATGTCCTTTCATATAGGGCACATCATGCATGTTCTCGATAATAATGGCATCGAGCTGGGCTTTTTCGTATTGCATGGCTTCCTTCACTGCCAGGGCCGAGATCTCTTCCATACTCAATTTATGATTGGGTGTTCCCGGCAATGCCTGAACATGAACCATTCCTATTATTAGCTTCTTATCTGAAAAATGCATCATTATTATAAGTTTTAAAGACTATGCTCAATATATCTGCATATATATCTCAATTAATGAATTAATCGACATACAAACAGACTCTTTAATAATCACCGAATTATCATATCAACTCATCTCCACATCATCAAATCATCACTGTCCCAATATTTGAAAAAGTTCATCAAGCTTAGGTGTCAAAATAATTTCGGTTCTGCGATTTTTGCTTCTTCCTTCAAGAGTTGCATTGCTATTAATCGGCAGATATTTGCTACGCCCTGCAACAGTCATTCGTTGGGGATCTATTCCTTTATTTTGAATCAGTATTCGAACAATCGAGGTTGCACGTTTCACACTTAGGTCCCAATTGTCTTTTAAAGCTCCGCTACCTTTATAGGGAACATTATCGGTATGACCTTCAATTACAATATTGATATCTTTATTTTGAGACAAGACATGGCCGAGTTGTTTTAAAGCTTGAGCTCCTCGAACATCAACCGTATAACTTCCCGATTTAAAAAGGAGCTTCTCATCCATAGACACATATACTTTCCCGTTTCGGTTAGAAATACTCAAACCCTTATTGTCAAAGCCTGTCAGTGCTTTAATCACCTTGCCTTTCAGGGCCATTACAGCCTCATCTTTCTTCGAAAGGGCTCTTTCCAATTCCAACAAGCGCTTGTCACGACGATTTATTTCATTTTGCAAAGCATCCAAATTCTTCATTTTGGTCTTCATATCCTGTTCCAGTCTCATCACCTCGTCCTCACGCAAATTTAAATCATCCTGAGTTTTATGAATCTGATCCAGAAGGCTTTTAGTTTCCCTGGCACTCCCCTTTTGTTGCTTTGCCAATTGGGCCATCAAATTTTGCTGACTCAGTTCGCAACGCTTCAATTTCTCGCGATTCTTTAGTAATCGATCTGAATTCTCCTGAAATTCGGCATTATTACGACTTAATTTATCTTCCAAAACTTCGAGCTTTCCCTTCAGTTCTGCGTTACTCTCAGTTAATTTCCTGTTTTCATCTTTTGACTCTTCGAAATTTTGCTGACACTCACTTTCACGAGATTGCAAATCCTGAAATTGTCGGGCTGGCACACAAGAAAAGAGTAGGCATCCAGTAGCAATCGCAATCAAATACTTATTTAATCTGTTCATATATTCAGACTTACTTCTTTGTTTCATCTTCATTATCATATTTATGAATCAAGTGTTCATACCATTATTCAGCATAACATACACTGAAACAAATATAAAGAGTCTCAATTTAGCACACAATACAATTCAGGTTTTAGAATTGACATATAATTCTGATCAGATCCCTGATTCATGATACAATACCCTTACTATTTTATAAGATATCCAGAAATGGCTTTTGTATCGTGATTGCTCATTTTTTCCTATCTTCGTGCCCTGGACCAATATTTAAAATAGGTCGAGAATCCGTAAAGCAATATACTATAAACTGATTGATAATGACAAAATCTGAAAAACCACTATTGGATCAAATCAACTTTCCATCCGACCTGAAGAAGGTATCGGAGGATGATCTAATACAAGTTTGTACAGAATTGCGTCAGGAGATTATTGAAGAGGTTTCCTGTAACCCCGGTCATTTTGGAGCCAGTCTTGGCGTGGTTGAACTTAGTGTTGCACTACACTACGTTTTAAACACGCCCTACGATAACTTAATTTGGGATGTGGGACACCAGGCTTACGGACACAAAATTTTAACCGGTCGTAAAGATCTTTTTCATACCAATCGAAAATACAAAGGCATCAGTGGCTTCCCAAATCGTGGTGAAAGCGAATACGATGCTTTTACAGTTGGTCACTCCTCCACTTCGATTTCGGCTGCTTTGGGTATGGCTGTTGCCGCTCAACTAAGTGGTGAGAAAGACCGAAAAACAGTTGCTGTAATTGGGGATGGCTCCATGACTGCAGGTTTGGCATTTGAAGGTTTAAACAATGCAGCCACAAACAATGCCGATTTTTTAGTGATTTTGAATGACAACAATATGGCCATCGACCCTAATGTGGGTGGAATGAGTGAATATTTGCTGGACATTACCACATCACAAACTTATAATAAGGTTAAAAATGATGTTTGGCGTTTCCTGGGTAAATTTAACCGAGTAAATCCCAATACACAAAAACTGTTTCAAAAAGTAGAACATGGCATTAAAACCATTCTATTGAAACAAAGTAATTTGTTCGAGGCTTTAAACTTTAGGTACTTTGGACCCGTTGATGGACACAATGTGAACCACATGGTTAAGGTATTAAGTGATTTGCAAAAAATTCCGGGACCAAAAATTCTACATTGCATAACTAAAAAAGGAAAAGGTTTTGAACCAGCCGAGTTAAATCAAACCTACTGGCACGCACCAGCTAAATTTGATGCTCAAACTGGAGAAATTCTTAAAAAGAAATCAGATGCCCCTCAAATTCCAAAATTCCAGGAAGTATTTGGTCATACTTTAGTGGAATTGGCTGAAGAAAATGAGAAAATCGTGGGCATTACGCCTGCAATGCCTACTGGTTCATCATTAAATATCATGATGGAAAAAATGCCAGATAGGGCCTTTGATGTAGGAATCGCCGAGCAGCATGCCGTTACTTTTTCCGGAGGATTGGCTGCTAAAGGTAAATTGCCTTTCTGTGCTATTTACTCATCATTTATGCAACGTGCCTTCGACCAGGTGATTCATGATGTTGCTTTGCAGAATGTTGATGTGGTCTTCTGTTTAGACAGGGGTGGCTTGGTTGGTGCTGATGGTGCAACGCATCATGGCGTATACGATTTAGCGTTCTTCCGTTGCATCCCAAACATGACAATATCATCTCCTTTGAATGAGGAAGAATTACGCAACCTGATGTACACCGCTCAGTTGGGTGATAAAGGTGCTTTCTCTATCCGTTACCCTCGGGGTACAGGCCGTGAATTGAATTGGAGAACACCTTTCAAAGAGATTGAAATTGGCAAGGGACAAAAATTGAAAGATGGAAAAGACTTAGCTATACTTTCTATCGGCCCAATTGGTATGCAAGCAAGTGATGCTATCGAAGAATTAGAAAAAGAAGGACACTCAATTGCGCATTACGATATGCGTTTTCTTAAGCCTATTGACGAAGATCTCCTTCACGAGGTATTCAAAAACCATCAGCATATCATCACACTCGAAGATGGCTCTGTAATTGGAGGTTTAGGATCGGCTGTTTTAGAGTTTATGAGTGATAATGCTTATGCTTCAAAAATTAAACGCCTAGGCGTTCCTGATAAGTGGGTTGAACATGGCACCCAAGAAGAACTTTATAAAGAATGTGGGTTCGATAAGGCCGGTATTATTTCTGCCTGCAAAAACATGCTCGATTAATTAAGCGATCAGCAAAAGAATTCAAAAGCATTGTACCAAACCTATATCTAAATAGGACGTACAGTGCTTTTTTTTTGTCTCTAAAACGCCATACGAATAGATAATTTCTTGTGATAAGAGTAAATTAACCAGATAAGACAAATCATAGTTTTGGATCTCAATGTCATCGTTTCCGCTCAAACATTCAGTATTTAAGAAGAGGTAAATCGCTATGATAGAATAAAAATCACTACTTTTGCGGCCTTTAAAACAAAATTTTCACAAGATAAAGTATGGTAGAATTTTTCAAGCAGAAAGCTGCTAATTCAAAAGACGATATTCTTTCAGGTTTAACAGTGGCCTTAGCACTGGTTCCGGAAGCCGTAGCATTTGCCTTCGTTGCAGGTGTTGATCCTTTGGTTGGTCTTTACGCTGCATTCATGATTGGTTTAATCACATCAGTATTTGGTGGTCGTCCGGGTATGATTTCAGGAGCTACTGGTGCACTAGCCGTAGTTATGGTCAGCCTTGTAAAAGATGGTAACCAAATGGGACTTGATATGGTAGAACCTATTCAAAACATGGGTTTAAATTATCTATTCGCAACTGTCGTTCTAGCTGGAGTTCTTCAGTTTTTAGCAGGTGTTTTCAAATTTGGTAAATTCGTTAGACTTATTCCTCATCCCGTAATGATGGGTTTTGTAAATGGTCTGGCTATCGTCATTTTCATGTCACAACTAGGCATGTTTACTCAGAAAATAGATGGTGAATCTGTTTGGTTGGTAGGCAGTGCTCTATATACTATGATCGGCTTAGTGGTATTAACCATGGGTATCATGTACCTATTACCTAAGATCACAACTAAAGTTCCTGCAGCCCTTGCTGCAATTCTAACTGTTTCAGCTATTGCCATATTTGGTGGATTAGATGTTAGCACAGTTGGTTCATTTATTCGTGATGGAGGAGGTGCTGGACTAAAAGGTGGTTTACCAACTTTCCAGACTCAACTGTTTACTCTGGTTCCTTTCGATTTGACAACTATAAAATTCATTTTGCCTTATGCGGCAATTATTGCAGCTATCGGATTAATTGAATCTTTAATGACACTTAATCTTCTTGATGAGATAACTGAAAGCCGTGGAAATGGTAACCGCGAATGCATGGCTCAGGGGGCTGCAAATATTGTCACCGGTTTCTTCGGTGGTATGGGTGGTTGTGCTATGATCGGTCAATCGCTTATCAACGTTAAATCTGGTGGACGTGGACGTTTATCTGGTATTATAGCTGCACTAACACTATTAGCATTTATCCTTTTTGCTTCTCCACTTATCGAGCAGGTACCAATTGCTGCTTTGGTTGGTGTGATGTTTATGGTTGTAATCGGAACATTTGCCTGGGCAACCTTTGGGATCATCAATAAAATTCCTCGTACCGATGCCTTTGTTATTGTACTTGTAACAGGTTTAACGGTCATATTCGACCTTGCAATTGCCGTATTAGCTGGGGTTATTGTGTCTGCCTTGGTATTTGCATGGCAGGATGCAAAACGTATTCGTGCACGTAAATCAGTAAGAGAAGATGGTACTAAGGTATATGAAATTTGGGGTCCACTATTCTTCGGATCAATCACCACTTTTAGTTCGAAATTCGATGTTCACGGTGATCCTCAGGATGTGGAAGTTGATTTCATCGAATCGAGAGTTTCTGACCATTCAGGAATTGAAGCGATCAGTAATTTAGTAGACAAGTATGAAAATGCAGGAAAAAGTATTAAATTGAAGCATCTTAGTGCTGACTGTATCACACTATTACAACGTGCAGATTCTCGTTTCAATGCTGTGATCATCCGCGACATTGACGATCCTCGTTACTATGTTGTGACCGATAAGGTTAAAATAGAATAAAGACTTTTTTTTCTCTGGGGTTTTATATCGCAGAGTTTTTTTCACCTCTCCAACGCCTGTTGGAGAGGTGTTTTTATTTTATGAGCTTATCAAATTTAAATCTTAAGCATTTCTTGAACAATTGGACGCAAACCACTAAAAAAGAATTCTACAGCAATTACCATCACGATTAATCCCATCAAACGCATCAGGATTTTATTTCCTGTATCGCCTAAAAAGTTTATGATTCGGGTTGAACTCCAAAGAATAATATAAGTCAACAAGCAAGTCAATAGAATTGCTCCCACCAGAATTAGTTTAGATTCCACGCTTCCCGCTTCTTCCATCAAAACAATTCCATTGGTAATAGCACCCGGACCACAAATCATAGGAATAGCAAGAGGTGTAATGGATACATCGTTGACATACTCGGTTATTTCGCTATCACTTACTTTAATCTTACTCAATCTAGCCTGAAGCATATCTTGCCCCATGATAAAGAAAATGACACCACCTACTATCTTTAGACTGTTAACCGATATACCAAAAAATTGAAACAACAGCTGTCCTGAAAAGGCAAAAGCGACAAGAGTAAAAAACGATACAATGGTAGCTTTCCTGGCTGTTTTTTTTCTTTGCTCAGCATTCAAGTCACCAGTAATCGTCATGAAAATTGGCATGACACCAAGTGGATTAATCAATGTAAAAAAAGACGTGACTGCTAAAAGCCCAAAAGTCCAGTATTCGTTCATGCTTTGTAATTCAATTTATTTTAAGCCTAATTTTTTCGCTATGCCAACAGGAATAGCATCTTTGTGCATCAATACTGATACCGTTTTATATTGTACAAAAGGTATAGATGCATAGAAATACCCCTTATGCGAATTCAAATCGGTACCCCAAGAGTTTTTCACCAAGTAATACTTGCTTCCATTCTGATCTTTTGCAGTTCCTACAATGTGCATCATATGATCTTCAGTAGATTCATAATTATCAAATGCGATCTGACGCATTTCCTGAGTAATCTCTTTTTCCTTAACAGGATACTCTGTTCCATAGGCCGATTTTTGATCTCTACTCATATTTTGCCACTTAGAAATTTCAGAATCAGCCATATTTTCAGTCTCCGTTTCAGGTACAACAGCAACACCTTTTCTGAAAGCGAAACCTTTTTCACTAACATCGCTACCCCAGGCAATACTATAGCCACTCTCTAGGGCATGATCAACAATTTGCATAATTTCATCCATAGGCACATTTAGTACTTCCCCTAAAGACCAGTTATCTGCACCTTCAAAAATAAAACTCTCATAAAATGGGTGGTGGGTATATGAAGTTATGGTTACATAGTCATCCATATTTAAGCCCAATTCAGAAGTAAAGGATTTTGTAGTGTATTCTTTCCCTTTATACATGAATGATTCAGGAAGCTTACCCAAATAAGCATCAAGAACGCCATCAAATCCTTTTCTCCAAATCGGAGTAATCTTCTTGTTTTTATTCTTCACCACAGCATCAACGTAAGCTTTCAAAATAGCATCCATCTCGCCATGTACAGGCAGTGTTTCATCAAAAGTATTGCCTGTGTAGGCCTCTTGAGGAAGAATCCCAAATTGCTTGATGACATTTAAGGCATCCCAGCCTTCAGCTCCAGCCGAAAAACTCTTCATACCATGAAAACGCACATAATCTTTCGCTCTTAAATGGTAATTTCTATTCACAATAAACATTTCTGACAAATCGAACTCACCTTTTCCCATACGAATCAATTCCGACTCCAAAAAAGAATTCATAGCATAAGCCCAACAGGTTCCTGAACGATGCTGATCTTTTACCTCAGTCGCTTTCAATTGCTTTTCAACGGTAAACTTATAGGTTTTCTTTTCCTCTTTTTTCTTTGCAAATGATGAGGGTACAAATCCCAAAATCAAAACTGCAGCGATTATAATTCTAGTGTTCATTTTAAATATAAATTTTTGGTTGTTTAAATAGACTTAAGTATTGGTATTACAATTCTTTGCTTGTATTTTTGAAGATCGAAAGTACAAAACTAATAATTGTTTAAACAATTACAGACTCAACGGTCTGATATTTTGATAAATAAAAACCAAACACAATAAATTAAAACAACAAACAGATGAAAAAACTAGTATCAATGGCTTTAATCGCCATTTTGGGTTTAGGATTCACAGCATGTAAGGATAAACAAAGCTGTAAAAAAGAGACGATTTCACCTCTTCAGAAAAAGGTAAATCAATACGCTGAAGTGGAATTAAAAACCGACATCTCCATACTTACTGAAAAGGAGAAGCAAATGCTTCCTATCCTGATTGAAGTATCAGAAATTATGGAAGAAATTTTCTGGAAAGATGCCGTTGGCGACAAATCAGAATTCCTTTCAAAATTGAAAGATCCTGCTGCAGTAGCCTATGCAAAAATCAACTATGGCCCTTGGGACAGACTTGAGAACAATGCACCTTTCGTTGAATCATATGGCAAGAAACCTGCCGGAGCAAACTTTTATCCAGCTGACATGACTCCTGAAGAGTTCGAAGCTCTTGAGGATGAACTAAAAAGCAGCACTTATTCTGTTGTTCGTCGCGACGAAAATGGAAAATTAGTTGTGGTTCCTTACCATGTTGCTTATAAGACAGAAACTGAAAAAGCATCTGCATTATTGCTTAAAGCTTCTGAATTAGCTGAAGATGCAGGTCTTAAAAAATACCTGGAACTACGCGCTGAGGCCTTGCTTACTGATGACTATTTAGCTTCAGATATGGCTTGGATGGACATGCAGGATAACACGATTGATTTTGTTGTTGGTCCTATCGAGACATACGAAGATGCTCTTTATGGTTACAAAGCTTCTCACTCAGCTCAAATCCTGGTTAAGGATAAGGTTTGGAGTAAGACACTTTCTCGTTTTGGTGCACTTCTTCCTCGCCTGCAGGAAAGCCTTCCTGTTCCAGCGAAATACAAGGCTGAAAAAGCGAATGCTAATTCAGATATGAATGCTTATGACGTGATCTATTACGGTGGTGACTGTAATGCGGGTAGCAAGAACATTGCGATTAACCTTCCAAACGACCCAAGAGTACATCTTGCAAAAGGTAGCCGTAAACTGCAATTAAAAAATGCGATGCAGGCAAAGTTTGATAAGATCCTAACTCCGATCTCAAACTTATTAATTGACGAAAGTCAGCGTAAGCATGTTAAATTCGATGCGTTCTTTGAAAACACCATGTTCCACGAAGTGGCTCACGGTTTGGGTATCAAATACACTCTTTCTGACCAAAACTTAACTGTTCGTAAAGCCTTAAAAGATGCTTATACTTCTATTGAAGAAGGTAAAGCTGATATTCTTGGTTTATATATGGTTACTAAGTTAGCAGAATGGGGAGAAATTAAGGACAAAGACCTAATGGATAACTACGTAACCTTTATGGCTAGTACATTCCGTTCTGTTCGTTTTGGTGCTGCCAGTGCTCATGGTAAAGCCAATATGATTCGTTTCTACCATTTCGAAGAAACAGGTGCTTTCACTCGTGACGAAGCTACGGGAACTTATAAAGTTGATTTCGAAAAAATGAAAGCTGCTATGATCTCTATGGGTGAGATGTTGATGGTTCTTCAAGGTGATGCCAACTACGAAGGTGCTAAGAAATTGATCGCAGAAAAAGGTAACATCCGCGAAGCGCTTCAAGCAGACCTGGATCGCGTAAACAATGCAGGTATTCCTAAGGATATCGTTTACAAGCAAGGCCTGAAAACACTAGGCTTATAAGCTCAAAGCTTAAAAATACACAAAGCGGCTATCTCCAGTGAGGTAGCCGCTTTTGTATTTTAGATTCCTAAATCAAATTCTATTTTTTAGAATTCACCATCCAAATCGAGAAGATGTTCAGGTAGTTCCAGAAAGAAACCAACAGCTCTTCAGGCACATCAAGTTTAGGCAGAATCTCCCGATAAGCATCGAGCCAAATCACACGAGCTTCAGGGGTAATTGTAAATTTGGCATGTCGGCTCACCAACATAGGACTTCCCTGGTTCTGATTAAAATAGTCAGGCCCACCCAATGCCTGGATAAAAAAATCTGAAGAGCGTAGTTTAGCAGCTTCAAACTCTTTATCCCAACGAGGAAACATATCCGAAATTTCACTCTTACGCAATATGTCGTAATGGTCGCTCACCAATTTTCGAATGCCTTCTTCACCAATACAAGCCAACAATTTGACATCAGGACGGGTCACTTGTGGTCGTCCTCCCCCCTGAGGAACAGGTGCAATCTCTAATTTCACGTTTAATATATTCATATAATGGCCACAATAAATTCAGAGTTTAAAATTCTGAATAGGGTTCGTATCATTCTGTACTGTTTTAAATTTCATACAAATAAAAGACTTTCAAGTCTTAATTCAGCATTTTTTCACTAAGATTTTTAATCTGATTAATTTTTAATAGATTTAGAGTGCAAAATCTACTAACATAACCTATTCTCTTGTTTAAAATCTTACCCTATGGATACGACCAAAGTTGATTTATTCCTGATGACCAATGCCAAATATTTCGAAAGTCATCAAATCCCTACAATCAAGCAAATGATTCAGGATCTTGATGATGATAAATTTATTTTACTTCAAACCTTAAACTTAAAAGATCCTACAATCTCAATTATTCTGTCATTACTTGCTGGAAATCTGGCAATAGACCGATTCTATGTGGGTGATATCGGTTTGGGATTAATTAAACTTTTCACCTGTGGTGGTTTTCTTATTTGGGTTATTGTCGACTGGTTTATCATTATGGAACGTACCCGTCAGGTCAACTTTGAAAAACTGCAGCAAGCATTAATGTATAATGCCTAAAACTAAACTATACAGCTTGGTTGTAATCCTATCAGTTTTGGCTTACAGCTGGCTTATTTACAATTCCTTCTTCCTAAACCATAGTGAGGGAGGAATTACCATTTGCTGGTTTAAGAAAATAAGTGGTTTGCCCTGCCCTGCTTGTGGTTCAACCAATGGTATGCTGGAAATATTCAAAGGCAATTTCCATACGGCATTTCAACTTAACCCTTTTGCATACAGCTCACTCTTATTGTTGATCTTCGCTTCAGGCTGGGTGACACATGATCTGATTCGCAAGAAGGATGGGTTTTATAAATTCTATCTTTATGCCAATGCAAAACTCAAGCAGAAAAGCGTATTCATGACACTTATTCTCATTATTTCTTCTGTTTGGATCTGGAATATCTACAAAAGTTTATGCTGAAAATCAAAGAATTCGACTACGAGCCTGCTGACTACGAAAATGAAAAAGCTTCGCAGAGTTACCTGATGTCTGTAATTGCCCTCATGGTTGGCTTGCCATTGCCTATCATCAACCTGATTGCAACATTTATATTCTACATCAACAATAAAAAATCGAGCTATTATATTCGTTGGCATTGCACACAAGCCCTGCTCTCTCAGATTACGGTTCTGATTATGAACTCCTGCACTTTTTACTGGACACTTTCAATTATTTTTGGCGACAATACAATCACTAACTCTTATATTGCCTACCTAGTTACTGTAATTGTTTTTAACTTATCCGAATTTATTCTAACGGTTTACACCGCCATTCATTCCAAAAGAGGCAAACATATCGAGTGGTACTTCTGGGGCGATATTACCAATTTGATTTGCAAACCTCAAAACAGGTCTTCGTACTAAGAAACTATTTATTATCATGAACAAAATCATTCTAAAGTTCCTTGTAATGCTTTCCCTTTTCCTGGGGACCTGGGGTTTATTGAGGCAAATTAATTTTGTGAAACTTTTTAATGTGGAAAGCCTTTCGGAAGAAGCTGAAGCGGAAATTGGTGACTTTATTTGGGACTACCTTCAACCCAGTCAAAACGAGATCGAAAATGATACCATAAAGGTAGAGATTGACAGCCTGCTCAAAAGAATATGTGAAAGCAATCAATTGAATCCTGCCGATTTTAAATTACACATCATTAAAGATAAAGAACCCAATGCCTTTGCTTTGCCGGCTAATCGCATTATTTTTCACCATTCACTTATTTTAAACTGCTCCAAACCCGAGGAATTTTGTGCCATACTTGCACATGAATTAGCCCATATCAAACACAATCATGTCATGAAAAAACTCCGTCAGGAATTTGGCATATCGGTACTTTTATCGATAAGTCAAAATGGGATGGGAAGTGGATTGGGTGGACAAGTGGCAGGTTTATTAAGTGGCAATGCTTACAGCAGAAAATATGAAAGAGAAGCCGATGCTACAGCTGTCGATTTCTTAATAAATGCCGAAATTGATCCTGAGCATTTTGCAAATATCTTAGGCAGGATAGCCTCCAACGATTCAAGCCTTTTTTCAAAAACAGAATGGATCAGCACCCATCCGGATACAAAAAAAAGATGTCAAAAAATTCTGCTTCTTAAAAAGCAAAATTTATCAACATCTTCTCAGATTTTATCAGCAGAAAAATGGTCTTTGATTCAAGATATTCTCGAATCAGGTTCTGCAACTCAATAAGTCTAGTTCATTATATTTCGAGGTTTCCCCTGTAACCACAGCTTAATATTATCCATCACGATTTCGATACGCTTATCGAAAGATTCATGACTGGCAAAAGCCAAATGTGGCAGCATAATCAGGTTTGGTGCCGAGAATAAGACATGCTCCTTTTCTAAAGGCGGTTCTTTTTCATACACATCAACGGCTGCTCCTGCAATTTGGCCACCTTCAAGAGCTTCGCAGAGTGCCTGGCTGTCGACTACCGGACCTCTGGCAGTATTTATCAGGATAGCTGTCTCTTTCATAGCTTTAAATTCCTCTGCGCCAATCATCCCCTGTGTCTGATCTGTCAGCGGTGTATGCAAGGATACAATATCAGCTTCTTTCAACAAAGTTGCCTTATCAACAAACTCAACACCGTCAACCTGTTTCTCGTTGCGACTATAGGCCAATACTCTGCAATTAAATACCTTTGCGATTTCAGCCACTCGTAAACCTATTGCGCCTGCTCCGATAATCCCCAGGCATTTGCCATTGAGTTCTGTCCCTAGAAAAGTACCTCGACTGCCACCAAAACGAGTAATTGCGTCGCCACCAACAATTTTTCTATACAGGGAAAGAATCATACCAAGGGTCAACTCAGCAACCGATTCAGTAGAAAAGCCAGCCGCATTACTGACCAGAATATCCCGATCATTGCAAGCCAGCATATCAATATGGTCCACTCCAGTGAAAGCAACCGATATCATGGTTAGCTTTGGACAACTGGCAATAAAATTTGCCGAAATGGGAATATTACTCACCACAATGGCGTCAGCATTTTCAGCTCGCTTAATCAACTCAGTTTCGTCTTCATTTCGATCGGAAAAAAACACCAGTTCGTGTCCCAGACTATCGAAATCTTGTTTCAACTGATTGTATCTGCATTGGTTAATTCCAATGGGTTCTAAAATAGAAATCTTCATTTGCTTTACAGATATAGTGAATCTTAAGTTAACCAACTCAAGTTCATGTCATTAAAAGATGGATTATCACCAATATTTCTTAATTTTAATATGTGACCTAAAGCCAATCGATATGTCTTCAAAAATAGAAATTATTAAGGAACTGCTGAACAATTTCTGCCACGAAGTCTTAAATAGTCAGGAATATGCCAGCATTTGTCTCAAAATAGTGAATCAGCTTGAGCAACATCCTGACCACCCACTTTACAGAGGTAAGGAAAAGATTTGGGCTGCCAGTATTGCTCACACAGTGGGGTCAATTAACCTTTTATTTATACAATCCTCTCAGCCCCATGTAAGTGTTGCTGAGTTAAATCGGTTTTTCGATACCAATCCGGCCACAACAGGAGTAAAATCAATCACTCTACGTGATCTGCTGCACATATCTCCCTACAATCCTGAATATCAAATCAAGACAGAAAAATACGACAACCCTATTGAAAAGATTAAAGAGATAATAGTCAAAAAGTTTGGTGTTTCAGAGGCTGATGTGGATGCTATTCTTCGACAGGCAGGGCATCCTGACAGTCCCATTATTCCCAAAACCAATTTCAGTGCCCTGACCATTATTCCCAAACAAAAATTCTGGGATTGGGTGGCCACTCAAACCAATATCGATAACATACCTCTTGAAATGAAAAAGGATCACAATGTCTATCTGGTACCGGATATTGAAATGGAATCCTCCATTGAAGGTGAACTTCATGAAAAATTTGAAGAAATCTGGAAAATTGAACTTACACGATATATCAATCTGGAAACAGAATTTCCCAAAGCAAACTTTAAAGTATTCTTTGAATGGTTCGAAGTACGCAGTTCTTCCCACGTTATGGACCTTACCGGAGAACTTCTGGATGATTTTGACGATGAGGATTTTTTTGATGAGAATTTGGGGCCAAAGGACAAAAACAAGCCACCAGGTTTCACTCTGAATTAATTTCCCGTATTCTTTCATAAGCGAAACCAGATACTAATTATCAGCTTTTACGATTATTGATAAAATCATCGGTGTCTTTATTTTTAAAGACCAGCTTAGATAAATTCTTGATTCTAAAAAATAGATGAGTTCGTTAGGAATGAGAATGAAAGCTTTCTACTTTTGCGGCCCAATCATCAAAACAAATTATATTATGGCAGATTACACGCAAATGTGGACTGATCTTGGCTTGAACCATGACAATCACAATGCACTATTAGACAATTTAGGAAAAGCATACCAGTCTATTTTCATGGCACAAGAGAATCGACCTGAAGGTATGTCATACTTCGATTTTGTAATGAGTGAGGCTCATGGGTTAAGAATACAAGAGTTACGTGAAGAGCAGAAAGCGGGTCGCAAGATTATTGGTTCTTTTTGTGTTTTCGTTCCCGAAGAAATTGTTTTAGCTGCCGGCTGCACCTCTGTGGGCCTATGTGCTGGTGCTGATTTTGCTCAGGAAGAAGTTGAAAAAGTACTCCCTCGTAATACCTGTTCCCTTATCAAATCCTTTTTTGGTTTTAAGCTTGGAAAAGTTTGTCCTTACATGGAAGTATCTGATATGATTGTAGGAGAAAACACTTGTGATGGTAAGAAAAAATCATTCGAGGTTTTTAAGGAAATGGTTCCCAACTTCTACCAAATGGACCTTCCTCAGACCAAAACGCCTATGGCAAGACATATGCTTAAGCAGGAGTTCAAGAGTTTTGTAGAGAAACTTGAGGAGATGACTGGCAAAAGTATTAGCCTTGAAGATCTAAAACAAGGGATTGCCACAGTAAATGCGAAGCGACAGGCTTTACGTCGCTTATCTATACTTCGCGCTGCTGATCCTGCTCCTATTTCTGGTTTGGATGCCTTATTGATCAATCAAATTGCCTTCCTTGATAATCCTGTTCGTTTCACCGAAAAGGTGAATGCCATCTGTGACGAGCTTGAATTATTGATCAAAGAAAACAAAGGGGTAAAAACAGCCAAAGCACCTCGTGTTCTTATATCGGGATGTCCAATGGCTATTCCAAATTGGAAATTGCCTTCGATTATTGAATCAACGGGAGCCGTTATCGTGGGTGAAGAATCTTGTATTGGAGAACGTGGACAGCGTAACTTGACAGACGATTCTGGTGATAGCTTAGATGGCTTGATGGATGCTATTGTTGATCGCTATCTTAAGATTGATTGTGCAGTATTTACGCCAAATCAAGAACGTGTTAATCATATCAAGGAAATGAGTCAACAATACAATGCTGATGGTGTGATTCATTATGGTCTTCAGTTCTGCCAGCCCTATATTATGGAGTCTTTCTCGGTAGAAAAAGAGTTGGAAAAGCAAGACATTTCAGTTTTACGACTGGAAACAGACTACAGTCAGGAAGACATGGGGCAATTATCAACCCGTGTGGAAGCCTTCGTCGAAATTATTAAATAATTCAAATTTATTGAAATCCTAAGAGAGAGAAACAAATATTGTTTCTCTCTCTTGATCTTTCAGTCTTAACAAGAGGTAAGTATAAAACTATGTAACGTCCATATATAAAGCTTTCTGCACACAGGGAGATGATTATATGGTAAGTTCCATATGGCAAAATAATAAAGTTAAAAACATATGAAATTAGCAGGTATTGATATTGGTTCTCGAAGTATCGAACTCATTGTGCTTGAAGATGGACAAGTGATCCATAGCATGCAGGCAGATTCTGGCTACGACCCTATAGAGAGAGTGAAAGAGCTAATTTCGGATATTTCCTTTGATAAGATCATGGCGACGGGTTATGGACGAGGCATTGTTGAAGTAGCTTTCGACTACCCTACTGTTACCGAAATAAAAGCTTATGGTGCCGGAGCAACGGCCTTATATCCGGGCACCAGAAGTGTTTTAGATATTGGAGGCCAGGACACCAAAGTCATTTCAATAAATGAAAAGGGTAAGGTCGTTAAGTTTGAGATGAATGATAAGTGTGCGGCAGGAACAGGCAAATTTCTCGAGATGATGGCTACGACACTAGGCTACAAAGCACAAAACCTTGGACCTGAAGCTCAAAAAGGAACAGAAGGAATCGAAATCAACAGCATGTGTGCTGTATTTGCCGAATCGGAAGTCACTTCACTCTTGGCCAAAGGATGCCAGAGAAGCGATATTGCTTTAGCTATTCATCAATCGGTATGTCGGCGTGCAGTGGGTATGATTCGTCGTCAGAATATAGCCACACCTTTGATGTTCGCTGGTGGAGTTGCCAATAACAGCTGTATGGTTCAGCTTTTAGAAGAAACTTTGGGTGAGAGTATTATTGTACCTGAAAAGCCACAATTTGTTGGTGCGCATGGCGCTGCTATTCTGGCGGGTCTATCGTAACTGAGTTATATTAGTGAATCCTTAAGCTTATCAGCTGATGAAAAGAAAACCTGCATCCAAATTAAAAATGCAGGTTTTTATTTGAACGTGATGCCCTTATTTTTTCTTCCTGATATACACATGTTTTATTGTAGCCCTATCAGTCTCTCGTTCGTCGATATCGAAATGCTTTTTAAGGGATTTAATCAATGGGGTTAGCTTTTCGAAGCCATAGTTTCTAGGATCAAAGTCCGGTCTTTTCTTAATCAGCAGATTTCCAACATCACCTAAAAATGCCCAGCCATCCTCATCGGCAATATCATCAATACTTGAGGCCACCAAGGCGATAATCTTTTTATCCAGCTTATATATCGAGGGCTTTTTCACCACATCCGGTTTGGGCAATGCATCAACGACTGAAGGTTCTGCAGGGCTCGAACTTTTCAGAATTTCAAGGTAAATGAATTTATCACAGGCCACAATAAAAGGTTTGGGTGTTTTTTGTTCTCCAAAGCCAAATACCTTCATCCCTGATTCTCTTAACCGGATGGCTAATCTGGTGAAATCGCTGTCGCTGGAAACAATACAGAATCCATCAACTCTTTCGGTGTATAGAATATCCATGGTATCAATAATCATGGCAGAGTCTGTCGCATTTTTGCCAGAAGTGTAACCATACTGCTGAATGGGTGTAATGGCATTTTCCAGAAGGACGGATTTCCATCCGGCTAAATTAGGCTTTGTCCAATCACCATAAATTCGTTTAAATGTGGGCACCCCATATTTGGCAATTTCTTCCATCATACTTTTCACATTCCGTGAGGGCACATTATCTGCATCGATTACAACGGCAAGTTTTAAATCGTCTTTTGTTTTCATATTAACATATTATTAAGGAGCAATATAGCTTTTTAAATTAAGTCTTGTATATATTTCTCCTCCTTGGCAATTCAATTAATTAAATTGAATTAGATTTTTAAATCTATCCAACATTCTGGAACATATTATCTTGTACCTGAAGATAATCATGCAAATGGTAAGGATCTTTTATGAATTTATTCCAGTCAGCCTGAAATATGTTGATCATCTGATCTAACAATTCAGGATCAACACCCACTTTGCTTTTCTTTAAGTCCATACAATATTTCAACAAATTGTAGCAAGCTGTATATTGTCCACAGGCAACCAGGTTTTTAAGTCGATCTACCTCTCGGTCTTTTTCGGTAAACCATAGTGTGGAATCCATTTCACAGGCAATTTTTGAAGATGTAAAAATTAAATCACCAGGTTCTGATATGTGTTCATCCTTCACATCCATTAATATCTCATCAGAATCGCCCTGAAGGAATTGTTCCTCGGTTAATTCATAAATGAGTGTCGTAATTCTCCTGTTTTTCAGGCATTCATCCTTGTTAAGTAAGTCGTAGTTCAGGCGCCTGATCTGTTTCAGGAAAATATCGCTGATCATTTTCAATGATGAGGTTCCTCGTTCCTCAAACATCCTTTTTATCAAACGCAGTTTGAGGTTCTGGAAACGAACGACTTTACCTTTCATGAATTTGGGAACCATGCACATAATCCAATCCCATAACTGAAGTGATTTTTCCTCCATTTTCCTAATAAAGAATCTCAGTGCAAGAGCAAATACAGCGAACATGGCCATAGCCCCTCCGGCAATAAATAAGCCCACTGCTGGCCTGTTCATAAAACCAGATAACAATAGAACAACACTAATAATCAAAGGTACCCATAACCACCAGCTTAATTTCAATTTATCGATCAAAAGGTGGAATAACTGAATCGGGCTTTTCGACCAGGCAATTCGATCCATTTTAATTTCTGAAGCTTCCCAGGGTTCCATAAAATAACTCCCCACATCGCAAACCATAATCAAATCGTAGGGATTCCCTTCATTTACCCGACGGACTTCGGCATTTATAATACTACCAATACCCTGATTATCCACAATACCACCATCCATGATGCCGACCCCCTTTTCATATTCTTTTTGCGCCTTTATGGCGATGTAAGCTTCAGACTTGTGATCGCTAATAAAATCATCGGGCATTATCATGGGCTCAAAACCGATTGGGAAGCAAGATGAAGCAGCAATGGCATCCGAAATTTTCATTTTATCGGCAAGCTGTTTTAGGTAAGGACCATTAAGGCGGTAATTCCCAAATCGCCCGGTTGTTTGGAATCGAAAGGCCAAACCAAATGAAAAGTCAGTTGCATTAAAACAAATATCTTCGAGATGAGATTTATTCTGTTTTAGAAATTTAAAGGTTTCATGAGTAAGAAGATCATCGTATGCCAAAGCAAAAGCATTAGCTAAGGAACGCCTCTTGTGGGATGCCTTCCACAATTCTTCAGAGTCGAGTTTTTTAAGAGCCACACTTAAAAGTCTGTCTTCATCATGAATCCTGTAAAGATCATTGTAGAACGTTTCAAAAGGCCTCCCATCTGCCATATAATACGCATAGGTCGCACCTGTTAAAGTCCCGCCACTAACGGAACTTAAGCCTTTTATATGTTCCAGCAAGGGTTTGCCTTTAAACTCCACCTGTTTAAAATAGGATAAAACTCCCAGACCAAAAGCAGAGGCACGATACCCCCCACCGCTGAATGACAGGGCTATATTTTCGAAAAAATAAATTCTAGGGCAAGATTTCCTAATTTCATTTTCCATATCAGTATCTTTTTGAAGTGGGACTTTTCTAAGAGCTGCTGGAATTAATGTCAGATCTTACAGACTAAGCATAAGCCTGATGCGAACAATAGAATTAAATAGTGATCTACTCTTAATAAATTTACCAAAAAAGCAGGACACTTCAATGCTTCAGGAGAGATAACTTACTATAAATAGCAAACAAAATTGAATCCCCCAATAAGCATGAATAGTGCGCAGAGGAATCGCAAAAATCGAAAAGATTGAAAGAGGAAAGCCTTTCAAAAAGCTGAGAGGGAAATAATTAATAAATATCCATTTCACCCGCTAGTGAACCGATAATCGCAGATTAAAATAAGACCAAAATTGTGGCATGCGATATTTATACAATCAAGTGAAGCAAGTGATCCTATTTCTTTTTGTTTATCAGGTAGACACCAAGGAGGATGAAGAGCATACAGACCAAATGCAAAAGGGTAATTTTTTCATTGTCGACAATTCCCCACATAATAGCGAAAATTGGAATGATATAGGTTACCGATGAGGCATACACAGCAGATGCATAACGAATCAGACTGTTCATCAGCAGCATGGCTAAAGCGGTTCCCACAATACCCAGACCAGCTAAAGCCAGCAAGTGAACAGGCCAGTTCGGATTCTCAACAACCGGAGCAAAATCAGTCGTCAGCAAATAGATTAAAGCCACCGGTCCTGTAAAGAGAAAAGACAGAGAAGTAATCTGCATTCCCGTCAAATGGGAAAGGCCTGCTTTGATTTCATTAATACTGATGGCATAAAAACAAGTGGCCAGAACGATGAATAAGGCATAGGAATTGATACTGCCCACATCCAGATTCTCACCTGAACCAATTAGGCCTAAAGCTCCAAAAAGGCCTAAAATTAAACCCAGAACCTGAAGCGTTTTAAATTTCGTTCGGTGAAATAAGGCGCCAACAAGCAGGGTAAATACCGGAGTCAAAGAATTCAGCATACCGGCTAAGGAACTGTCTATTCGAGTTTGGGCTTTCGTAAACAGAAAGGCAGGGATAAAGCTTCCTATAAAACCTGCTATCAGCAAACTCTTGAGATCCTTCTTTTTTAGAAGCTTCAGATTTTTTATTGAGTAAGGTAATAATACCAAAGAGGCCAATAGCATTCGAATTCCGGCTGCCTGATCATTCGTAAAACTTTTCAGTCCAACTTTCATCAGAATAAAAGAACTCCCCCACACAAAGGCAAGTATTAAGAGTATCGAAAACTGGAACCAGCGCTTTTCCCAAATCATAACAGTAGAATGTTTAAGAGCGCAATATACGATTCCAACCTGATTAAACCATTCACTATGTAATTATGTAAGAATTTGTAAAAAAATAGCGGGTGCATCAGGCATAAATGCACTATCCAGGATTATTGAATTTATTGTAATTGCCATTGGCATAGAACTTATAGATGGTAGCTATACTCAGCATCCTTAAGTTGGCTGGCTTTAAATAAAAGAATGACATCTTCTGAAGAAAATCTAACACGAATTCACGAATAAAAAAACTGACTAACGATGGCTACAACAACTGATTCTAAGAATTTTAGCGAGGGACATAAAAGTAAACTACTCTTTTAAGCTCAAATATTGATCTTTATAATTCAGTTGTATGCCTGTTAGGTTCTCCTCCTTTTAGGGGAGATGTCCGACAGGACAGAGGGGTGAAAATATTGTTACAAGTCCAGCACTCCCTGAAAGGGGTGAATTCGTTAATAGTTATCCCCTTGCAGGGAATTAATGTGAGTTTGTAACTACCGTCCATGATATGGACGGTTATTCAGATTTTGCCCTTTCAGGGCATAACAAAAGAGCAATCGTCTACAAAACCAACAGCCCACTCTCCCTGAGAATATTAATCGGTTTGGAGTACCAGAACAATTCGAAGTTCTCAAAATGCGTTTCGAAATTTTCTTTTAATGTGGCAAAAGTGAAAGGCTCTTCTTCGTTTATCGACAGGCGATCGAGATTATCCAAAAACCACTCCCCGTATTCCTTATCCATAGTCACATCAATACTTCCCGTTTTGTCGTGAAATGTCATTTGGTAAATCTCCCTGCTGACACCCCGCTTGGTTTTGGTAACGGATGAGACTAAAGGCCAGCCTCCTAACCAAATGATTTTAGCTGATGCTTTATTTATAAAAGGCTCTTCAGCCTGCAAACAGTTGTGAATAAAGTTTCTCTTAATTCTTGTTTTGGGGATCTTAAAATCGAACCATTCCTGCAAAGGCAAGTCGAAACCAATGTCGTGCATGTAATTGTATAGCGATTTTTTCAGACCAAAGCTAAATTCATCGTGAGCGATCCGCGTTTTATCCCGAAACTGAATATCATTATTGGCAAAGCTAATGTCTTCGAGAACTGGTGTGAGTCCATATTCAGTTGGATTCAGACCAATAGGACTGTGAGCCGTCAGTGCAAACTGATGCCAGAACGCCGATTGGACAATACCCAGCTCAAACAACTGGCGCACCATCTCAAGGCTGTCAACCGTTTCCTGAACCGTTTCGGTTGGGAAACCATACATCAAATAGGCATGAACCATCACACCTGCTTCGGTGAGGTTGTGTGCCACACGAGCCACCTGTTCTACCGTCGTTCCTTTGTTTATTAAAGCCAGCATACGATCGGAAGCCACTTCCAAACCACCCGAAACCGCGATACAACCCGATTCCTTCAAGAGGCTGCACATATCTTTGGTAAAACTTTTCTCGAAGCGAATATTCGTCCACCAGGTCAGGCTAAGCTTTCGCTTGATGATTTCAATGGCCAAGGCTTTCATGAGTGCAGGCGGTGCCGCCTCATCCACAAAATGAAAACCCGTTTCGCCGGTTTGTTCTATCAACTGTTCCATCCTATCAACCAGCATTACGGCTGACAGGGGGTCAAAAGTCTTGATGTAATCCAGAGAACCATCGCAAAAAGTACACTTGCCCCAGTAGCAACCGTGTGCCATGGTAAGCTTGTTCCATCGTCCATCGCTCCAAAGGCTGTGCATGGGGTTGGCAATTTCGATAACCGAAACATATTTATCCAGTAACAAATCAGAATAATCTGGTGTACCCAGATCAGCTTGTTTGTAATCCTTCAGTTCAGAACCATTCTTGTACACCACTTCCCCATTCTCACAGATAAAAGTGCGCTTTAGAAGCTTTGTATCGTCTGAAGAATTTGTGATATGTTGCCAAAGTAGATCCAGGGGCAACTCCCCATCATCAAGGGTAATGTAATCGACAAAATCGAAAACACGGGTATCGGTCAGACTCCTCAACTCGGTATTGGGGAAGCCTCCACCCATCACAATTTTGATATCGGGATAATGTGCCTTTACAAACTGGGCACAACGAAATGCACAATACAAATTCCCAGGAAAGGGCACCGATAAGCAGAATAGTTTGGGCTGAACCGCTTTCAATTTTGCATCGAGAATACACAAAGAAATCTCATCGATATAGGTTGGCTCGTCCTGTAGTTTCGCGTACAATTCGTCGAAGCTGGAAGCAGATCGCCCCAAACGTTCGGCATAACGACTGAAACCAAAATTCTCGTCGACACACTCGATAATAAAGTCAGAGATATCCTCAAGGTAGAGGGTGGCCAAATGCTTGGCTTTATCCTGAAAACCCATCATACCAAAGGCCGTCTCCAAATCGTCCACCTGGTCGAAACGAGAAGCTTGTGGCAAAAAGTTATCGCTGCAAATCTGACGTGAAAAACTCTGATTATTCCCTTGCAGGAAAGCCATAATGGGATCTATGGTCTTCAGATAATCATCCTTTAAGGCATAAATACGCTGAGCATTATCCGAAACGATTGTCTCATTCTCGTAACTGAAATCGAACATCTCCTGCAGGCTTTCGCGAGAAAAAAGAGCCAGAATCACTTCAATCCCCAAATCCATTTGAAAAGAGGAAACACCCCTGGTGTTAAAAAAACCTTTCAGGTAGGCCGTAGCCGGATAGGGTGTATTCAGTTGCGTAAAGGGTGGCGTTACAAGGAAAATATCTTTCACGATAAAACAGTTTAGATAAGTCAGAAGCTTGCTTTAAGCTCCCGGGCGAATCAAGCGGCCACGGATCTTATCACGGCAACAGATTGCCAGACAAAATTACAATGATATGGAGAAAGTCTGTTACTTTCGAGCTATTTATTCTAACTCAAAATGATCGCATCGTAGTCTGGCAGACAAACACCCCCAATATTAGCTACTATGCTTCGGGCAAGATAAAAATAAACTGACTGCCCTGACCTACTTCACTTTCGATCCATATTTCACCACCCTGTTTTTCAACAAACTCTTTACAAAGGATCAAACCCAAACCGGTTCCTTCTTCTTTCTCTGTACCAAGCGTGGAAACGTTTTTGTCTATAAGAAACAGCTCATCGATTATTTGTTTGGGGATGCCTATACCCGTATCACTTACCGAGATTTCTATGAAACCCTGCTTTTTTGATTTGCTAGCTGAAATAATAATGGTTCCATTTTTCTCTGTAAATTTTATGGCATTCGTTATTAAATTCCGCAAAACGGTTTGTAGCATATTTTTATCAGCACATACAGACAGATCGCCTTCTGTCTTGTCGATTAATCCAATGCTTTTGTTTTCTGCAGCTGGTTGGCATAACAAAATGATTTCATCGATAATAGTTTTGATTGTAATTTCCTCTTGCAAAAATTCGATACTGCCAGTTTGCGAACAGGACCACGTTAATAAATTTTCCAACAACAGATAGGTGTTTTTTGAACTGGCATTTAACGATTCGATAACAAGTTTACGTCCTTCATCATCATATGAGTTGTAATCTTTCAAAAGAATATCTGTAAAACCTATTAATGAATTGAAAGGACTTTTTAGATCATGAGCGATAATGGAAAAGAATTTATCCTTAGTCGCATTGAGTTCTCTCAACCTTTTTTCATTTTCTTTTAAACTTTGCTCAGCTCTTTTACGCTCCTTGATCTCAGCATTGAGATTATCGACAGATGTTGTTGTATCCTTGAGGTTTAATACCATCTTATTGAACGATACAGCAAGAAGCCCTAATTCATCCTTTCGTTTGATATAAACTCTGGAGTCAAAATCTCCCTTTGCAATCTGCTCTGTTTGCCTCATTAAATCTTTTATTGGTTTAGCGGTTCGCTTCCCAATTATCAATGCAACAATTGCCAGAACAAAAGAAAGTAATATCCCGATGAGAAACAGTCTTGCTACAGTATAATTAAGGGGGCCTACAACATTAGACATCGGCAGGAAATTAACAATAATCCATGATTCACCACAATTCCCTTTTTTATGATCGATGGATTCAAAATCTCCACCAAATTGAAATCCTTCAATATCTGAAGTAAATCCAATCTCAGACATCACAACAATGAAACCTTTTCCTTCTTGCTTAAAAATAAAAGAAGCCTTATTTCCTGCTTTCAATCTTTCATCTAGTTCTACAGGAATTCTTTCACTGAGAGGTTCAACACCTTTATCTAAAACAATAAGACCACCGCTACGAATCAGTTTAATGACCCCGGAATGCTCTTCGTGAGACTTTAGCATTTTATCATTGTGAACATACGATATAAGATCACTGAGAGCACCTAAAATATTCAGATTTACTTTTAGTATTCCAATAATTTCATCACCTTTTTTCACGGGAATAACAACCCCAAGCACATATCCTCCAACACTTTCATCATACCCCCTGTCATCAAAGAATACAGCACCTGCGCCATCGTTATATGCGCCTTTCCACCAGTACTTATTTGCATGGGCCAATGTGGTAAGTTTGGCAGTAGATGCAACGAGAGCACCATATTTGTTGGTAAGAAAAATTTCTCCGTATTCGCCTTTAATATTTTTTTGCAGGCTTTTTAGAAATCGGGATACCGGATTATCAGTATATTCAAGAATAAAGGAATCATTATGATCTTCAGTTGCTTTCCACCTTTCGTTTTGCGATTCGATTTCTTCAAATCTTAAGGGTTTTGACAATGAACTGTAGTGTGTATTGCTTCTATCTAAAGCCGTTATTATGCCTGGTGCTAAAGCTATTGCCTCAGTAGTTTTAACCTTTTCAATAATATTCTGATCAATGCTCACAGAAATTTCATCAACAACTAATTGGGCATGTTCCAATTCATTAGTTAAAGTATTTTTATAACTATTAATATAGACAATTATTAATGCAATAGTGAGAACTGCTATACCAGTCAAAAAAATCTTAAGCGATAGTTTTTGTGCAAAATTCATTTTCATCTTCCCTTCAATATTTTATTAAGCACAGATCTACTTCTATTTCTCAATAAGCTTGTATAATATTTTCACGTCTTATTAATTGATTATTCTTCAACCGTTTTCAATCAATTATCGTATTTGGAAGGACTTATTTATACAAGAATTCGTTTCAAATCTGTGGGCACGGTCTATAGGATAAGCTACTATTTAAAATCTCTATGTCGAGCCAAACAAATCTATCAAAACAAAACTGCAAACAAAATAAATCTTGTGGGTAAATACTTGTTCCGCAAGTAGAATAGAACGCTTCTATTTATGAACTGAGCTGGGATTTAATCTGACTGCCTCTCTTGCTAGAAAAGGCCTAAACCATTGACGTTTTAGGAGGATCATCACACCAATAACCGAAAAGAAAGAATTGCCATACAAAATTACAATGATATGGAGAAAGTCTGTTGCTTTCAGCCTATTTTTTCTTGCTCTAAAAAGGAATATAAGCTGAATAGTAGTTGTACAGCTAAGCAAAATTTAAAGCTATTCGCAGAATGACAGAATTGACTGCGTCCAGCTCGTAATCTCGGTTTTCAGAATCCGCATATTTTGGAGAACTTACTTCTGTAAATGATGAAAATCTTGTAATTCTATGAATCATTAATGTTAAGATAGCCCATTCTCTTACAAACCGGCAATAAACTATCCTAATGGCAACTAATGATTTTTTACAAAACTTCGGGTAAAGTAAAAATAAACTGACTACCCTTACCTACTTCACTTTCTATCCAAATTTGACCACCCTGTTTTTCCACAAATTCTTTACACAGGATTAAGCCCAAACCAGTTCCCTTTTCTTTCTCGGTTCCAGGCCTTGACCTGTTTTTATCTATCCGGAACAGATCATCAATGATATCCTCGGGAATACCAACACCTGTATCGCTTATCGATATTTCAATAAAACGATCCTGCTTTGATTTTTTAGCTGACACACTTACACTCCCCTTGTTCCCTGTGAATTTTATGGCATTCGATATTAAATTCCTTAAAACGGATTGCAGCATACTTTTGTCTGCATAAACAGACAGGTCGGCTTCTGTATGGTCTGATAATACAATGCTTTTGTTTTCGGCAGCTGGTTGTGACAACAAAATGATTTCATAAATCAATGTTTTGACTTCGATTTCTTGTGGCGAAAATTCGATTCTACCCGTTTGCGAACGCGACCATGTTAATAAATTTTCCAGCAACTGGTAGGTATTTTTTGAACTGGTATTCAATGATTCGATAATATGCTTACGTTCAGCATCATCGAACGTATCGTAATTTTGTAAAAGAAGATCTGTAAAGCCCAGCAGTGAATTAAAAGGACTTTTTAGGTCGTGCGAAATAATTGAGAAAAACTTATCCTTAGTTTCGTTGCTTATTTTTAATGATTGCAATGCTTCTCTTCGGTAGTATTGAGCCCTGGCTAGTTTCCACGATATAAAAAATAAACCCATTGATAAAAAGGCCAACAATAAGACAAGCTGTTTACGAAGTTTGTTACGCTCGGAATAGAGGACTTCTGAAGGCACATAAGATATGATTTTCCAGTAATAGTCACTGGACATCAGCTGTGTTTCACTTAAAGAGGATGCCAATTCTGTACCCTTGCCGGATTTCTGTCCTTCCAGTAAGGGATAGATGGTCTTAAACGTATACAAGCCTTGTGGCGTTTCAAATTGTGAAGCATCTTCATTTTTAATTCTGCTCCAGATATCGGGATAGAGTCTCGAAAAAGTCAGGTGTTTTTTGTCTTCATACATAAACCCCCATTCATTTTCAGGCACAGATCCTTTTAGCCAATACCCATCGGCATTGAGAAGCATCACCTGACTCTCTACCTTCGAATTAACATGATTATCAATTTGAGAGAGAATCGTTTCCCCAAAATAGTTGAATATGACTATGCCGCGTTTGATCCCCTGCCGATCAAAAACAGGCGTTGCAAATCGAATCATGGGCTTTATGGGTTGTTCTATCTTACCATTCTCAATATTCAAATCAATAGGCGAAACAAAAACCTCATTCCTGTTTAGCTTAAAAGTTTCAGTGAAGTAATAACGGTCCTTTTTGTTTTGCAATTTCTGCTGTGGAACAACCACAGGATGACCATTATTGTAATTGACTCGTATGATTTCGGTTCCGTTTTCATCAATTAAACGCACTTGGTCGTATATTTTATGATATACAGCTACATTCAGAAAGTCCCTGGTCAGGGCTTTAATAAGTTCAGGATGATCAGCATCCTCCCACAAGGTTTCCAAACGACTATTGAGACTCAGAATTAACAAATCGTTTATCACATGGTTAATCTCAGTCTCAATATTTTCCAGCTTGGTATCGACAAGTCTTTCCTCAGTACTCAAATACACGAGCTTTTCCACCCTCTCCTTGGTCATCAAAATAAGCAGGCTGGTAGTAAGTATGATTAAGAAAATGGGAAGAAAAACGATAAGAGTACGGCTTATAATACTTCGAGAGTGGGTGTCTTGGCGAACAGAAGCTTGATTTTTGTTAGGGGCAATCTTATCTCTCTCTTTCATTCAAATGGGGTAATTATATCCTTCATAAAATGGCCCGAGAAGCGGATAAGCTCTCCTGTCACATCACTTTTCAGGTCGTTTTGTTCGTTGATTTCTCTACAGCTTTATTCAAGCAGACATCTTATCAGGCGGACTTTTTCTTTTTATACAAGAATATGTTTTCAATTCTGAGCGCTTTGTCATCTTGACGAGCTCCTCCCTTCAAATCACGATGTCGAACCGTTAAATCTATCAAAACAAAAGCTTATACAAAATAAAACTAGCGTGTAAATACATGTATCGAAGCAGAATAGAACACTTCTACATATATTTTTCACCAAGTGAATTCCCCTACACAACTTGAAATGTGGCGAGGTGTTTTTTTATTGTTTACCCCTTCTTTTTCATAAAAAATCCTAAAACCATTGTCGTTTTCGAAATATCAGCACACCCACAAAGGCTAAAAACAAGGAACTAACCATGATAACAGGCATTGCCCAGGCTGAATTTTCGAATGAGTTGGGCACATTCATACCAAATACACTGGCAATCAGGGTTGGGATCATCAGAATGATTGAAATCAGGGTCAACTGTTTCATCACCACATTCAAATTGTTCGATATCACCGATGCAAAAACATCCATCATCCCACTTTGTATGTCGGAATAGATTTGAGCCATCTCAAGGGCCTGCTTGTTTTCGATGATGGCATCGTCAATCAGGTCTTCGTTAATTTCACTGGTAATCTTCTTTGAGTTTCGAAGCTTTGCCAGAACAATTTCGTTGCCCTTAATCGATGTGATAAAATAAACCAGGCACTTCTCCATCTTCAGCAGTTTGTTTAGCTCCCTGTTTTTGATAGACTTCTCAAGATCCTGTTCAATCATGCCGGTTTGCTGATTGATTTGCTTAAGATATTTAAGGTAGATATTACCCGAACGCAGGAATAGCCTCAGAATAAAATTAAACACATCGGTAATCTGGCTGTACTGCTCCCTGAAGGGAGAGACTTGCTCGATGGGTAAAACCTCATTGTTCTGCAAACACAGAGTCAGGGTGAAATCGTTGGATACATATATCCCCAGTGGGATGGTATGAAAGGGTGTCCCCTTATTCGAACTTTCAACCGGCACACGCATGATCACCAATGACCAGTCGTCATCGAATTCAACACGCGATCGTTCATCAGCATCTAAAATATCCTGTATGATATCGGTGGGTAAATGGAATTCCTGGTCGAGTCTTTGAATTTCTTCGGAAGTGGGTTGGGTCACATTTATCCAGCATCCTTTTTCAGCTTTGGGGATTTCTACATATCCGCCAAATGTTTTGAAAATCTTAATCATTATGTCTCCCTATAATACGAACTATAAGGAAACAACGAAGTGCTCCTTACAGATCAGTTAATACGCTTATTCTACTATGATACGGGCCTTCGTCCATGACATTATTAGTTTTAATTGCGCACAAAAGTAATCGAATTATCCAATTCGATGTTCCAAAGCCTCATCTTTTTCGTTATAAGCTGTTATTAGTGGGAAAAAACTGTGGTGATAGAAAAACGGCTGATTAAGCTTATTGTCCCGATCGCCATCTTTCGAGCTTGGGGATACCCAGGGTAAAGAAGCCAGCGTTTTTAATTTCTTTTTCGGCGACTGTTCCAGTAATTGATGTAATGCTCCTGTGAAATCAAACCAACCGATCCTGTGTAGATACCTCCACCCAACGACAGATCGAAGACCCGAACTGTAATCAGGAGATTTTGATCTGACTTGAGCAGATCATCAGGAATATAATAAGCCCGGTTCTGATTGTAGCTTTCGGAGCGTTCCCGAACCGTTGAAGGTGTAAATGCCCCAGACTGGCCTATAAGCACACCATTAACAAAGACTTGATCGATATCATCAATTTTTCCCAGGAGAAGAATCATTCGATCCGATACAATATCGGAATCTACCTGCAGTTCGTAGGCATAACAGGCATAACCATCGTAGTTTTTATACCCCTGATTTTCCCAAAAACCGGGTACGATGATATCGTCCCAATCCCTGAAATTTGCAGCATCTTTGTGGGCAAACTTGCCTGTTTTAAACTTCCATGTTCCCTGCAGATCGATATCCAGTGGTATGCCAGAACGATTGATAAGCAATGCAATATCGCCCTGAATAATCCCCCCTTCGCCAGTGTCGTCGTAAACACGCACAGCAATGCAGTTATCCTCCCGAAGATATTCGGCTGGTATGGCATAAATACGATGCGAATTGTAGGCCGTAGCATAACGAGGCGGAAAATTACCAGATCTACCAATCCGCTTGCCATTGAAAAAGACCTCATCCACATCATCGATATTTCCCAATTGCAGATAGAGACTTTTTCCTTCTATATCCAGAGGCTTTCGGAAGTTGGTTCGATACCAGGCATAACCATCGTAACCATAAAAGCCCTGATTTTCCCAGGAAGATGGAACGGAAATGGTTTCCCAATTGGAATCATAAAAATCAGGTGAGGACCAATCCATATCATCGCCAATAGAAAACTTCCAGGCACCACTCAAGTCTTTCACTCGCTGGTAATCTTGTGCAAATCCCACACTTACAGCTCCAAACAGGCATATTCCCACCAAAAGCATTCTCTCCAATCTGATCATATGTTTGCTTAAGTTATTCATGTATGCTAAAAAATAATTACCTAATGACTTACAGAATTAATCCAACCAATTATCAAAAAATATATCCCAGGTAGAACGCTTTTCCTTATTCTCTTTATTTAGCATCGTCTCAGCAATTTCGCGACTTGTTATGCCAATTGGCCCCCGATAAATTCCCCCTGGTCCGCCATGGTCTGTTACCAACACTTCTAATACATTTGTTCCGCCCCGGAAAAATAGTTTCGATGGAATGGGATAAACCCGAAAGCTCAAATGATTGGATTGATTGAAACGTCTCCATCTATGGGATTTAGATTTAATCCACTCCAGTCGATTCCCATTCAGGTAAACCTCGTCCCTATCATCAATAACACCCAAAACCAGCGCCTTGTCTGAATTCAAAAGTTGACTTGGATATTCAAATTCCTTAGTGTATTTCGCCTGCCCATCGCAGTCGTTATAACCTCTAGCCTCCCAAAAGCCTGGAACAAATATTTTGCCTTCACGGTAAGTTATCCGTTTCAGATTCCCTTTATCTAAGCTACAAGCCGATTCAAAATCCCAATAACCAGTCAGGTCAACTTCCATTTTTTCTTGGTCGGTATCGACAAAAATGCCAATCTCTCCATTCATGATGCCGCCTTCGTGATACTCATCGTACACACGCACGGCAATTGTATTTTTGCCCGACCTGTTAATTAAATCAACTGGAATGGGATACATTCTCGGAACTTGGTAGGCTGTTGTCATCAAAGGTGGGAAATCGCCCGAAGCACCAACCAATTCACCATTGATATAAACCTCATCAACATCGTCGATATAGCCCATGTTTAGGTAAAGATATTCCTGATTAAAAGGAAATCTGACTTGGAAAGACTTGCGGTACCAGGCAAAACCATTATACCCTTCATAACCATTAGCTTCCCAACTGCTCGGAACAAACACGTTTTCCCAATCAGAATCATCGTAATTGGGGATGGCCCAATTCGGATCATCCCCAATTGAAAATTTCCAGTTCCCTTTTAAATTAGCCAGGCTTCTTAAATCTTCACTATAGGCATTTCCCGTTTGAAACATCAGGATGAAAACCAGAAAGATCAATTGAAAACCTATTTGTCTATATCTCTTATTACTCATCTTTTTACACTTGAATGTGAGAAGTAATCATTCATTTATAGGCGATATCACATTATCTAACGATTACTTTTACTTTCCTATCTTTTGTATTTCTTAAAACTTAATCGAAGGGCCAGGTCCTGCCCACATAATGCTTTCGATGTTTTAATAATCTTCTTTTTCATTCTCCTGCGAACAGCTTTTTTTAAGTCTTCATTATGACCAATTATTTTGCTCACAACAACTTCGCAATTTTCATTAACCTTGCATCTCAATACAATTTGTTCCAGTTGTCCGCATTTCATAAAAGGCACAAATTCGGTATAGGCTACACTTTTACGAATCTTATTGATGACTTCGCTTTTTTCCTTAATAACATCTTCCATTTTAGGCGCAATTGCCATTGATAAATTTGCTGTGAACAAACAAACCAAAACGAATACTGTAAGCTTTAATGTTTTCATCTTTCCTAATTTTATAGTTACCACACAGAATAGAAATTTTTGAAAAGAGAATGGAATTGCACGTCTTCCATTGTTTCATCCATTTTAATTTCTATTGGTAAAATTAGGGCGAGAAAAAAACATTTATGTCACGCCAAAGTTAGCAGATGTCATAAGTTGTCATCAACACGAAAACCGTTGATTTAATGCACCAATCGATAACCGACACCATGCACAGTTAGTATAATTTTGGCATGATTGGGATCCTCCTCTATTTTCTGTCTCAGTTTCAGAATAAAATTGTCTATGGTTCGTGACGTGGGCTGGTAATCGGTTCCCCACACCTGATCCAATAAATCATCGCGGCTTACGGTATGATTTCTCTTGTCCCACAAGCAGTGGAGAATTTCGACCTCCTTGTGCGACATTTTAACTTCTTCGGTATCAATAAAGCCTTCGAATGAGGTGAAGTCGATACTCAAATGACCTATTTGAACCTTACTATCTTCGGTCTTTACTACCTGATTTTCGGTTCGTCGCAATACTGCCCGTATTCTGGCCAACAATTCACGCAAACTAAAGGGTTTGGTGATGTAATCATCTGCACCAAACTCCAATCCCAGAACCTTGTCAATCTCCTCGCCTCTTGCAGTCAGCAAAATAATGGGGGTTTGTATGCCTTCCTCCCGGGCTTTTTTACAGATATCAAAACCGGAAATCTTAGGCAGCATCACATCTAAAAGCACCAGACTGTATGGATTCGAGCAGATCTTTTCGAGTCCTGTTTCGCCATCTTCAGCGGTATCAACCTGGTAAGATTCAAACTCAAGATTGTCTTTTAAGCCCATCAACATGCTGGGTTCATCTTCTACAATTAATATGGGATGCATATGCTTATATTTTAGATCTATTTTGTTCTGTTTCTGATAATGGATCGATTGAAATTACGAATGAATGGGGAAACACAAGCTAAAACATGAGCCTTTTCCCGGCTTGCTATCCAATTCGATTTTACCCTGGTGAGCATCCATAATGTGTTTCACAATGCTCAACCCAATGCCCGAGCCTTTAGCCTTGTAAGCCAAATCACCTGTGCTTACTCTAAAGAACTTATCGAATACCAAGGCCTGATCTTTTGTGGCAATACCAATTCCAGAATCATTAATATTAACACAGACAACTTCATCCCGAAGTTCCGTTTTTATTTCAATTCGCTTGATATCATGGCTGTATTTCACGGCATTATCAATCAGGTTTACAATCGCTTCTGACACAGCTTCCCTATCCATCTTTATGTGAGGCAGATCATTTTCAAGTTTGCATTCAATCTCGAAACCTTTCTGGTCTAAATGCTGACGGTAGTTTTCAACAATTGATTCAACTGTTTCATTCAGACTGCCATTCACAAAGTGATAGTCTCTTCTGCCGCTTTCAATTTTATTAAAATTCAGGATATTATTCACCATTCGCGAAAGGCGATTGGCTTCGGTATTGATGACTTTATAGTATTCCTTTTTCTTTTCCTCGGTGGGAACACGCCCCATTTCGAGCGTTTCCGAATACATGTTAATCAAGGCCAGTGGAGTTCTGATCTCATGGGAAACATTCGAAATAAAATCCGATTTTAATTGGGTCAGGCGTATTTGCTGTCGGATATTCCTGTAAACAAACCAGGCGCCCAACAGCAAGACCACATCCATAATCAGCAGGAGAATGATATTGGTTCGCGTTCTTTTTCGTACCAAATCTTCAATGGTATTTCCCTTCAGTTGTATTCCTAACTGGTAGCCCGGAAAAAGCCAAATATCTTTTCGTTGCTGGATATCTTTCTCCTCATCAGCATGCACCACATTCGAATAAACCTCTTTATTCTCTTGCATCTGATAAACAGAAATAAAGAAACGATCCTGGGCGATGCCCTGAATCTTGGGTCCCAGGTTTTCTGTGATAAATTTCTCGGTATTCAATAAAAGAAAAACGGTTTGAATTCTTGAGGTATCTGCATTGCTAGCAAAAGCACACAAGCTTTTTCCATTGATAGAACAGTCTATAACCTCAATTTTTTGATAGCCACTTTTCACATAGCGTTGTAAGCTTTCTATGCGAGCCAGGTTACCATCATATGCCTTTTCCAATTCACCCTTCAGGTGAAGAAGACTATCTTCAGGTATCTTTTCTTTATTGAATAATTGAAAATCCTTAGACTCGATCAAACTAATCGCATCAATGGCATAGTTTTTTGCCAGGATCTGATCTATTCCTGATTCCTGTCTATCCATTTGATTAGCCCATCCGCTCAATACATCGTCGGAATATTGATTAATGGAGAATAGGATTGATTCCAGTTGGCTTGAATAAATAGAATCGATAACCCTTTCGTTTTGATTTAGATTACCAATCTCGTACGCCGAGAAAAAAACAGAAGGGAGTACCAGAATAAGGGTCAGTATAATGCCTATTTTCAATCCGGGTTTAATCATTCAATTACTATTTAGTCATTCAAATATAATGAATAAAACTTATGTTGCACTAACCCCGACCGAAGCCCCGGTAATCTATTGTTTAAAGCGCCATCTTTCAAGTTTGGGGATACCCCGTGTAAAGAAGCCGGCAATAAATCCAGGGTAACCCATCTCTTTAAGTTTCCCTTTTACAAAGACCTGCATCTTTTCAGCGGTATCAATTTCGGGGCTCTGAAATTCCCCATCTACTAAGCAATATGAGCAATACTTACTGCATTTACTTCCATCCTTATGGGTGCCGCCGCCTTTTTCATCTCGTTTGAGAGGCATGCCGCAGCTCTGACAATGATTATAGCTCTTATCCATATCGTTTCATTTACGGGTGAATGAGCCTATAAGTTACTAAATACCATGAAGAAAAACACGTATCCGGTTATACCCGGACATGAGACCTCCGTCGTGAAACATCTGGAACAGCAGTAATTTGGGCTACTCGGGCTCGAGCAAGTGAAAAACAATCGTATTGGGACTACTCGACCGTCGAGTAATGAAAAATCAATCGTATTTGGACTACTCGGCCGTCGAGTAATGAAAAATCAATCGTATTTGGGCTACTCGGCCGTCGAGTAATAGAAAATCAATCGTATTTGGACTACTCGGCCGTCGAGTAATGGAAAATCAATCGTATTTGGACTACTCGGCCGTCGAGTAATGGAAAATCAATCGTATTTGGACTACTCGGCCGTCGAGTAATGGAAAATCAATCGTATTTGGACTACTCGGCCGTCGAGTAATGAAAAATCAATCGTATTTGGACTACTCGGCCGTCGAGCAATGGAAAATCAATCGCATTTGGACTACTCGGCCGTCGAGAAATTAATTCTTCATATTTTTTTTATTTGTGTTATCCAACCCCCATCTAAAGATGGCGAGAATTTATCGGAGTCAAATTTATCATTGTCTAATAGAAGAAATGTCTGTAACTTTTTATTTCTCAAAAGAATCAAAACTACAGATATGCCATATGTAAGTGTTTACATCCATTTTGTTTGGAGTACGAAATACCGGATACCCTTTCTGAACTCATCTGAATTGCGGCAAAAAATGTGGAAACACATGAGAGAAAATGCCATGGAAAAAGGAATTCACATCGATTTTATTAATGGATACAACGATCATTGTCATTGTTTGGTGTCGTTAGGACCAAAGCAAACCATGAGCGATGTAATGAGATTGATTAAGGGGGGAGTCTTAGTTCTGGATCAATAAAAATGGCTTGTGCCGTGAACATTTCGAGTGGCAAGATGAGTATTATGCCGTTTCGGTAAGCAAATCAATCTATCCACGAGTCCGCAATTATATAAGAAGACAGGAATCGCATCATCGAGCACAATCATATAAAATTGAAGAGAATATCTTGATAAAAAGATATGGTTTTGTGAAATATCAGGATTGAATTTATTTGTGTTATCCAACCTCCATCTGATGATGGAGGGAATTGATTGGAATCAATCATGATCGGAGAATAAAGAAATATCAATAGCCATGATATTCATATCATGGATTTAAAAGAGGGATATCATTTTTTAATTTGTCGGGGATTTATTCCCGGCATTTTTTTTTATTTGTGTTATCCACCCCCCATCTGAAGATGGAGGGAATTGATTGGAATCAATCATGATCGGAGAAGAAAGAAATATCAATAGCCATGATATTTATATCATGGATTTAAAAGAGGGATATCAATTTTTATTTTTTAGGAGGATTTATCCCCGTCTTGAATTTACCTTTCAGCTTGTTTACAAAGATCTGTACATTCTCCCATGCTCTTTGAGCCCTGTTTGTTTTTTTGTCTGCTATAAACTCGCTGAGAATATTTACAAACTGAGGGGCCTGAAGGTATCCAAATGATTTATGTGGATTTTTCACCCCATTCATCTCGTAATTGTTGTTCACCAAAATATCAATGGCATGAATCCCTTTCTTATTGCTTAAAAAATCATCGGAGAGCTTATAGTTGAGCGCAACAGGATCCATAATATCAGCCAGATTGTACCACTTGGAACGGATACCCGGAGGAGTTACCATGATACTGTGTCCATTTGATTTGATCTTTTGTTCAGCAGCTATTTTACTAATCACCACAGGCAATCCCAGTGGGGAGCCCATGGTAACCAGGGTATGAATTTTGGCTTCCGGAATCAGGAAGTTTAAAACATCGAAGGTGATGATGCTACCCATGGAATGCGCAACGATCATGATCTCATACTTTTTATATTTTTTAATGACCTGAACCAGCCTTTCTCTGATCAGATCACGAACCGGGAAAGTCCTGTCGGTTTCGTCAAGGTATTCGTCGGTATAATAGGCATCCAGATCAGTAAAATGTTTTTTCATGATCGCGTCGGTAATAAAACTGAAATTGAGCGTTTTATCCTCATTCAGGAAAATGTCGTTCAGTTTCTCGCTAATATAAGCTTTGGCCTTCCGGCGAAAAGAGCGGTCTTCGATAGGCGCATTGGGAGCTGATATCTGGTAAGGCTCATCCAGGTAGTAAGGGCTATCCCCATCCCTGTTCAACCTATCCAATGGCTTATCGTATAAAATATCGGCCCAATAAACCATTTCGAATTCAGGCAGTTTCTTTTGACATCCAGCCTGGTCGATCCCTTCGTTCATGGCAGCTTTCCACCATTTCTCTAAAAGAAATTTAGGGACTTTATTTCCCATACCATGAATCCCTATGATTACCTGCTTCATCTGTTTATTCTTTGCTTTTAAATTGTTATCCCGAGGACTAGCGAATCGAACCTATTCCGTTTTATATCACTACTGAAAGATATTTCTTTTTTTTAATTGTTCGACATTGCTGTGATGAATTAGCTATCCCGAAACCTGTCAGGTTTGTTTCTGCGATCATCTGCGCATTCTGCGGGAAGCTAAAAAAAAGACACTCTCCTCTGATTTATTTTTTCCTTTCTACACAATTCCTTAATTTTATTAGTCTATCACACAGAGCCCCAATCTCTCAGAATTGTCGATCGCGACAAAGGTATTTCAACACTCTCATTAAACCCCTGTTTGCATACAATACGCAAACCTCAAATCACCCCCATGAAGAAAATAGCTAGTTTACTGATACTATTGGCTTTCACCGCCACATTTGCCATTGCCCAGGATTGCACTCTCTACATTCCTGGTAATGTAGGAACAGAACTTCATTATGAAATCACCAATGGTAAAGGCAAAGTTCAAGGCGCATACACCCATAAAATGATCTCGAAAAAAGAATCGGGCGGCCAAACGACTTTTGAAATCTTGCAGACGTTTATGGATCCTAAATCACCCGAAAGCGTTTTACTGCAGGACACCATCCGTTTCCGTTGTAAAGACAATGTGTTTTACATCGATATGGATAAATACCTCAATCAATCTCAGATGGAAGCCTTTAAGGATATGGAGATAAAGGTGATTACCGAAGATCTGATATACCCACGCAAACTTTCGCCCGGCATGACACTTAATGATGGGTCGATTCGGGTCGAAATGGTAGGTGGCATGATGAATATGGCCATTACCACCAATATCGTCAACCGAAAAGTGGAAGCCCATGAGACAATCACAACTCCGGCAGGTAGTTTTAAGTGCTACAAACTTTCGGAGGATATTCAGAGTAAAATGGCTTTTGTAAACACTAAACTTCACAGCGTGGTGTGGATTAAAGAAAATATTGGCACCATACGTAGCGAAACCTATAACAAAAAAGGCAAACTGGATGGGGTCACCCAGCTTGTGAAAATAGTGAAGTAAGAAAATCAGTAAAAGCTTTTTCAGAAAAAAATCGGGACAAAATCTGATGAAATCGAGCCTGCTTTGCCTCTTAATAATGTAGGTATTCCCATAATATATGAAACAAAGAATTTATTTTCGTTAAAGAACACATTATATATAAATACATATACCTCAGTAATTTATATTTGACATTGTTTTTTTTATGGTTTAACTTTAATGGTCCTAACACTTTAAACTATAAAAAAATATGAAAAAAATTGCACTTCTACTGGTGGCAGGACTCTTACTGAATGCCTGCTCAAATCAAATTGTTGATGAGGATTTAGACTTACAAAATCCGGTATTAACAAGCAAAGCTAAAACAGCAAAAATCTCACCCTCCCTAAATGTGACCTATAAAGCTGATGCATACTTGGTACTATCGGATAACTTCTCTCCGAAAATTGAAGCTGAAATTCGTAACGCAAGTGGGATAATTAGTCGTAAACTTTCTGAAATAGGAATGTTTGTCGTGGAAACTGATGAACCTGGCTTTATAAATAAAGCAAAAAAAATTAAAGGCGTTACAGCTGTTTTACCAGACATTCAAATGCAATGGCTGAAACCTAAAACTACCGATGAAGCTCAGTTTGTTCCAATGCATTTAGGCTCCAACGAAACTTTTTATGGATATCAGTGGGGAATGGAGGCTATTGATGCTCCCGGCGCATGGGATAAAGGATACACTGGGAATGGTGTGAAAGTTTTTATTCTCGATAGTGGAATTGATGCAGAACATCCTGATTTGGCCCCCAACCTGAATACCAGCTTATCTACCTCGTTTGTACCCGGTGAAAATTATAATATTAGCCCTGGTTTTTATTTTAATCATGGTACTCATGTGGCAGGAATTATTGCCGCTGCTGATGGCCCTGATTTGGGGAATAGTGATTTCGGCGTAATTGGAGTGGCACCCGAAGCCGAGATTGTTGCGGTAAAAGTACTTTCTGAATTTACCGGGACGGGTTCTATGTCTTGGATTAATGCAGGAGTCGTTTATGCGGCAAATAATGGAGCTGATGTCATAAATATGAGCCTGGGAGCCGATATGCCTCGAAACGGTTTTTATGCTGAATTACCCGATGGTTCTATCGTTAAAGTTGGGGCAAATGAGGTTGCTGCCTATATTAAAGCCACTCAAGCCGCAATTACCTATGCGTATCAAAAAGGCTCGGTGGTAATTGTAGCTGCCTCTAATGACGGATTAGACGCCAATCATACCAATAATTTGGTCTTTATTCCGGCAAGTCTAAATCACTTGATGACTGTATCTGCCACATCTCCCGATGGAATTGGAGAAAATCCTACTACCAATCTTGATGTGCCTGCACACTATACGAATTACGGACAATCTTTGATAGATATTGCTGCACCTGGTGGAGATTATGACTATCCTGGAGATTTATGGTGGTACGATATGGTTTTCAGTACCATTAGTGATGGCTGGGGATTTTCAGTGGGAACAAGTATGGCTGCCCCACATGCTGCAGGTACAGCCGCTTTGGTTATCGAAAAGCTTGGGGGCAATGCTAAACCTAGCCAGGTTATGTCAATATTAAAGAAAAGTGCTGATGATTTGGGACAACCAGGTAAGGATGCGTTTTTTGGACACGGCAGAATTAATGCAGCCAATGCTGTACAATAAAACTTAAATAATCAGGTCTAAACGATAAAATCTGATAGAAATCCTATTATAAGAAACCCTCGTAAGCCAATGCTTGCGAGGGTTTCTTTGTAGCCCCTGATGTTCGTTTCTCGAACTCTTTTTATACAAGTCTAAGGGAGCTCTATGGTTTAAAGGATATACTGGGAAACCACGAGGACCCCTTAATTACTCCAAATAACCAGAAACCACGAGGATCACGCAAGCCTTCTTCCCTCCATTATAGGAATTAAACTATATAATAATTGATTAGGAGGTGGTTTTCAGAGGAGATAAAAAAGTGGTATTTTTAATGTAACCAAACGAGGGAGGGTACAATTTTGGATGAAATAAAGAAGAGATATAAAAACAAACCCAGAAAATGTATTTTTTGTGGTTCAAAAAGAATCGCAACTTATGTCTATGGATATCCTTCATCTGAAATTATGAAAGACGTTGAGGTAGGTAAAATTGCAATAGATGGCTGCTGTGTTGGCGACGATGATCCAAAATGGCAGTGTGCTGATTGTGGTCATGATTTTTATCGAATAGAAAATTATTTGGAAGTTTTGCTTGATGATTATCTCAGAAAGCAGACCAAAAAGTAAGAGCTTTTGCTTGTTACTATATTTTAATAGAAACAACTTATGCTTAAACTCACTCCGAAACAAGAAAAAGCCTGCCAAAATATATTGAGTTAGGAGATAAAAGCGCCGCTTACAGATCTGCATACAATTGTTCGAGAATGAAGCCTGAAAGTATAAACAGGAAGGCACACGAGCTCTTTGAAGGGGGCAATATTAGGTCAAGAGTAGAAGAGCTCCAAAAAGAAGTTACCTTCCCTCTTTATAAAATTTGAAACATAAATCAACTAAGGCGCCGACGCCACATAGCGCCGACCGTTATAGCCAAATTAAAAACTAAAAATGGAAGAAATCATTACTAAACTTATTTCAACTATTTTGTAAAAGGAATATAAAAGCAATGGCAAATCCTGAAAAATTCAACATATCTCCGAAGAAGGCAGCAAAAATAAATTCCTTGATCGGTCGCATAGATACCATCATTGACGCAGCATTTGAAATGCAGAAGCTGTATGGAAAAGAATTGGAAAAGGTACATCCCGAATACCAGGAGAGTGCGCGTAACCTTATCCATTACCGGGCCTTGCGAAGTCATGATTTGAATGACCTTCAAAAAGGTTTGAGAAACATGAGCTTGTCCAGATTTGCCAGGGTACAGAGTCATGTCCTCAGAAGTCTTTATCTCAATCGGGCTATTTTAAAATCATTTTTGGGAAAGGAAATGAAAAATACTCGCAAGGGTATTTCCTATAAAAAAGGGAATCGGCTATTGAAGACGAATGCCAAAACCTTGTTGGGCTACCGTTCAAAAGGTCGTCGTACCCGTATTATGGTGACGCTACCCAGCGAAGCTGCCAATGACTACGACATGGTGAAGGACATGATAGCCCACGGCATGAATTGCGCCCGCATCAATTGTGCCCATGATGATAAGGAGGCCTGGGCAAAAATGATAAAACACGTACGCAAGTCCTCGAAGAAATTAAACAATAAGTGTAAGGTTGCGATGGATCTGGCTGGTCCTAAAATACGAACTGGCCCCTTGGTGCCCGGCCCCAGGCTAAGAAAGTTGAGGCCTGAGAAAAATGAACGCGGAGAAATAATTCAGCCATTACACATTTTGCTATCCGATCAGGAAGACGATAACAGCGGCATGCCCCTGCTGCCATTAAGCAGCGAAGATTTAAAAAAGTTGGCAATAGATGACGTGTTGTCGTTCCGGGATGCCCGAAATAAAAAACGGAAATTAAAAATCACTGAAACACATGACAATGGCTTGATCGCTCTATGTTTTAAAACGACATTTCTGGAAACAGGCATTGACCTGTACACAAAAATGGATAAGAAAGAAGCCATTGCCAAAGTGGGTGTTATTCCAGCTATTGAAAAGCCAATACTTTTACAAAAGGGAGACCTTTTAAGACTTGACCGGGAGGAGTTGGCAGGGGAATCGGCTCGCTACGATGCGCATGGAAAATTGATTTCTGTGGCACATATTTCATGCACAGTGCCAGAAGTTTTTGATGATATAAAAGTGGGCGAACCTGTTTTGTTTGATGATGGCAAGATGGGAGGGTTCATCAAATCTATTCAGAAAGAGTTTGCAGAAATAGAGATTAACCATACTGCTGAAAACGGTGGTAAACTGAGAGCCGACAAAGGGATGAATTTTCCTTTGAGTCACCTAAGCATTAGCGGGCTTACGCAAAAAGATATATTGGATCTCGACTTTGTTGTAGCACATGCGGATGTCATTAATTTGTCATTTGTAAATAGTCCTTCCGATGTCCGGCAACTTTTGAATGAGTTGAAAAAACGAAAAGCTAAAAGCGGTCTGGGCGTGATTTTAAAAATAGAGACTCAAAGAGGATTCAATAACCTAACGGAAATACTTTTGGCGGCTATGCAACTTTTTCCCATAGGTGTGATGATTGCCCGCGGTGATCTGGCGGTGGAATGTGGTTGGAAAAATATTGGTCGGATGCAAAAGGAAATTCTTTCTTTTTGCCTGGCTGCGCATGTTACGGATATTTGGGCGACTCAGGTTTTGGAGAATCTGGCGAAACGAGGTGTCCCTTCGAGGGCAGAAATTACAGATGTGGTGGAAGCCCAACAAGCTGATTGCGTGATGTTGAATAAGGGGCCTTTTATTTTAGATTCTATTAAGTTGCTGGATAATATATTAAAGAATTTGGAGCCGTACCGGGAGAAGAATGTTAGTTTTTCGCCGTCGCTTTCGGAGGCGGATTTGGGGGATAGGGGGTAAACTGGATGCGAAGCGGGGATATATTTTTCGCTCATATCTTATATGAATATTAGTTGCTGTTGCATAGGTTTGCTATATTATATTTTTTTCAGGCTTAGTAATTATATCAAGCCTTTCAAATTTATAAAAATCAGGATCAGAAATAAACTTTACTTAAAAAGTTTATATTATAATTACAATACACTCCCAATTTTGCAAATAAGCAAGCATATATTCCACCACAAACAATCGGTATATGTAAGTTATTACAAAGGTGATTTTTAATATTAAAAAAACTCACATTTACATTCCAGCTATCAATCCAATATCAGAAAACTGACCAAAAAATAAGAGCTTTTGCTTGTTACTATATTTTAATAGAAACGAGTCATGCTAAAACTCACTCCAAAACAAGAAAAAGCCTGCCAAAAATATATTGAGTTAGGGGATAAAAGCGCCGCATACAGGTCTGCATACAATTGTTCGAGGATGAAGCCTGAAAGTATAAACAGGAAGGCTTATGAGCTCTTTGAAGGCGTCAATTCCTATAAAATCAAGGGGAATTTCGCATAAGTCGGAAAAATTTAAAATAAAAAAAAACCGCAACCAACTACATATGTGCTGATTGCGGTCTTTCTCGGCAGCCCCAACAGAACCCAGACAGGGGGAACTTAACCCCTGCTTACTAACGACTTATAGTATTGAAAACATTTAAGTGTACCCTTATTTGTCCCCGTAATAAATATGAGTTGATTATAGAATATAACAGATAGTGCTGCATTTATTATTCATTTAATATTTTTTCAAGCCGTCTATGAGTCTTTATGTATCTATTGGGTGAAAGTCCAAAAAAAGAGTCCAAATGAATTGTGGTGTTACCTTGATTATTGAAAGGTTGTTGTGTCTCTGCAACTACGATCAATTTGCCTATAAAATTTGCCCCATAAAAGAAACTATAATTTGCAAGTAACATAAAAAGTATCAACACTATATAAAAGACAATAAGAGGAGCTTTAAACCAAACCTGAAGACTATTAATATCAATCAAAAAAATTACTTCAGTTAATAATGCAACGAGTGATATAATAAACAGAGTCAATTTTGAGATTGACATCAATTTTACAAATCTTTGATTATTTAGATTTGTGTTACAATTTATGCGAGGAATCAATTCTTTATAAACAGAATCCATCCATACAATTTGAAATAATAGAACTGGAAATGGAAAAAAATAAATCACTAATGGAATCTTAAATATATAATCTCCAGCCATCGATTCGAGAAAAAACACTCCCAATCCTATTATAACCGGTGAATTAATTATCAGATATGATATTATAGGATTGTTTCTTAAAATCTTGTTTGAAATAAATTCTTGCATATTGTTTCGTTTTAAATGGCACACAATATTCCGCGAGTATGGCTTCGTGAGACTGTTCCCGCAAGATTCTGTCTAGTTGTTCTGCTGTTAAAAGTATCTAAACTAAGATTCATACTGTCAAATCTGTCAAGCATCTTAAATTCATCTTAATGTGAACCTTATCTCGATAAGGAGATAAACACAAAGAAAGCCATATAAGATAGATTCAAAAGCTTCAAAAGAGTTATACAGATCAATATAGCCAGATTAACACCACCAATTGTATTTGTTTTTGCATAAGCCTTGCAGTGTTCCATGGATCTGCCCAAACACCTAAATTTCTTATTTATTCACTTTCAATCCTGTAATTCTTGCAATATATCCTACCCAATCATTGTTATTTGGTATTTTTATGTAGTTCCCAGTAGGGCTAATGAGTATTTTCGTAGGAAACCTGCGAATATCAAAGCCCTCTATTTCCTCCACGCTTGCAACAGGGAAGGTATAATTATTACGAGTCAAAAAGGATTCAATATTTTCAGTCCCCTTTGAAATGGTGAACACATCTATTACGTTCTTGTTTCTATCGTAAAAAGATTGAATTTCGGGAAGCTGTTTAACACAAGGAGCACACCATGTTCCCCAAAAATCGACTAACACCCATTTATCACGTTTTTGAGATAAATCTAAGACATCTCCCTCTAATGATGTAAATCGAACATTGGAGACAGAAGGCATAAACTTCGCAAAACAGTCTAACCATCCATTATTACTAAGTTTTTTATCTTCATTGTTTTCGTAAAAGTTCATGTAAACATCGTAATACATAAATGGATTTTTCGCTATCAAATCTGTCAATACTTGATATGCTTTCTCTTTGTTCTCCAATTTTAAGTAATAATTGGCTTGCTCTAGTGCTAATCCTTTAATTGGTTGCCCCATAATTAATTCCTCATATTGAAATTTAGAATAAGTCTTAACAGGTAATGTGTTTGTTATTTTAGTTAATAGGGATTTTAAAGTATCAGAATTTTCACTTTTACTTTCAAGGGCCTTGCAATCCAAATAATAACAATACGTTAGCATATACTGCTGCCATATTTGTTTTTTCTCTTGTTTATAGTTAGTCTTAACTAAATTTAGCTTGATTTTATTAAGAAGTATATCTCTGATGGTATCATTTGGATTAAGTGAATCCATTATATTACATATTAAAAGACCAAAACGTTCTGACTTATTTTCAAATTGAGCATTCTCGCCAAGTATCTTCATAAATTCCACGGCACCGTTCCTTATATCTTTTATAGATCTTGTATTTCTAACTCTCTCATAAATGATGTAGGGCTGCACCATCTTCCTCACCTGTTCATTATCACTTTTCCACAATCTATGCAGAAAGTCTATCTCAGAAGCAACAGAATCTTTACATTCATTAATAGCTATTACCTCTAAATAATTGACAATATACTCCTCATAGAAACTGTAATGCTTTGGGGGGTGTTCATTGTCCTCAATTTTATCTAGTATTGCCATGAATCTACTAAATGCCTTTTTAGAATCTTGAGGGACTATTGTCTTTATCCGAATAAGTTCATCGTAAGGATATACTGTTAAATGCACACTATATTCAATGGCTCCCCAAACACTTCCTACTAGCAGTAATACTGTGGATACTATAATTATTGAAATCCTAGTGGGTTTTCTCATATTCTTAGTCGTTTTTTAATGTACTACAATCAAGAAGGAAAGATTAAGTAATCACTTCCTATTTCAGCCCTCCAGCACCTCCTGAAGACATTAATTTGTTAAACATAGCTATATCCTGTGTGAAAGATTAAAGTTCTGATTCTTGTCAGAATTCGTTTTCCACTACCACTAAATAACTTCTTCTCATAAAATATGAATTTTATTATCCATTAGACAAAATGAAACACCCCGAAGCATACCCCGAAGCATACCTCGGGGTATGCTAATGTATGATTTTAACCTAAAGGGTTACATACAATCTATAAGACAACCACGGTGATTAGCAGAAATTTCTCTTAACTTTTTAGAATAAATATAAAGAGATATGAACATTGTTCTGTAATCAAAACAACCGAGGATGCATTGCCAAGCTGCATCCCTTTTTGCGCTAAACATACCGCTATGACAATCTTCAAAACAGTCCGCAACATAATTCGGTACAGGTAAAAGAGGGTAGTATTCATTAAAGGATGGTTGCAACGCTTGTTGCGCTTCAATCTCAGTAAGTTCATTAAAACCTGGAGTATACACATGCGTGGATTCATATTGTTCTAATACTTCATAATAAAAATCATCAATAATTTCGAAATTGAAGGTCATCGCCAGGCTGTAAATAGCAGGTTCATTTACTACAGCTTGCTTATCATAGATATTTAAATTATAAAGAGCATAGAGTTGCTCTGATGAGAGTGTAAAATCAACTAATGTATCCATATTTTCAATCATCGACATCCTTGCGCTAATATAGGCATCTATATTCGGATCCATTGAAACCTCTTGCCAACCTATAGCTAAAGGTTGAATGGAAGGAGCTGAATTAACATTCTCTACAAAAAGTGCATTTCCAATATTTTCCTCTTCATTCTGCTTTGTACAAGACAAAAAGGAAATAAGCAATCCCACACTACATGCAATAATTAATTTTTTCTTCATACTTTAAATGTTTTTTTTGATAAATTATTTAAAGTTGCAATAATAGATATTCAAACTCAGACTCCTCTGATGCGATGCCTTAACAATGTCACTCATTACCATAAAAAAAATACTACTTGAGCGAATATTAACTACTACTTCGATACTACAAAAAAACACTATACATTACATAATTAGGTGATTACGTTCAATTGCAGCAGATGAAGTATTATTACTATAAAATATACTCTAGTGAAGTTTAAAGATGGATTTTAAAATACCATATTTCTTGATATAGAATAATTCGATTTTAAAGAGGTAGGTATCTCGATAACTAGATAAGCTGAATTTTAAGCTTTGAAACGATGTATTTCTATTCGAGAATAAAAAACCTTACTAGTAGACAAATAGGCATATATTAAAGACCAAAGCGGAATAATAGAATTATTTCAAAGGCTTTTTAAGGGGTATTTATCCCGTTCCGATTAGATCATATCCCGATCGTACCTAGATCGCTTATCTCGATCTTATATCGTTTCTATATCGATCATTTACCCTACTTAAACGATCTTTCAGATAGCAAGGCAAGTCAGTTTACTAAATTCCCATCTCACAAGGGTAATTATCCTTTTAAAGAAGCGTGTAAGTCGTCATCGAGACAAACAAAAAAAAGACCCCCAGAATATATCCAAAGGCTACAAAATAGCTATCAGGCCAATACATCTACGTTTAAAATGACAAAAGCTTAAGAGTATGTTGTGATCTAAAAACAAAAAATCCTCGTAAGTATATACTTACGAGGATAATATGTGACCCCAACAGGACTCGAACCTGTATCTAGTGTTTAGGAAACACTTGTTCTATCCCTTGAACTATGGGGCCGTTGCCCGACAAAAGTATCGAAATCTGATTAATTCACAAAACAAAAGCTCAAGAGAGAATAGTATTTTGGCAAGATTGGGCATAAAAAAAACTGTAGAGTTAAATAAAACTCTGAATATTTTTTGTGTTTTATTAAACATATTTTGTAGCTTTGATTAAAAGAATCAACAAATCAGCATTCAATTATTCTGACTTGTTCATATTCACAACCAAAAACAAACACCTAATTCCCAAAGAGATGAGAAAATTCATAATCGTAATGATCATGACTTTCACCCTATCGAGCCAAGCTCAAAGCACCAAAATAATTGTGCTCAAACAATTCTTGTCTGATGTGATGAAATTCGATGGCAAGGCGTTTGATCAGCAGCAGCCAATCATTAGTATTAGTGAAATTGCGCAGGCTAATGCGGCAAAAGTTATTGAGATTACACGCGAAAACATAAAACCTGCACTTGAAGAGGCCAAAAGCTACAAGCATTGCCTGGTAATTGTCGATGCCCATACAGTTGTTCGTGTCATCAATAATAAAGATTGCAGCCCCAGTGGCGCCTGGCGAACTGCCATGCCTTTAAGCAAGGGCTATATTCAGAAGGCTGGCGTGCTCTATGAGAAGAAAGATTATATGAAATACCTGATTGGGCGGCCTGATTCCCAAACGAGGACAATGTATTTATTCAACTAAAAAAGAAAGAGCCTTGATTAGCATATCAAGGCTCTTTTAGTATCATTAAATTTAGGGTATTCTATTTCGAATCGCTGTCTTTAATCAGAAAACGATCGTAAATAAAAAGGGCCATGACTGATGCTAAACCAATCAGGAAGATAACATACCAGATTTGCGATGGCGCATATTTCTCCCAAAGATGATAGGTCAGCTCAATGCTATTCATATTCATTTGTCGTGCAACAAGCTCGAAGGTTTCATTATTCGACAGGCCTGCAGGAAGAGATAAATCAAGATTCATAGCCTCCATTTTCACAAACTCAACCTTATCGGATAATTTCTGATAAACGTCGCCGGAGATAAAACCAGCCAATACATTCCCGATAAATACCGGAATAAAAGAGTAGCCCATATAGATGGCTTTTTTATCAGATGGAGCAATACGACCAATGTATTCTGTAATTTTAGGACTTCCGGCCATTTCGCCAATGGCAAAAATAAACATCGCCCCAATGGTGAACATCACATTCTGAGTCACAAGTGTCAGGGTCATCCCAATAGCACAAACTAAAAAGCCAACCATCATCGAACTCAGGGGTTTCATTTTCATCACAATGGAGGAAACCACAATTTGGAAGATGATAATAAACATCGCATCGAAATTGGTGATAAACTCTGCCTCCATTTGGCCATTTGCCATACCATAGTTATCGCTAAAGAAAGGCATGTATTCGCTAAAAAAGGTGTAAACACTTGAGGTATCAACCCACTGGGCAATAAACACGGGAAGAGTGAAAAACAGTTGCAGATACATGGTCCAGAAACCCGAAACAATCACTAAAAAACTGATAAACTTTGTGTCCTTAAAAATACCTGTGGTGTTGTTAAAAACCGACTTGTTCGATTCTCCAATAGGCAATGTGTTCACAAGATTGGCCCAACGAAAAGCGTATTGATCGCCGTAGTTGTAAAACAAACGCAGAATAAAAAGAGGTCGCTCTATCAACCAAATAACCAGGAAGATCCCAAATAATGACATAAACACCAGTGTGGATACAATCAGGGTTTGGATCAGCTGCAAAAAGCTTTTGTTTCCCTCATCATCTTTATGATCGACTGTTTTAGGCTCATCGAAAAATAAGAGCAGGATAAAGTTAACCAGAATCATGGCTGCCGATATGTAAAAAATAAGCTGAGAACCTTTAAACAACAGGGTGACCAGGGGACCAAAAAAGGCGCCAATGTTTACCATCATATAAAAGATACCAAAACCGATTGATGAATTCTCATCATTAGTTGTTTTAGCAACAGTTGCGGATACAATAGGTTTAAAAAGCGCTGCACCCAGGGCCAGATAAAGATAGGCGATAAAAACCCCTGTATAAGTATCCAGTTGAGGCAAGAGTAAAAAGGCCGAGATATAAATGATAAAGGATAAGAATAAAACCTTTTTATAACCATATTTATCGGCTATAGAACCTGTAATCACGGGCAGGAAGTAAAGGATTCCTGTACCAATACCCATAATCATCCCCTTTTGAGATTGGGTAAACTCAAGGCCACCTGCATCAGACGATCCGGTTAGGTAATTGGCAAAAAGCATGAAAAAACCATACCAGGCCCAACGCTCAAACAATTCAATCGTATTAGCAACCCAAAATGTTCTGGGAAAACTTTTTAAAACTTTAGCAACACTCATATCTATATTTTTTCGGATTATTGTCTGATCAAAAGAGCGTGTAATTTACGCATATCTTCTCAGCCTAAATATGATTTTTCACATTTAGAACTTTATTACGATGCCATTTCCATCAAATATGACCCGCTGATTTTTGCGTTTATGGAAATAAAGGCCTGCAAAATACCCAATTCCACTACCCAAAACCACATCTGAGAACCAGTGTCGGTTTCGATACATACGTGCCAAACTAACCCCGGCCGGAATCACATATATCCACTTGCTATACTCTTGTGCAAAGGGGGTAAACACCGACCATGCCACAAAAGCATGCCCCGATGGTAAGGATTTGTTATCGTTACTTCTACCATTAAAAGCATCAAAATGCATTGAGCCCCTGTTCATATCCGGTCGCGAGCGTCCTGCTATAAACTTTGTACTTTCGGTTAATACCGCACCACAAATCAAAGCTTTCGCCGAATTCATGGCTGTGGTAGCCAGTCGCTCATCCTCAATGGCTGTAGCAATTGCCCAGGTAAGAAAAGTGGCAGGTACCAGATATTTTTTCTCACCAAACTCATTACTGATATCGGTAAAACCATCCATGTAAGAATTCTGATTATGAGTCATACCATCCTTAACCCATTCGTCCAGCAAAAAAGCTGAACCCAAAAGACCACCAAAAACGAGCAAATTCTTTTTTGAAAAAACCTCTTTACCCAAACCTGGATTAAGCCTTTGAGTCTTTTTATCAGATGGTAGTAAAGAATGGTTTACAGAATTCAGTTGCGCATAAGACTGGCTCGCAAACAACAAGAATAGGGTAAAAAGAAGGTGAAAATTCGTTTTTTTCAGAAGGCTCATGCTCATTTGTTTTGAATGCCAACAAAAATAGAAGAATTTAAGGGAGTAAGGGGCTATAATGCCGAAAAAACCTCTTTGAATTAACTTACAGACTCACTGTAACTAGATGGAAATATTCATTCAGAGTGATCAAATATCTATTATTTAAATTTAATCAATATACTGAAATGCAAAAATTGAACAATAAGTCCCAGACACATCATGGGCAGGGGTTTTATTCAAGGAAACGTTAAACATCATAATAAAAACTAATGTTAAAATTAATTAACACATTCGTTTAAGAGATAAGGAATTCATTAACTTAGAACTGAAGTACACTTATGATGTGTAAATCATCATTTTCTAAATACTAATTAACACAAACAATTAACATTTATGAATTTTATTAGCAAAATCAGTCTTGGTGGTGCTTTGGTTCTGTCAGCAACAGGGATGCTATCAGCCCAAAACATGGACATGAATGCCAAGCTTCCCATGGATCCAAATGTAAGGACAGGGAAATTGGATAATGGTTTAACTTACTATGTTCGTCACAATGAAGAACCTAAAGATCGGGCTAGTTTTTACATTGTTCAGAATGTAGGAGCAATTCTGGAAAATGACGAGCAAAACGGACTCGCTCACTTCCTTGAGCACATGGCCTTTAACGGGACCAAAAACTTCCCGGGTAAAGGTGTTCTGAATTATCTTGAAAAATATGGCGTTGCTTTCGGTAGAAATATCAATGCCTATACAAACGTAGACGAAACGGTTTACAACCTGAGCAACGTACCGACTTCAAATGCAAACCTTTTGGACTCTGCCCTATTGGTATTGCACGACTGGTCGAATTACCTAAGCCTTGAAAGTGATGAAATTGATAACGAGCGTGGCGTGATTCACGAAGAATGGAGAACTCGTCGCTCCGGAGGGATGCGTGTTTACCTGGAGAAAAACAAAGTCATCTATCAGGGTTCCAAATATGCCAAGCGCGATGTGATTGGAGATTTGGACGTTATTGACAATTTCGATCATAAGGTTATCCGTGATTTCTACCACGACTGGTACCGTACCGATTTGCAAGCGATAGTTGTAGTTGGAGATATTGATGCTGAGAAATTTGAGGCAAAAATTAAGGAAATATTTGCTCATATTCCTGCAGTAGACAATCCCAAAGATCGTGTTTATTTCGATGTACCGGGTAATAAAGAACCTATTGTAGGCCTTATCACAGATCCTGAAGCCAGTAATATCAAATTTGACATTTTCTACAAGCACAAGGCTACTCCCTTTGCTGAGAAGAATATGAATTATTATCGCAACCTTCTTATGGCTGACCTTTATTCAACCATTTTAGGAGACCGATACAACGAGCTTCTTCAGAAAGGAAATGCTCCTTTTATCAATGCTTTTGGAGCATATTACAACCGTGCCAGAAAAATGGATGTTTATCACAATAGTGTTAGCCTTAAAGAAGACAACATCCTTGGAGGAATTGAAGTGCTTTTAAAAGAAGCTGAAAGAGCTAACCGACATGGTATTGTAGCGACTGAATTGGAAAGAGCAAAAAAAGCTATGCTCAGCCAAATGGAAAGACAATACAAAGAGAGAAACAAGCAGAATAACGACAGACTGGTTCGTGAATACAAGCAAAACTACCTGACCAATGAGCCTGCTCCCGGAATTGAGTTTGAGTTTGAAGCTATGAAAAAATTGTTCCCTGGGATATCTGTTGAGGAATTGAATGCGGTTTCTAAGGCATGGATTACAGATGAGAACATGATCATCACACTTTCAGCTCCTGAAAAAGAGGGATTAACATTACCTAAAAAAGAGCAGTTACTTGCTTTAGTAGCAAAAGTAAAGCAAATGAAACTGGAGCCCTATGAGGATAAAGTGATTACTGAACCTTTAATTTCTGAGCTTCCTAAAGCGGGTAAAGTTGTAAAAGAATCCCCTATAAAGGATTATGACGCGACAGAGTGGACTCTTGCTAACGGTGCAAAAGTGGTTGTTAAAACAACTGATTTTAAAGAGAACCAAATCTTATTCCAGGCCTTTAGTAAGGGAGGAACATCATTATACGATGTGAAGGATTTACCTTCGGTAGATATGGCAGGTGGATTTGTTGCTAATTTTGGATTGGGCAAATTCGATCAGACCAGTCTGCAGAAATTACTTACAGGAAAAGAAGTTAGAGTGACACCTTATATTGGTGAATTAACCGAAGGTTTAAGAGGAAATTCATCCATTCAGGATATTGAAACCCTATTGCAATTGGTGCACATGTACTTCGAGCACCCTCGCTTCGACGAAGAAGCTTTCACTGCTCTTAAAGGACGTTATATGGCTTATGTAGCCAATATGGGAGCGGATGTAAACAAAGCTTTCCGCGATTCTGTTTTAATGACCTCTACAAATCATCACCCTCGAACCATTTTGTTTGACACTGACATGATCACAAAATTAGATTTTGAGACCATGAAACGTGCCTACCAGGAACGATTTATTGATGCCAGTGATTTCACCTTTGTATTTGTTGGAAATATCGATGCAGCTAAGGTAAAACCAATGATTGAAACCTATTTGGGTAGCATCAAAGATATCGACAGAAAAGAGAACTGGAAAGATAATGGTGTGGATTATCCTGCAAAAGATACCTACAATCATTTCAACAGAGAGATGGAAACCCCTAAAACAACGATCAACATCGATTTCCATGGCGACATCAAGTATTCTAAAGAGAATTCAATTATGATGGATATGGTAGCCGAACTCCTTGACAAACGATACACCGATGTGATTCGTGAACAAGAAGGTGGATCTTATGGGGTTGGCGTTAGAGCTAGTGTAGATAAACTTCCTCGTGAAGAGTACAATCTACTTGTACGTTTCGACACAGATCCTGCAAAGTCTGAAAAGCTAAAAGGAATTGTTTATGAGGAAATTCAAGCTCTTTTCACCAAAGGTGTTAAGGAAGATGACCTGAATGAAGCCAAGAAAAATTTCATTAAAGAGCGTCAGGAAAACCTTCGAAAGAATGGCTATTGGGTTAATGTTATCAACCAATACTACTTTAAAGACGAAGCCATTTTAAGTCCTGAAGCTTTCGAAAGCATGATCAATTCAATCACAAAAGAGAAAGTGGAGAAATTTGCGAAAAAGTACTTTGCAAAACCAGCTAAGGTCGAGATTGTGATGTCTCCAAAACAAAAGTAAATTAAGATCCTCATTATTCATTAAGCTAAAAGGCCGCATATCAGTGCGGCCTTTTTCTTTGCTCTCAACTCACCTGATAATATATTCACGTGTATTCCGGGATATATTCACTCTTAAAACCTCATCCCCAGAATCTTATGCTGAAAGAGAAAGAGAGCTACTCATTCTATAAAAAAGATCACTTACTTGAAACACTCGATTTTTTTAGAAGATTCAGTTCCCTCTCCTACAAGGAGAGGGCCAGGGTGAGCTTATAATTTCAAACAAAAAGGCACAAAAAAAGCCGCTCGATAAATCGAACGGCTTCTGCTCCCTTTCCTGGACTCGAACCAGGGACCCTCTGATTAACAGTCAGATGCTCTAACCAACTGAGCTAAAAAGGAATATAACTGATATTTATTTTTAAAAACCTCACAGTATTGGTTTCTTGCTCCCTTTCCTGGACTCGAACCAGGGACCCTCTGATTAACAGTCAGATGCTCTAACCAACTGAGCTAAAAAGGAATATAACTGATATTTATTTTTAAAAACCTCACAGTATTGGTTTTTTGCTCCCTCTCCTGGACTCGAACCAGGGACCCTCTGATTAACAGTCAGATGCTCTAACCAACTGAGCTAAGAAGGAGTATAATTGCTAATTCTCCTTGCTTATAAAGACGTGCTTTATTGGGGAAATTTGCGATGCAAAACTAAGGGCTTTTCCCCAATTATACAAGAGTCTCTAAGTATTTTTTTCAGAAAAAATAAATAAACTCTCATCGAGACATTCAAATTTGCTTTTTATCAGGAAGATATACTCAAAAAAAATATTTCAAATAAAACTTTTTTTTTCTGTTCGCATTAAAAACAGATATAGTTTAGCCTTAAATCAACATCACAAAAATATAACTATTTCTACAAAGGTGAATCATCATATAAAGCCTAGAATACGAATTTATAAGAATGGAAATATATTTTCATCTCAAATAATCAGACTTATATGTCTTTATCTATTTTTTAATCTTAGCTTTGCACTACAACTATTCTTATTTATACTAATTTAAAATAAATGATAGATGATGACTTATAATATCGCGGATGTTCCATTTTCAGAATTTCTGAGCGCTATTAAAAAGACGATTCACTGCGCTTTTTACGAAAAAGATAATATTGAGAAATTTATCCAAAGGAGAGGTTTCCCTGCATTGGTTCTAAGAGATATTATGGCTAAGAACCCATTATCTGTAGCTATTCCCAAAGAATATGGTGGACGAGGTGCTAAAGTGAAAGAGTGTTTAGGCATATTAGACACGGCTTCATACGAATCATTACCCCTGGCATTGACTTTTGGAATAAACATCGCCTTATTTCTTGAACCCGTTGCTAAATACGCACAAGAGCCCGTAAAAAAAGGGATCTTCGATCGGTTTTTGACTCAGCAGAATATGGGTGGCTTAATGATAACTGAACCCGATTTCGGTAGCGATGCCCTTGGCATGCAAACATCAAATATAAAGATGGGTGATTCCTATCACATAAAAGGGACCAAACATTGGCAAGGACTAACGGGAATGGCTGATTACTGGCTTATGACATCCAGACCTCAGGACCAAAGTGGGACTTTAGGCAGGGATATTGACTTCTTTATTTGCGACGTTCAGCAACCTGAACAAGCAATTAAGGTTGAAGAATATTACAACAACCTGGGCCTCTACCCTATCCCTTATGGAAGAAATTCAGTGGATATTAAGGTGCCAGGGCAAAACAAACTTCAACCCGAATCAACAGGTTTGAAGCTGATGATGGATCTTTTGCACAGAAGCCGTTTACAATTCCCCGGAATGGGAATAGGTTTCCTCCGCAGGATGCTGGACGAATCGATAAAGCATTGCTCAACGCGAATCGTGGGTGGCAAACCATTAATAGCATTGGATCAGGTCCGTCACCATATTGGTAGAATACAAAGTGCTTTTACCATTTGCTCGGCCATGTGTGCCCGAAGTACTGTAATCAGTGGTATTGAGAACAATCTGGCTACAGCAGCTATCGAAGCCAACAGCATGAAAGCTTACGTCACCGATTTGATGCAGGAAGCTGCTCAAACCCTGACTCAGCTAAGTGGTGCGAATGGCTACAAAGCTGAGAGTTTAGGATCCAGAGCGATTATTGACTCCAGACCATTTCAAATATTTGAAGGTTCAAACGATATGCTCTATACCCAATTATCCGAAATGGTTATGAAGATCATGACGCGTCAGAAGAATATGAACCTATTGGATTTCTTCAAGAACCACGATCTCACGAAAAATGTTGCTGATTATTTCAAAAACCTGATAAACTTCACTTTGGATGCCAAAATGCCTCAAAGAAAGATTGTCGATTTAGGAAGAATAATCAGTAAAGTGGTGGCAGCCAATCATGTTGCACAAATTGGGGCAAATGGGTTTAGATCTGACTTAGTAAATGACAGTTTGGAAACCATCAAACATGAAATTGCGACTTCCGTCAGCTCATTTAAATACCAAACCAGCGTTTCGCCCACGGAGGAATATCACGATCAGAGTTCCTGGTTAGCTTTCTGTTAGAACAAATTAAACCAAAGTTTAAGGTAAACGAGCTTAAACAATCCATATCTATTGCCCCTCTTTTTGTTGAAGAGGGGCAATAAAACCAATACAAAAATCGGGTGAGGGAATAATTAAATTTCAATTAATCGACGCATTTGTGTACAAAAGTGCAGAAATACAAACAATTACCCTATCTTTGTCGCTTTTATATTTAATACATGACATTCAAAGATTTAGGAATTATTGATCCTATCCTGACAGCCCTTGAGGCTAAAGGCTATACATATCCCTCACCTATACAAGCCCAGTCCATTCCAATCCTTCTTAATAGAAAGGATTTATTAGGCTGTGCACAAACCGGAACGGGAAAAACAGCAGCATTTGCTATTCCCATCCTACAACATCTCTATAATGACCAGCGTAAAACCAAGGGTCAGCGTAAGATCAAAGCCCTTATTGTAACCCCAACAAGAGAACTGGCTATTCAAATTGGTGACAGCTTTTCGGATTACGGTAAGAATACAGGCCTTGTTAATACCGTAATTTTTGGTGGTGTAAAACAAGGACCACAAACACAGGCGCTTCGAAGAGGAGTTGATATTCTAGTGGCTACCCCAGGTCGATTATTGGATTTGATGGATCAAGGGTACATTTCATTAAAGGATGTTCAATATTCTGTTCTTGATGAAGCTGATCATATGCTTGACATGGGCTTTATCCACGATATTCGTCGTGTTATAGCTAAACTGCCAACTAAAAGACAATCCCTTTTCTTTTCGGCAACCATGCCACCCTCTATTGTGAAGCTCTCTCAGAAGCTCCTAGGTAACCCTGAGAAGGTAACCATAGAACCGAAGCAAACCACAGCAGAACGCGTTGAGCAAGCTTTATATTACGTGAGCAAGAAGAATAAGCCTAAGTTGCTTGTTCATCTTTTAACTCGTAATACAGTTGAATCAACACTAATTTTCTCTAGAACAAAGTACGGTGCTGACAAAATCACCAAGTTCTTGAAAAAAGTAGATATTCATTCAGAAGCCATTCATGGGAACAAATCTCAGAATCAAAGACAAAAGGCTTTACTAAACTTTAAAGAAGGTAAAACAAAAGTACTCGTTGCAACGGATATTGCAGCACGCGGTATTGACGTTTCAGAACTGGCTCTGGTTGTCAACTTCGACCTTCCTAATATTGCAGAAACCTATGTGCATCGAATCGGTCGAACCGGTAGAGCTAAAGCAAGCGGTATTGCCATTTCTTTTTGCGATTCGGAAGAAAAAGCCTATTTAAAGGATATTCATAAATTAATTGCACAGCAAATTAAAGTTATTGAAGAACATCCATTTTTAAATTCTGGTGATAACGAGCCTGTAGAAAAACCAAAAAGACCTCAGAGATCTCAAAGACCTCGCCGTACTGATGAAAGATCAGACTCAAAGAAGAAAGCTGATCCAGAGAACAAACATAAACGAGATAGGAGACGCAAGCCTTTTACAAGAAAAAAAGACTAAGTCTATCTTAAAAATAAGGGATAAAAAAACTCATGATTTAATAATCATGAGTTTTTTTTATATCTGAATTAGGAAAAACCTAACACTATTTCGTTTGTCTGATTTGCTTAAAACTAATATTTAAAGCTTTCTGGAAATATCTGATACTCTTCATTTCTTTAGTTGTAACCAAAGAAAGAGATAAGCCTTCCTTACCTGCACGAGCTGTTCTTCCACTTCGATGTGTGTAATATTCTTCCTTATCTGGTAATTGATAATGCACAACATAAGAAAGTCCCTCTACGTCGATCCCACGAGCTGCAATATCGGTAGCTACAATCATTTGCAAACTACCATTCTTAAAAGCTCGCATCACCTTATCACGCTCCTTTTGTAAAAGATCACCATGCAGACCATCAGCAGGAATGTTTCTT
>Ga0209272_10000204_pt1 | contig 62273 bp, 58 predicted proteins | sample tdDd002_FD_187125 | JGI IMG/M metagenome (GOLD analysis project Ga0209272, IMG submission 187125) | Marine sediment microbial communities from the Atlantic coast under amendment with organic carbon and nitrate - tdDd00.2 (SPAdes)... | ecosystem: Environmental > Aquatic > Marine > Coastal >...
GGAGAGGCCCCAAGAAAGAACGAGATGAAGGAAGCGGCAGAACATGCCGGTTATTTAGCTCAAAAGTTAGGGGTAGATATTCGTCTTAATAATACTGTAACGCCAGAGATGATTAAAGAGATAAGTCCAGATGCATTCTTTAATGCAACAGGTTCAACTGAAATAAAATTGAATATACCAGGTGCTGATTCGCCGATTGTACATATGTCACATGATATTTTACTTGGAAGAAAAGAAGTAAAAGGAAGTGTAGTGGTTATTGGTGGTGGCTTAGTAGGACTTGAAGTTGCTGAGTTTCTTGCTGAAAAAGAGTGTCAAGTTACCGTGCTAGAGATGCAGTCTGAAGTTGCAATCGATTTAGGATCTATTAGAAAAATTTGTGTAAAAGAAAGTATGTACATGAACAATATCAAAGATATGACTGGTGCAAAGGTTGTTAGAGTTGAAGACAACACTACATTTGTAGAGATTGATGGAAAAGTTTCAGAAATCCCATGTGACGCTGTTGTTGTAGCAATTGGTGCTCGTTCAAAAGACGCCTCTCAATTGGAAGAAACATGTAGAGAAAATGATGTCCCATACTTCAAGTTAGGTGATGCATCAAAGGCTCGTCGTGCTATTGATGCAATAGCTGAAGCTGGAGAGTTAGCTCGAGTATTTGATGATCCTAAATCATTGAATTACGCTAAAAAACCAAATAAAAAAGTATTCCTAACAGGTGCTTCTGGCACAATGGGCACGGAAACCTTAAAACAATTCATTAATCGAGCGGATCACTTTGATATTAGAATACTGGTACGACCTTCTGAAAAGAATAGAGTGGGCATGGCAGCTTATAAAGGTATACCATCTGTAGAAATTGTATGGGGAGATATGAATGATGAAGCTGTTATCTCAAGATGTGTTAGTGGTGTGGATTATGTCCTTCATGTAGGCGCTATGGTATCTCCTATGGCCGATAAATATCCCAAAGAGACCATGGAAACTAACTTGGGATCAACTATCAAGATAATCAATGCAATAAAAGAACAACCCAATGCAGATGAGATTGGTTTGGTTTATATTGGTACAATAGCTCAAACTGGCTGTAGACGTGATCCAATCCATTGGGGGCGTTGTGGCGATCCGATAAAAACTTCAATGTTCGATTATTATGCAGATTCCAAAGTAGCATCTGAACGAGCAGTATTTGAATCTGGACTCAAACGTTTTGTTTGTTTACGTCAAACAGGTGTACTGCCTGTTGATAGGAGTGCAGGAGATGAACCAATCATTTTCCATCAGAATCCTAATAATGTATTGGAGTGGGTAACTGCAATTGAATCGGGCGTATTACTTGCAAACATCTGTGAAGATTGGATTCCTGAATTTTTCTGGAGAAAATGTTACAACATCGGTGGTGGAAAAGAATGGCGTTTTACACATTCAGAATTCAGTTCTAAAAATATGGAAGCTCTGGAGATAGACTATAAGAAAGTTTACGATACAAGAGAGTTAGGTCTTTATAATTTCCATGGTCAGTGGTACACAGACTCTGACTTATTAAACGATATTACTCATTTCCGTTTTATTAAACCAGAACAGTTCTTTGGTGGTGTTTCAGCAGAAATAAATGCTTTACGTACCAATCCAATGATCCGAGCACAAATGCCTACTTCAGAACAACTGCGTGCTAAAAATGATATGGTTGCTCAAAAGGAGATGGGTCCAAAATGGATGTTTAATCATGACAGAGAAGACTGGATAAAAGCATTTTATGGTTCGCGTGAAAAGCAAAAGGCTATTAAGAGCTGGGAAGAAGGATATGAACTCTATAGACCAAGTGAAACACCTGTTTACTTAGATCATGGTTATGATGAGTCAAAACCAACTGAAGAACTTGATATGACTGATATGAAGGGTGTTGCAAAGTTCAGAGGTGGTACATTTAACTCAAATGATATGGTAACGGGGGATTTATTTACACCTCTTAAGTGGACATGTGGATTTGGTCATGAGTTTGAAGCGACACCAAATCTAATCATTAAAGCTGGACACTGGTGCCCTGAGTGTGAACGAGAAACATGGAACTATGCTGAAATTGCAAAAGTAAATCCTTTCTTTGCTCAGGTATGGACACCATTACATGATGAAAATGATGCAGTATCTATTAAGAAAGTTGTATCTGACCTTATTGTTACAAAATAATATATCTTAAAGGCTCTTACTTATAATGAGCTCATATAAATGAAAGGTAGGAATTATTAAATGCTAAATGGTAAAGTTGCAGTTGTAACAGGTGGTACTAGAGGAATTGGGTATGGAATTGTTAAAGCATATTTGGATAATGGTGCTATTGTTATCTTATGTGGTTCTAAAAAAGAAACAGTTGATCATGCGTTATCACAATTAAAAGAAGAAAATCCAGATTACCAAGTGGAGGGCATTTACCCAGTGTTAAGTTGTCCGAATGAAATCAAAACAGCCTTTGAAGCTATCAAAGAAACTCATGGCAGTATCGATATTTTAGTTAATAATGCGGGTATAGCTGCAAGAGATAAACTATACGAATACGATATGGAAGACTTTAAAAAAATCATGGATATAAATGTTAACTCAATTTTTAACTGTTCTCAAGTTGTCTCTTCTATTATGAAGGAACAAGGTGGTGGTGTTATATTGAATACAAGTTCGATGGTTAGTTTTTATGGTCAGACATCTGGTTGTGGATATCCAGCTTCAAAGTTTGCGGTTAATGGTATTACAAAGTCTCTTGCCAGAGAACTTGGAAAAGATAATATTCGTGTGAACGCAGTTTCACCAGGTATTACATATACCGATATGATGATGAATGTACCAGAAGCTATGATAAAACCACTAATTGCACAAATACCATTAGGACGTATTGGAGAAGTTGAGGATGTAGCGAATGCATTTTTATATTTAGCAAGTGATATGGCAAGTTATGTTACTGGAGCTGTTTTACCAGTAGATGGTGCTGCTAGAAGTTAATAATATGCAACTCATTGAGTTGTTGAAAAGTTCCTAATTATTTAGGAGCTTTTCTTTATATAAGATTGTAGTAAGACATATAGAATCAGTTAAGGAAAACATGACTCTGGTTAGGAAACAAGGTTTGTATGATTCATATACTTCTTTGATATAATACTTAAATTATGGGTATTCTATAGATAAGATCTTTTGTCAGTTTATAAAGGATTATTGTAGTAAATGTAAGCATGGAAGGTGAAAAAATGAGCGAAAAATTGGATTTGGTAACCAAACGTAGACTCAATAAAGAATCCATCAAACTAGGATTAATTCTGACTATATCAGGATTGATTATATTAATAGTGCTTGCAACTGTAATTTATTGGTATAACCATATTCAAAATATCAAACGTTTGGATGAGGATCAGATTTCTGAATTAAGTGAAATGAAAAGGTCGATTCAGACAATGATGACTTATTCCTATGAAAGTTTATTTGTAATCTCGGAGATGGATTTAACAAAGCAAATATTAACCAATCCTTCACAAAACACTACAAAATGGATGCAAGATACCATGTTAAAAACGTCAGACACTGTAGGGATTTATCAGCAAATGAGAATACTTGATATGAATGGTCATGAAGTCATTCGTGTTGATAAAAAACCTGAGGAGCATGCTTTTTTAGTAGAGGATAATTTACTTCAAGACAAATCGGATAGATATTATGTAAAAGGTACATTGGATTTAACAACTGATTCCCTTTATATGAGTCCATTTGATTTAAATGTTGAAAATGGCGTTGTTGAAGTACCTTATAATCCTGTTGTACGATTTGGTAAAAAAGTTATGGATTCTAATGGTGAGATGATAGGATTATCCATTGTAAATCTAGTAGGACAGAAGATGTTAAATCTAATTGATGAAAACAAGGTTCATGATGAAGATATGGTTTATATGTTAAATGCAGATGGCTATTATATTTATCATGATGATAATGATAAAACATTTGGATTTATGTTTGAAGATAAACAGGATGTCGGATTTTTATCAGACTTTGATGAAATTTGGAATGAAATTCAAACTGGAGAAACTGTATTTAGTAGAGATGGTGAACGATTTTATTCAATGAAATTAAATCTGATAGATAGTGTTAGTAAAAGTAATAAAAATAATACCTTTTATTTGATAATGAGAGTACCGGCTGAATCCGTTAAATCAGTTGATCATGAGTTGCGTGTATCCTTACAAATTGCATTATTAATACTGGTTGTTCTCACGTCTGTAATAGGATGGGAATTAGGGACACAAGTTACACATAATAGACAGTATAAATCGATGTTAATTGATATCGCAATGAAAGATGAATTGACTGGTCTTTATAATAGAAGAATGGTGTATGATCGGTTAAACGGAGAAATTGCACTAGTCAAAAGACGTCATTTAAGTTTGAGTGTTGTATTTATTGATGTGAATTCACTTAAACAAGTTAATGATACTTATGGTCACATCATGGGTGATAAGATGATCATATCAGCAGGCGAGTCATTAACTAATTCTGTTAGAGAATACGATATCGTATCAAGGCTTGGTGGCGATGAGTTTTTAGTAGTTTTAATTGATTGTACTGAAGATGATATTAATAATATTATGAAAAGAGCATTAGATAAATTTAAAGTTGCTGGCTTAAATGAAATTAACAAAGAGTGGTCAATGAGTTATGGTATATCTACTTTAAAAGAAGATGATACGCCTGATACATTGGTTTCTAGAGCGGATCAGAGAATGTATGAAAATAAGATCAAATATAAAAAAACAAAGGAATAATTTAGTTTGATTATGAGCATGAAAATTCTAAAATGATAGAGTTTACATGCTTTTACTCGTCTAATAAACATTATATTAAAATTTCAAGGTGATAATAGGATAAGTAAAATTGTCATTATCAAAGACGATTTTACAAATAAATAAAAAAACTGTGAAATTATACAAATAATTGTCTGGAATTGTGGTATAAATAAAGTATGTATAAATAAACTGTATAAATAAACGTATAAATAAACACTACATTTGATTTATTAAAAAGGTGGACTTATGGATAGAACAACCCTTACAATGATGTCATTTAAAGAATCAATTATTAATAGTAATGTGAAACGAATACTCATATTGGGTACAGTGTATTCGCTGGTTGAGATTGTAGGATTAATTTTATCTACACTGGGTTATTTTGAATCGGATATTAGACTCTATGTTTCAATTGTAGTACTGTTTCATATAATCTATATACCTATATTATTTTATGTTTTTCTTAAAAAAGAGCATTTCAAAATCAGGGTGTTAGATGTACTGGAAAAAATTTATTTTCCCATTATCATTGTTTGGGGGAGTTTGTTTACGGTACTTGTTTATTTAGAAGCACAAGATATAACTATTTATACCATTATCATTCTAATCTGTGGTGGTATATTTGTAGTGAAACCACTTTATAGTCGATTTTTATTCGGTGGCGGTTTAATCGTATTTTCACTCTTAATTTATTTGAACGCGAGTAGCATATTAATCGCCAATGGTCTAATATTTAAAGCATTGATCGTTTCTGGCATTGGGTATATAATATCTAGTGCAAATTATAAAATTAGATATGAATTACATCAAAAGAATGCTCAGCTCGAAAATATAAATGAAACATTAAAAGATCAAGTCTTAAGAGACTCGTTAACAGGGCTATATAACAATGGTTATATTTTTGATTATATAGACAACGCCATTGAAATGGCTATTCAGTATGGAAAAGACTTATCTCTACTGATGATTGATATCGATGATTTTAAAGCCGTCAATGATCAATATGGACACCTAGAAGGAGATTGTGTTATTAAAGAAGTCGCTAATATAATTCGCAGAGAAACAAGAGAGTTTGATATAGCTGCAAGATATGGTGGTGAGGAGTTTATTGTTGTATTAAACAATTCAGACTTGGTACTGGCTAAGGTTATAGCTCAAAGAATATTATTGGCAATTGAGTCTACCAAATTTAATTTTGATGAACATATAACAGTTAGTATTGGTACATCCCAATGGCAAAGGGACAATAGAAATACTTTAATTAAAAAAGTAGATGATAAACTTTATGAAGCTAAAAACAGTGGAAAGAACTGTGTGTGTTAAGTATTATGACTATATTTGGAACATCTCATGACAGTATATTGAGATGTTCTTTTATTTTTTGTTAAACAGTTAATAGTTATATAGTTGCATACCATACTAATATAATGTTCTTTTGTTCAAAGTTGAGAACTTTATTGCTCAATGTTTTCTGAATATTGCAAGAAAACGTTTTCATAAATCTGTAAGTTATTGTGTTTCAACTATATAAGTGATAGAATATGCAAGATAGACTGCTTTTTATACTAGACTATGACTGTAACGCGGTTAGAAGTTGCAATAATCCGACAATATAACCGCGATTAGAAAAAGATCTATCAAATATATAGAAAATCTAGGGGGAAAATAATGACATGTAAATGTTCTGGTGGTCAATCACAGGCTGATTTATCCATCGATTTAGGAAAAGCTTCAGAGGTTTTGAATTCTTATAATTCAGAAAATTCAAACTTAATTACATTACTACAAGAAATTCAACTTGCTTATGGTTATTTACCAGAAGCAGTTTTAAAATTGATTGCTGATGTCACTGGCGTGAAAGAGGCCAAAATATTGGGAGTTGCAACTTTTTATTCACAGTTTAGATTAAAACCTGTTGGTAAACATTTGATTATGTTATGCCAAGGGACTGCTTGTCATGTGAATGGTTCAGGGAAAATTGAACAGGCGATTAAAGAAACCTTGGGTGTATCAGAAGGTGACATGACTTCAGATGGTCTCTTTACTTATATCAATGTAGCCTGTTTAGGGTGTTGTAGTTTGGCACCTGTGATGATGATCAACGATCAAACGTATGCAAAACTAACAGCCGAAAAAGTAGGAGTAATATTAAAAGACTTACGTGTAAAGGAGGCTATATGAGATTTGTAGTCGGTTCAGGATCTTGTGGTATTGCTGCTGGTGCTGATAAAGTTTTAGCAGCCTTACACCATCAAATAGAAGAAAAAAATCTTGACGCATCTGTTGAAATAACAGGGTGTATCGGGACCTGTTATTTAGAGCCCATAGTAGATGTATATGTTAAAGAAAATATGAAACGGTTTGTAAATGTCGATTCTACAAAAATAGAAGAATTAATAACCAATATAAACGCTGATACTATGCTAGATGAAAGTCATGATTTGGTTTCAGAGCAGTTGTACAAACAAGATAGAATTGTACTTAGAAATTGTGGTTTGATCAATCCAGAGGCAATTGATGAGTATATTGCTTCAGGAGGTTACAAAGCGGTAGAAACGTGCTTAAAAGAAAAGACCCCTATGCAAGTGATCGAAGAGATTAAACTCGCAAGACTTAGAGGGCGTGGTGGTGCCGGTTTTCCAACTTGGTTTAAGTGGAATGCTGCATTAAAATCACCCGGTGATACAAAGTTTATGGTCTGTAATGCAGACGAAGGTGATCCAGGTGCTTTTATGGACAGAAGTGTTTTAGAAGGCGATCCTCATAGTTTGATTGAGGGCATGATGATTGCTGGGTATGCAATTGGTGCAAAAAAAGGCATTGTTTATGTTAGAGCTGAATATCCTCTGGCGATTGTACGTTTGGAAAAAGCCATTAAACAGGCTCGAGAAAAAAAATTGCTAGGTAAAGATATATTTGGTATCAAAGGGTGTGATTATGATCTAAGCATTAAAGCGGGGGCAGGCGCCTTTGTTTGTGGTGAAGAGACAGCACTAATAGCATCATTAGAAGGGGAACGTGGTATGCCAAGACTTAAACCACCGTTTCCAGCTCAAAAGGGTTATTTGGATTATCCAACTAATATCAACAATGTTGAAACGTTAGCGAATGTCCCTTGGATCTTAGAAAAAGGTGGACAAGCCTTTGCTGATCTTGGTACAGATAAAAGTAATGGGACCAAAGTATTTGCCTTAACTGGAAAAGTTAAAAATGGTGGTCTTGTTGAAGTACCGATGGGTATGACACTTCGTGAGGTTATCTTCGATATCGGAGGTGGTATTGTAGATGACAAAGCTTTCAAAGCAGTACAACTCGGTGGCCCGTCTGGTGGCTGTATCCCCGAAGCGTTATTAGATACACCTGTTGAATATGAAGCCATCAATAAAACCGGCGCTATAGTTGGTTCTGGTGGTATGGTGGTTATGGACGACTCGACGTGTATGGTATCCATGGCAAAGTTTTTCTTAGACTTTACCTGTAGGGAATCCTGTGGTAAATGTACCTATTGCCGTATCGGTACTAGACGTATGTTAGAAATACTTACTAGAATTACTGAAGGTGAGGGTAGAGAAGGTGATATTAAACTTCTTGAAGAACTCTCAATAAAAATAAAGGAAGGGTCGATGTGTGGTTTGGGACAAACAGCTCCAAATCCTGTACAGACGACACTAAAATATTTTAGACATGAATATGAAGAACATATTGCAGGTAAATGCTCTGCTGGCGCTTGTGAAAAACTATTGACTTATGATATATCAAAAGAAATTTGTGTAGGGTGTACTGTGTGTATGAAAGTCTGTCCAACCAGTGCTATTTCAGGATTACTTAAGAAGCCGCACATAATTGATCAATCGAAATGTATCAAATGTGGACACTGTATAGATAAGTGTAAATTCAAAGCAATCACAAAATCATAAGTTGGAGGAAAGCAAATGGCACAAATAAGAGTGAATATAAATGGTGTAGAAATAAACGCACATACAGGTTATACCATCTTAGAAATCGCAAAAGACAATGGTATTTTAATTCCAACACTTTGTCATGATGAAAAATTAAAACATTATGGATCTTGTGGTATGTGTGTGGTTGAACTTGATAACAGTCCTAGATTAATTAGATCTTGTTCTACACAAATAGCAGATGGTATGGTGATTCAAACCGATACCCATCGCATCAAGGAATCAAGAAAAACAACTTTAGAGCTCATGTTATCTGACCATAAGGGAGATTGTAAAGCCCCTTGCATGTTAGGTTGTCCATCTAATGTAGATGTACAAGGGTATGTGGGTCTAACAGCAAATAAAGAATACGAAGAAGCGTTAAAACTTATAAAAGAAGATTTACCTCTACCAGCAAGTATCGGTAGAGTCTGTCCCCATCCTTGTCAGACCGGTTGTAGAAGAGGGATTGTTGATGATTCCATATCTATAGCATGGATCAAACGTTATGTAGCAGATCTGGATTTAAACAAGGAAACATCTTATATACCGGAAATAAACCCATCGACAGGTAAACGTATTGCAGTAATCGGTGGTGGACCAGGTGGGTTATCAGCGGCATACTTTCTAAGAAAGTCAGGTCATGATGTGGCAATTTATGAAGCGATGCCTGAGTTGGGTGGGATGCTTAAATATGGTATACCACTGTATAGATTACCCAAAGATATTCTTGAAATGGAAGTTAATCTGATAGAAAAAATGGGTGTAAAGCTCATTCCCAATACACGTATTGGTAGAGATATTGCTTTAGAGCATATCAGAAAAGAATTTGATGCTGTTTATGTTTCTATTGGTGCATGGAAAAGTTCGTATATCAACTGTAAAGGCAGTGACAATGAGGGCATTATTGGTGGTATTGAATTTTTAAATAAGTTTGCTATCAATGAACCGATTAGAACTGGTAACAGGATTGCAGTAATCGGTGGTGGTAACACAGCAATGGATGCCTGTAGAACAGCCATCAGATTAGGTGCAAAAGAAGTGTATGCGATTTACAGAAGGACAAAGGAAGACATGCCTGCTGTAGATGTTGAGATAGAAGAAGCAGCAGAAGAAGGGGTGGTATTTAAATTTCTTTCAAATCCTGTGGAGTTTATTTCAGATGCAGAAGGTAAAGTGACTCATATGCGTCTTGAAAAAATGAAACAAACAGAAAAAGACGCTTCAGGTAGAAGAGGTGTTGTTGCAACAGGAGAAGAGGAAATACTTGAGATAGATTCTGTGATTATGTCTGTCGGGCAAAAGTTAGCACCTGAAGGATTTGAATATATCGGTTTAAATCAAAGAGGTAATATTGAAATTAATGAAGATACGTATATGACCAATCTAGAAGGTGTGTTTGCTGGTGGTGACGCTGTAGGAAATGGCGCTGGCATTGCCATTGAGGCGGTAGCTGATGGCAAGTATGCAAGTCAAGTGATTGATAATTATTTGCGTGGTGACTTCATTGTAAAAAAACCACTTTATACAGTGAAACGAGAGAACCTAACACAAGATGATTTTAAAGAGATACCAAGACAACATAAGAGTTATATGGGTCATGAAGCACCAGAAGTAAGAATGCATAACTTTGAAGAAGTTGTACATGGTTTTGGAAAAAAACCAGCAGTAGAAGAAGCAAGTAGATGTTTAGAATGTGGTTGTATGGATTCTTTTGAATGTCATTTATTTGATTATGCAAATGATTATGATGTTCAACCCGTAAGATTTGAAGGTCCTTCAAAATCACTTGAAATTGATGATGCTCATCTATACTTTACAAGAGATCCTAATAAATGCATTCTTTGTGGTATGTGTGTCAGAATCTGTGATGAAGTGATGGATCATGGCATCTTGGGTTTGTCGGGTAGAGGGTTTAATACGGTTGTGCAACCTGCTTTTAATAAACCATTTGCTGAAACAGATTGTATCTCTTGTGGACAATGTATCAGTGTTTGTCCAACCGGTGCATTACAAGAAAAGGCGCTCATTAATAAACCGGTACCTTTACAAGGAAAACTAACAGAAAGTGTCTGTAACCAATGCGGTATGGGCTGTTCTGTGGAACTGGAATCAAGAGGTGCATTATTATTAAGATCTCTTCCAAAAGAAACCAATTCAATCAATAAAGGACTGTTGTGTAAAAAGGGCCGATTTGATTTGGTACTTCAACAAAACCAGACACGTATCAAACACCCAATGGTCCGAAAAAATGGTGTTTTGGAAGAAGTCTCATGGGATGAAGCTATCTTGTATATTGCTAGAAAAGCACAGAGTTTGAACCTTCGTTATGGTGAAAATACCATGGGGGCAATTGTGTCTGGAAAGTATTTTAATGAGACCATATATTTATTGAAAAAATTATGTAATGAAACATTTAAAACTAAAAATGTTTATGCCAATAAAGGGTATAAAAAAGGCTTGAAAGATGTTTTTGGTTATGATGTGTCTACCAATGTTGTTTCTGAATTAGGTCATACAGATCTAATTATTACAATAGGTACACATATTATGGAACGACAACCAGTACTCGGTGTCAGAATAAAAACCGCAACCAATAACGGTGTAGAATTAATTGTGATTAATAACAGAGAATCTAAAGCAGATAAATGGGCAAGTAGTGCTGTTTATAATGACAATAATCTAGAACTTCTACAAGGCATTGCTAAAGAGTTGATTCAATTAAAAGGTACCCCTAAAAAGGCTAAAGGTGTGAATGAACTGAATGACAGCTTAAAAGCCATAGAAGTGACAGAAGATGCTAAAATGATAGCAGATAAATTGGTAACTCATAAAAATGCTATGATTGTTTGTGATAGAGAACTGTTGTCAGATGAAGCGGTAATGTTAATCGCTCAAATTGCCGTACTATCAGGACATATAGGGAAACCGCGTAATGGTATCATCCAACTGAGATCTGAAGGTAACGGACAAGGTATGGTGGATTTAGGCATCAATATGAACACTGAAGAGTTAAATGAGAAGATTGATTCTGGTGAAGTGAAAGGTCTGATTGTTATGGATAATGATATCGACGTAAACTTGACTGAAAAACTTGAATTTGTTGTTGTTCATGGAGAATATCTATCCATACATCTAGAAAAAGCAGATGTGATTATGCCATCACCATCTCATGCAGAAACCTCAGGTACGCTTACCAGTCAAGATAGACGTATCCAATACGTGAGAAAAGCTGTGGATACTGAGATTGAAATGAATAATATTGAACAATTACAAGAGATTATGAGAGTTTTTACAAATAAGAGTATGGATTATAGTGAAACCTATTTATTAGAAAATATCGGCAAAATGTTACCTGAGTATTTACATGCTCATGAAAACATAAACGACGACAGTTACTGGCCAATAGGTAAGTCAAGAGTACTATATGGTGAGACCTATCAAACAGAGGACGGGTATGCTAGACTACAACCGGTTCAAAGTGGTGTGATGTATATTACAGAAGAAGAGACAATCATTATAGACGAAGAACATATTAATATCAATTAGTTGAATGGCTTAAGAGAAATCTTAAGCCATTTATATATATATATGATTTTATTCAGTGTATGATGAATCAAAAGGAGAATCATATGTACTATATTGGTGTTGATTTAGCTTGAACCTATAAGAATGAAACTGGTCTTTGTGTATTGGATGATAATTTAAATTGTATTTTTTGTGAGGCAGAAGTTTATTCTGATATAGAGCTAATAAAAATCATTAATTCTTATGACTTAAAAATAGTCTCTGTGGATGCGCCCCTGATTGTAAATAACGAATCAGGTGGTAGAAAATGTGACAGTCTGTTGATGAGATATGCCATACATAAGAGATATTTAAAATTGTATGCAACATCACGAAGTTATATGTTAAGAACCTTTAAGGTGATAAGAGGTGAAGTACTTTTTCAGTTGTTATTAGAAGAGGGTTTTATCTTAGGAAAAGATTTAACAGAAACCTATCCTACAGGTATCTTTTTATCCCTAATGCCAGATTTGTTTGATAGAAAATATAAATTATCCTCTAGATTATCATTAGAAGTATTACTAACCCATGCAAAAGATGTTATCAATCGTCTATTGTGTTTGGGAGTTAAAAATATTCCCATTGATTTGGAAACCATAAAAACAAAAAAAGCTTATAAACATGTGGAAGATCAAATAGACGCACTTTTATGTGCAGTTCATTGCTATTACTATGATAAAGGCAAGAGTATCAATTTTGAAGCAGATGATAATGGGTTTATATCGTTACCAGTCCTTTAAGTTTATATTAAATGTATATTGAAGCAATTAGCAACCTCATATTGGGGTATGTAAAAATAGAAAAGAGGTGAGGCTATGAATCAGATGCAGCTGAATAATAAACCATTAAGACTTTCGACTATCATTGGATATGGTGCAGGTAACTTTGGTTATGGATTCGTTACCCAAATGATAACTTCTTACCTTGTTTTTTACGCAACAGCAGTTTTATTATTGCCAGGTTCACTTATTGGATTGGTTGTTTCTCTGAGTATTGTATGGGATGCTATTAGTGATCCGGTGATGGGTTACATTTCTGATAACACTAGGTCAAAGTTTGGTAAACGGCATCTCTATATTTTATGTGGTACTTTTTTGATTGCTCTTACCAATATTATGTTATGGCATGTTAAAATCGATATTGATATGTGGATTAAATTTATTTGGATCTTTTCAAGTTTGTTTTTAATTAAAACCTTTGTGACGGTATTTATAACACCTTATGCTGCACTTGGTGCAGAACTCAGTACCGATTACAATGAACGTTCCAAAATACAAGCTGTTAAAACTATTTTCTTTTTAACAGCACTGATAATTGTAACCGCAGTCTGTATGTTTGTTTTTTTCAGACCCACACCCGAATATGAACTGGGACAACTAAATCCTCAAGCTTATAAAAATATAGCATATACCTCTTCGTTGGTAATGTTACTCACAGGACTATGGACTTATTTTAGTACAAAATCATATAAGACTGAGACGAAAGTATCCCATGGAAAACATCCACTTTCAGAGTTTGTTGGGCAAATAAGATATAGTTTGAAATGTAAAGATTTCAGAGACGTTTTTATTGGTTATTTATTTACAAACCTTGCTTCAGCTATTATTGGTGTTATCGGATTACATACCTTTACCTATACTTTTTATATGAATAACTATAAAATAAGTATCGTTCTTGGGACTCAATTTTTAGTTTGTATTTTTGCTCAACCCATTTGGGTTAAAATAGCCCGTAAAATAGATAAAAAAGCAGCCGTTAAATTAGGTCTGATGATATCTATAGTTGGCTGTATGATGTTGTTTGGATTGGTCGTACTTAGAAGACAAGTGATGATTCACTATGAGTATATGATTGCTTATGCAGTTGTGATAGGTTTTGGTACGAGTGGTTTGTTTTCATTACCACTTTCTATGGTAGCTGATACGGTTGATCAACAGGAGTTAGAAACTGGCGAAAGAAGTGAGGGCATTTATTTTGGTATGCTTAACTTTGGCTATAAAATGTCTCAATCCATTGCAATCTTAATCTTAGGATTTGTTTTAGATATGATTAAGTTTAATCCGAACATCGATATTCAAAATGATTTTACATCCATGGCGCTTGGGGTGGTGTTGTCGATTGGTAGTTTATTATCCTTTATATTAGCCAATAAAGTTTACTCTTCTTACAGTTTAAATGAAGAAAAAATTGAAGCCATTCAGAGACAAATTCACTTGAAACGTATGAGTCAATAAAGAAAGCCTTAGACTATGATAATCTAAGGCTTTTATTAATTTCGATCAGATAAAAATTTGTAAATTAAATATGCCATGTAGTCTCTAACTCTTAAGTCAAGGCGACCGCATTTCTTCATAACACCTTTGTAAAGTTCTTCATTCACTTTAAGTGTCATTTTTCTAGCCATTTCATTATGATCTTCTGGGAAATAATCTAAGATATGTTCTGTATTTCTATCCTGAGATAATAAGACGTTATATTTTTTCTTTACAGTGATCTCTTCTTCTGAACAGATTTCTTTAAATTGCTCATAATAATCCGCATGTATTTTGAACTTTAATACTTTCATAGAACCTCCAATATAATTACAGGATATTATATCACACTCTATTTAATAGTAACAGTAAAAAAATTCCTTAGGTTTATAAAGATATATATGATATAATCTGTGATTGGCAGTTTATTAAAATAGAAAAGAGAAGAATATGAAGACGTTACAATTCGAAGATTTCAAATTAGATCCGGCGCTATTGAAATCTATTAAGCTATTAGGTTACAAAAAACCAACAGAAGTACAAGAACAAGTTATCCCTGCACTTCTTGAGAACATCGATATAGTGGTTAAATCTGAGACTGGTAGTGGTAAAACCGCAGCGTTTGCCATTCCAATCATTGAACAGGTTAACTGGGATGATAATGAACCGCAAGTGTTGGTTCTAACACCAACAAGAGAACTAGCACAACAGGTGCAAGAAGAGATGTTTAATATCGGTAGATTTAAACGTATGAAAGTTTCTGCGGTCTATGGGAAATCACCTATTAAATCGCAAATTAAAGAATTAAAACAAAAAACACATATTGTTGTAGGGACACCAGGTCGTGTCAGAGATCATATTAAAAGAGGGACACTTAATTTATCAAACATCAAGTACTTGGTATTAGATGAAGCTGATGAAATGCTTAATATGGGTTTTGTTGATCAAATTGAGTCGATTCTTAATGAATTACCTAGAGATTATGTTATGACTTTATTATCAGCAACATTACCAGCTGATATCACAGGTTTATGCAACGACTATATGTCTAGTCCTATTATTGTAGAAATAGAAGCAGTTACAACCAAACAACAAATAGAACAAGTTAGATATAATGTGAATAAGAATGACAAGATGGATCTGTTATTAGATATAACAACACTCGAAAATCCTGATAGTTGTATAATTTTCTGTAATACAAGACTTGAGGTTGATTATGTTCATAAAACACTACAGAAATGGTCGTATCCTTGTCAGAAAATTCATGGTGGGATGGAACAAGATGATCGTACCAAGGTGATGAAGAACTTTAGAAAAGGATACTTTAGATACTTAGTGGCGACTGATGTGGCAGCAAGAGGCATTGACATTGATGATATTTCTTTAGTTGTTAATTATGATTTACCGGAAGAACCGGAAGTTTATATCCACCGTATAGGTAGAACTGGACGTCAGGACAAATCAGGTAAAGCAGTGAGTTTGGTAAGCTCTAACAATACGTATTTATTAAAAGGCGTACAAAGACTTTTAGAAGATGAGATACCAACAGAAGAAAAACCATCAAGAGAAGCTGTAGAATCGATGCGTCAAGAATTTGAAGAGAAAATCAGTAAAAGACCGGAATTACGAGTTGAAAAAAGTGCGACTCTAAATACAGAAATTCTTAAGCTTCATATCAATGCAGGTAAAAAAACAAAAATGCGAGCTGGAGATATTGTTGGAGCACTATGTAATATTGATGGTATGACTGCAGATGATATTGGTAATATCAGCATCACAGATGTTTCAACTTTTGTAGAGATTTTAAACAACAAAGGTGAAATGGTGTATCAGATACTTCAGGAGACTCCTATTAAAGGGCGTCTTAGAACTGTCAGTAGAGCGAATGCGTAGGTAAATATGGGAACTAATAGAAGTAATATAAAACCAGGTATAACTGTAAAAATAGTATTAAAGAAAGATCAGCGAAGTGGTGCTTTAACTGAAGGTGTTGTTAAAGACCTTTTAACCAATTCCTCATTTCATCCTCATGGCATCAAAGTCAGATTAGAAGATGGTCAAGTGGGAAGAGTAAAAGAAATCGTAAAATAATATTTATCTAAACTCAAACTAGTAGTATACTAATATGAGACTAGAGAAGTAGGTAATCATGGAAGAATTAATTAGATTAAATAAGTTTATATCACAAACCGGCTATTGTTCAAGAAGACAAGCCGATGCTTTAATAGATGCTGGAAAAGTCAAAGTAAATGGTAAAAAACCAGAGCTTGGGCTTAAAGTATCTTATAAAGATGAAATCATCGTAGAAGGGACACTGATTACAAAAAAATCAGAGCCTGTTTATATGGCTTTTCATAAACCTGTTGGTGTGACGAGTACAACAGATTTAAAAGATCCTGATAATATGATTGACTTCATTGGTTATCCAGAAAGAATTTTTCATATCGGAAGACTCGATAAGATGTCAGAAGGTCTGATTTTCTTAACCAATGATGGGGATATCGTTAATAAAATTTTAAGAGCTGAGAATGGTCATGAAAAAGAGTATATAGTAACTGTAGATCATGCGATTACCAAAGAATTCTTAGTCAAAATGTCCAAAGGCGTTAAGATTTTAGATACGGTAACATTACCATGTGTGGTAGAACAAATGGGAAAAAGAACCTTTAAGATTATTTTAACACAGGGCCTTAATCGACAGATTAGAAGGATGTGCGAAGTTTTAGGGTATAAAGTTACTAAACTTAAACGTATTAGAATCATGAATATCAAACTAGATGGCATTGCATATGGGCAGTGGCGTTACTTCAGTAAAAAAGAGTTAAATGATATCAATAAACTTGTAGAAACGTCTCAAAAATAAATATAACTCATAATAGATAATCTTACTTAGGTAAGATTATTTTTAATTTAAGTACTAATGGGTATACACTAATTGGTTAGAAAGGAGACGTAATGAAAACAATTGGATTGATAGGTGGCATGAGTTGGGAGTCTTCTCTTGAGTACTACCGTATTCTTAATGAGGAAACAAAGAAAAGATTAGGAGAAACACACTCTGCAAAGTGTTTGATGTATTCATTTGACTTTCATGAGATAGAGGTTTTACAACGGCAGGGCGATTGGGATGAACTAACAACTCGCATGGTGGAAAGTGCTTTAATCTTGAAACATGGTGGTGCAGAGTGTTTGGTGATTTGCACAAATACGATGCATAAAATGGCAGGTGTAATCAAAATTACAACCGGATTGCCTGTTATTCACATTGCAGATGAAACTGGAAAAGTCATTACTAAACAGGGCTTAAAAAAAATTGCACTACTAGGGACTAAGTTTACGATGGAAGGCGATTTTTATTCCAATAAACTAAAAGACTATGGCATTGAAGTAATGATTCCAAACACATCTAACAAACAAATTATACATGACATCATCTATAATGAATTAATTCTGGGTGTGTTTAAAGAAGAAAGTAGACAAAAGTATATAGAGATTATTCATCAGTTAAAAGCTGATGGTGCAGAAGGTGTTATCTTAGGGTGTACTGAAATACCGCTTCTGATAAAAGCATCTGATGTGACGATTCCTGTATTTGATACGACTAATATTCATGCAAAAGGTGCTCTGGATTATGCCATCGATGAAGTTGAAATATAAAATTGAAACAATTTTGTAATTATTACAATTTAACATTGAAATATATTCTCTTTAATGTAGAATAGACTTAGAAAACTATTTAGGAGGATATGTAATGAAAATTAGTATTAACGATCAAATGGGAGATTTCGATGGTGTTATTATCCCATTCTACGAAAATTTATTGGCAACATCAGTTTTACAATTACCACTTGAAGCATTAAAAGAATCAAAGAAATTTGAAGGTAAAGTTGGTACAACATATAAGTTAACAACAATCACTGATGGTAAACTTAATGAGGTTGTTCTATTGGGACTTGGTGAATCAGATAAAGTGACTCAAAAGAAATTATTAAATGCATTTGCTTCAGCATTTAGAGTTATGAAAAAACAAAAGGTTGAACAAGTTGTATTAAATATTCAAGGTTTGGAAAAAGAAGAAGTTTTAGCTAAAGCAGCAACTGAAGCCGTTGTGATGGCAGACTATAAATTTGATTTAAAAACAAAAGAAAAAGAAGAGAAAGCTATAAAGTTGGAGTTGATTACTTCAGTTAATATGGAGTTAATTCAAGAATCATTTGTTTTAGCAGAGTCAAATCTAATTGGAAGAGATTTAGTAAATCAACCCGCTAATCTAATGAATCCAATTACTTTATCTGAAAAGGTAATTGCACTTGGAGAAGAAAAAGGTTTTGAAGTAGAAGTTCTTGAATTAAAGCAGATTGAAGCTTTAAAGATGGATGCCTTCTTATCAGTAGCAAAGGCATCAGCGGTAGAGCCTAGATTTATCATTATGAGATACAAAGGCAATCCAGATAACGATGATATCTTAGGATATGTTGGTAAAGGTCTGACTTATGATTCAGGTGGTTTATCAATTAAACCAACAAACTCAATGGTTGATATGAAAAGTGACATGGGTGGTTCAGCAGCAGTAATTGGTGCGATGTGTGCCATAGCAGATATGGAACTTAAAACCAATGTTGTTTCAGTCGTAGCAGCATGTGAAAATATGATTGCAGGAAACAGTTACAGACCAGGCGATATCATTGGATCAATGGGTGGCAAATCAATATTCATTGGTAATACAGATGCTGAAGGTCGTTTGACTTTGATTGATGCGATGCATTATATCGTTACAAGAGAAAAGGTTAAACAAGTTATTGATATTGCGACTCTAACGGGAGCCGCGATTCATTGTACTGGAAGTGCAGCATCAGCGGCAATCAGTAACAATGATGAGTTCTATAATAAGGTAGAGGAAAGTTTTGCAAAGAGTGGCGAGCAAATTTGGAGAATGCCAATCTTTGATGAATACAAAGAACTAATCAAACACGAAGAAGCAGATCTTACAAATACAGCTGGTAGTCCTGGAACGATTACAGCAGGATTATTTATCGGAGAATTTACAGCAGATTTACCATGGGTACATATTGATATTGCGGGTACTGCTTTCTCTAAGAAAGAAGCTGGCATCCTGTCAAAAGGAGCAACTGGTGTAGGTGTGAGACCACTATACTATTTAGCTAAAAGCTAGGAGGCATTATGATTACATTTGCAGGCAATCCAATTAACATTTTAGGCCCAGCATCTGAAAAAGGTACAGAAGCACAAGATTTTGTAGCTGTAAAACAAGATCTATCATCATTTAGATTAAGTGATTTACCAAAAGATAAAGTAAAAGTAATTAGTGTGGCCCCTTCGATTGATACAGGTATTTGTTCTTTACAAACTATTTTCTTTAATCAAGAAGCCACAAAATACAAAGATGATGTAGAATTAATTCAAATTACAGTTGATCTGCCATTTGCTCAAAAGAGATACTGTGCAGCAGAAGGGATTGATAACTTAACGGTAATCTCTGATTATCAAACACATGATTTTGGTATGAAATATGGTTTCTTAATTGAAGGATTAAAGCTACTTACAAGAGGTGTTGTTATTATTGACAAGAACAATACGATTCAATATGTTGAGTATGTAAAAGAAGTAACTACAGAGCCAAATTATGAAGCGGCTCTTGAAGTGATGAAAACATTAATCTAATCATGAAGTGCAAGTCAAGCATTTGGTTGACTTGCACTTTTTTTATAAAAAGAATAAAGTGACCTTGACAAGGCATGAAAATCCATGTACTATTTAGTTAGGAAAAGCCAAACTAACTAAGAGGTGTGATATGGAATTAAAGGAAAGCTTATCAGGTGGTATTGCCAAACTTACTAAATTAAAAGGTAAATGCTACATAAATCTCCTAAATGATTTGAATCTCTCTGAACTGAGTCTTAAACAAATGGAGTATTTAAAAAGCTTAAACAAATCAAATGGTGTTACAACCAGTCACCTAGCAGAAGTTTTGGATCTATCTAAACCAACTGTCACAGAAATGGTAAAAAAGTTTATTAGAATGGAAATCGTATACAAACAGAGTTGTCCATCAGATGGTAGAGTATATTACTTAAAACTAACCGAAAAAGGACAACAAATAGTAGATTTATCTTTGATGACAAATGATTATTTAGCCGGGAAGTTAATCGAATCATTAAGCACAGAAGATATTGAGACATTAATAAGTATTCTAATGAAAATTGAGTAATCAATTTTTTTTACAAAGATAGTTAGGTTAAACAAAACTAATTAATAGTACAATATATGGAGGCGGCATTTGAAATCAATCAATCAATTTTTTGAACAATTTGATGAAATTTATGATAACAAGGAACAATACAATATCTCATGGGCGTTTAAAGATGCACAAGAAAAGCTAGATGGATTTAAAGAAGAAGTAGTGGACAAACAAATTAAGAAAAAATGTCTTCTGTGTAAAAACAAAGACAACAGTGCTTTTGATTCATTCCAGGAAAAAAGTTACTTAGCTATTAAAAGACAAAAATTTATAACTAAGGTATTTGAAAATGCACATACGTTGATGACAATATTAGAGTTTATACTATCTGTTATTTTAGTATTGGTTGTATCGGAAATCAGTCATAGTGAAACGTTAGTGATTGAAAGCAGATTATTCAGCATGTGGGTTGTGATTATATTTGCATTTTTAAAAGTCGTTTTAGAACAGTTTTTATTAAGGCCTAAAGTAGAAGCCTTTGGGTGGAAACTGTATGCAAATTCTGTTGATATGCTAAGAAACTTAACACAGGAACTGAGTCAAGAAATGGAAATCAATTTAAATGACTTAGCAGAAATTATTTAATACTGATTCAAAAAGAGAATTGGAGGTTTATGATGAATAAACATGTCGTGATGCCATTAAAAGAAATGGTTTTATTTAGTGAAGGTCAGATTCAAATCAATGCCGATGTACAGTATGATTTGAAGCTACAAAAGAAGATTGATGAAGCAGATGGTTATGCAATTGCTGTAACATTAAAAGAATATGATGAAGAGAATATGTATAATGAAAAAGATTTTTATCATGTTGGTAACATCATAAAAGTATCAAAAGTAAAAAGAGAAACCAACGGGTATCGTTTAAGTTTAGAGGTTTTAGAAAGAGTTCAAATAATAGACTTCGAATTGGAAGACAATAGTTATATAGCTTCTTATGAACCACTTGAAGACATCGTTGATATGGATCCTAAATCAGAAAAAGAGATGATTTCCTATGTAAAGAGGATGACAGAAGAGATGAGTGTGTCAATACCGGGTTCAGAAGGATTTGTTAAACACTTACAGCAATTAGAGAATATGAATAGTTTGATTGCAGCACTTATGCCTTATCTTCATATCTCTTTAGAAGAAAAACAGGCAGTTCTAGAAATGACATCACTTAGAAAGAAAAGTTTAAGATTTCTAGATATTATCATTGAAAGAAAAGAACAGCTGAAATTACAAGTTGAAATGAACAGTAAATTTTCAGATTCAATGAATCAGACCTACCGTGAAAGACTTTTAAGAGAACAGCTTAAGTCTATTCAAGATGAACTGAATGAAACGGATGGCAAAAGTAAGAAAAAAGATTATCGTGTTAAGATAAAAGAAGCCAAACTACCGGAAGATATCGAAGAAATTGCTTTAGAAGAAGTGGATAAATTGAATCGAATGGGTCCAAATGCTGCTGAAAGTAATGTGATTAGATCGTATTTAGATCTTATATTAACACTTCCTTGGCATTCTGAAGATATTAAAGATGTTGATATCATTGAGGCATCTAAAGCCCTTGATAATAGACATTATGGTTTGAATAAAGTTAAAGAGCGTATCATTCAGCATTTAACGGTGATGAAACTTAAGAAGAACAAACAAGGTTCCATTCTATTATTAGTTGGACCTCCAGGGACTGGTAAAACAAGCTTAGCTAGAAGTATTGCAGAAGCATTGGATCGCGAGTATGTAAGAATCAGCTTAGGTGGCGTTAGAGACGAAGCTGAAATTCGAGGACATAGAAGAACTTATATCGGAGCTATGCCAGGTAAAATCATTCAAGGAATGAAGAGAGCGGGTAGTAAGAATCCTGTATTTGTACTGGATGAAGTGGATAAATTAATGGTTTCAGCAAGTGGTGATCCTGCTGCAGCTCTATTAGAAGTATTAGATCCAGAACAAAACAATACGTTTAATGATCATTACTTAGATGCACCTTATGACTTAAGTGATGTGTTCTTTATTGCTACAGCAAATGATTTAAGAACAATTCCAGCGCCTTTAAGAGACCGTATGGAGATTATTCAAATTGGTAGTTATACAGCTGTAGAAAAATACCATATTGCTTCAAAACATCTAGTTGATATCAGTTTAGAAGAACATGGTTTAACAAATGAAGATATCAAACTCAGTGAAAACACGTTAAAAGCAATTATTGACAAATATACAAGAGAAGCAGGTGTTAGAAATCTTAAACGTCAACTTGATAAACTGGTTCGAGTGAGTTCTGAAAAAATAGTGACTGGTAAAGTTGAAAAACCTTATAGAATTCGTGAGAATATGTTAGGATTACTTCTGGGTCATGAGATTGCCAGGTATGATTTGGTTAAAGAATCTAATATTCCTGGTGTTGTAACTGGTCTTGCTTGGACACCAGTTGGTGGAGATATACTATTTATTGAATCAGCATTTATCCCAGGCCGTGGTAATTTATTATTAACAGGTCAACTCGGTGATGTCATGAAGGAGTCTGCTAGAATCTCATTAAGTTTAATCAAGTCAAGACTACATACTTATATGACACCAGCAGATTTTGCCAAACTAGATCTTCATATTCATGTGCCGGCAGGAGCGACACCTAAGGATGGACCGTCTGCAGGTGTGACGATGTTAACAACGATTGCATCACTTGTGAGTAATAAACCTGTAGATTCAAAACTTGCAATGACAGGTGAAATTTCACTGAGAGGTGCTGTATTACCGGTTGGTGGTATCAAAGAAAAGGTGATTGCAGCTCATCGATCTGGTATTAGAAGGATCATCTTGCCATTTGATAATCAGAGGGATATTGAAGAGGTACCTGCTGAGGTGAAAAATCAGTTGGAATTTGTGTTTGTTAAAACTGTTGAAGAAGTATTAACACAAGCACTAAGTATCGATTTACCAGAACCTTATACAAATGATTTCTTATTAAATTCAAAGGATGCAAAATCTGAAATCGGTTTTGATATGGGAGAAAACCATTAGTATTTAATAGCACTTGAAGACTTGTTTAGGCAAGTCTTTTTTTGTACATTTCACATATTAAATATGTTGTGAAAGAATGGATATAAATTTGTTTTTGAGTTAGGGCTTGAAGATGTTAAAGACACTGTTCTTATTTGTAAGTAAACCATAATTGCGCTTACAAGATAAAAGATTCGGAAAATTCAAAAGAATCACTTTACAAAGATTGGTTTTTAGGCGTATAATAAATATGGGTGAGCAAATGCTCACCTTAGAAAATATATAACCTATGCAAATAGGTTTTTCTTATGAAACTAGAGTGAGCAACTACTCACTTTAGGAAGGAGGTTACAATGAAACATGATTTAACACTTGCAAACATCAATCTTTATGCCGTGATGCGGAACCTTGAAGATTTATGTGAAATGGATTCTGAAATGAATGAGTTGATTAAAAATCAAAATCTATCTATTCAGATGTCTGTAAAGAATGGTCCTATGGGGTTGATTAAATTTGAAGAGGGAAAGTGTCAATTTAAAAGAGGGAAACATCCAGCAACTGTAAAAATGTATTTTAAATCTCCAGTACATTTCAATAATATGGTTGATGGTAAAGCGAATCCAATCATATTAAAGGGATTTACTAAAGTAAAGTTTTTAACAAAAGATTTTATGACATTGACAGATAAATTATCGTACTATTTAAAACCAACAGAAGAGTTACTCAAAGACTCTAAATATACAAAAATTAATACAACTTTAACAGCCTATACAGCCTTTTTTGCATTAGCAGAAATCGGCAACACAGATCCTTTAGGCAAACACAATGGTTCGAGAATCCCAAATGGTAATATTGCGATTAGTGTTGAGGACGGTCCAGCCATATGTATAGAAGCTAAGGGTGGTGATCTTAAAGCCACTAAAGGTATGCCAGATAATTACCGTGCTTCGATGGCCTTTACTGATATGAAAACAGCAGGTGACTTATTAAATGGAAAGATTGATTCTTATTCTTGTATTGCCTGTAAAACACTGAAATTAAAAGGCTATATACCTATGTTAGATAATATGAACAAGTTACTTGGTCAAGTGCCAAATTATTTATAGGGGGATAAAGATGAAAACTAATAATTATCAAAAAAGTGGTGAATTATTTAATCGTGCACTAAAAGTAATACCAACAGGTGTTTATGGACATTTGGGGCCTGCTGAAAGTTGTTTTATTCCAGTAGATGCTTTTCCATTCTTTTCAACACATGCTAAAGGTCCTTATTTTTGGGATGTTGATGGGAATCGTTTTATTGATTACATGTGTGCTTATGGTCCGAATATTTTAGGCTATAATGATCCGGATGTTGATGCAGCTGTTAAACAACAGATGGAAAAAGGAAACTGTGTGACTTCTCCATCGTTTGCAATGGTAGAAATGGCAGAGAAGTTAGTCGATACAGTAGAAATGGCTGACTGGGCATTCTTTGCTAAAAACGGTGGTGATGTAACCAGTTTTGCATTAATGATTGCTAAAGCGGCTACAGGAAAGAAAAAAACGATTATGGTCAAAGGTGGTTACCATGGTGTTGCACCTTGGACACAAAAAATTGGACATCCCGGTATTGTAGAAGAAGATATAACCAATAATATTTATGTGGATTGGAATGATATTGATCAACTTGAAAAGGTCATCTTAGCCAATAAAGATGAGATTGCCTGTTTTATCTCAACACCATATCACCACCCAGTTTTTGAAGACAATCAGATGCCGGCTAAAGGCTATTGGAAGAAAGTTAGAAAACTCTGTACAGACAACAATATTGTTCTGGCTATTGATGATGTACGTTGTGGCTTCAGACTGGATATGAAGGGATCAGATCATTATTTCGGATTTGAAGCAGATTTAATGTGTTTCTGTAAAGCACTCGGAAATGGATGGAACTTTTCAGCGATTTGTGGTTCTGAGAAATTTAGAGATGCTGCTTCGTCTGTTATGTATACAGGAAGTTACTGGATGTCAGCGGTACCATTTGCTGCGGGTAAGGCGACTATAGACAAATTGGATCGATTGAATGCACCTGAGTATTTATCAAAATTAGGCAAGAAACTACAAGATGGTTTGGTATCGTCAGGTAAAAAACACGGATTTGATTTAAAAGTTTCAGGACATCCATCGATGTGGTTTATGAGAATTACAAATGATGATTCGTTTATGATTCATCAAGAATGGGTTTCTGAATGTGTTAAGCGAGGTGTTTTCTTTACCAACCATCATAATTTATTTATGAACTGTGCCATGACTGAAGAAGATGTGAAGTTTACACACGAAGTGGCTGAAGAAGCTTTTAAGGTTGTTAGATTGAATCACCCAGAATTATAGGAGGTAGAAATGGCTTTACATAAAGAAGTTTTAATTAATTTGGAGAATAAAGCACATGAGTTAAGACATTTGTGTTTGAATACAGTTGTTTGGGCTGGTAGTGGACATGTTGGTGGTTCCTTAAGTTCTATGGATATCATGACTGTATTGTTTCATAAACATATGACGGTAGATCCGAAAAATCCAAAGTGGGAGGATCGTGATCGATTTATATTAAGTAAAGGACATTGTGGTGTAGGGTTTGCACCGGTTCTAGCAGATAAAGGTTATTTTGATAAAGAATTATTAAAAGAATACAACCATACTGGTTCTCCTCTTGGCATGCATTTGGATTCTACAAAAGTACCTGGGGTGGATGCTTCAACTGGATCTTTAGGTCATGGTTTACCAATTGCACTTGGTATGGCTTTGGCAGCTCGAGTAACTGGTAAAAAGTATATGACTTATTGTTTGATTGGAGATGGGGAATGTGATGAGGGTGTTATCTGGGAAGCTGCCATGTCAATCTCACATTACAAAGCAACAAATGTGATTACAATTGTTGATAGAAACAAGTGTATGATGGATGGAAAAACGGAAGACATCATGCAATTGGAACCATTTGCTGATAAATGGCGTGCTTTTGGATTTGAAGTAATGGAAATTGATGGAAACAACATCGTAGCAATAGATGAAGCACTTTCAACAGCAAAGGATTTCAAAGAAAAACCAGTTGTGATTATTGCTCACACAACTAAAGGATGTGGTGTTAACTTTATGGAAGATAACTACAGATGGCATTATGGTGGATTAGATGAGGATAAACTAAAAGAAGCGCAAAATAGTTTGGATTCACATTATGAAACAAGAATGAAAGGAGCATAAAGATGGCTGGATTAACATATACCGTATTTGATACAACAAATTTATCAACAGCAGAAGTTTATGGAAAGACATTGGTTGAGTTGGCTAAAGAACATGATGATTTAGTTGGACTAACTGCAGACTTGGCAAAATCAACCAAGATAGGTATTTTAGCTGAACATTATCCTGAAAGATTTTTTAATATGGGTATTGCTGAGCAAAACTTATTTGGTGTTGCTGCTGGTATGGCGACTGCTGGACTTACACCTTTTGTTTCAACATTTGCAGTCTTTACTTCGATGAGAGCACTCGATCAAGTACATACAGATATCTGTTATCAAAATCTAAATGTAAAAATGATCGCAACACATGCAGGGCTTTCATTTGGTCAAGCAGGTTCAACACATCATTGTACTGAAGATATTGGAATAATGAGAACGATGGCCAACTTAACTGTTATGGTACCAGCTGATGGTACAGAAACTGCAAAAGCTGTCCATGCAGCTTATCATACCGATGGACCTATGTATATCAGAATCAATAGAGGGTTTGATCAGAAGTTATATGAGTCAGGAGATTATGAGTTTGAAATTGGTAAAGCCATTGAACTGAGAGAAGGTACCGATCTTACGATTATTGCCTGTGGATCATGTGTTTATCAGGCAGTGGAAGCAGCTAAAATATTAGAAGCGACTGATGGCTTAAAAATTAGAGTTTTGAATATGCATACGATTAAACCATTGGATAATGAAGCGATAATGAAAGCGGTTCATGATACCAGAAGAATTATTACCGTTGAAGACCATAATATTTATGGTGGTTTAGGTAGTGCGGTTTCTGAAGTCATTGCAGAAGGTGGTAAAGCTTGTGGTTTTAAAAGACTTGGTATACCGGATACGTATTCGATCATAGGTCTTCATGAAGATTTAATGAATCATTATGGCATTGATACAAATGGCATACTAGATACGGTTAGAGAGATTATGGGCAAAGATTTTGAAGAAGATGATGATTGGGAAGACGAGGTGTAGTATGGATAATCAAGAACGCTATGCAAATATTATCTTTTTAAATGCTGTACTCCCTCTCTTAAAAGTAATTATTGAAGACGATGAAAAACTTACTGCTAAGTTTTCTAAACTCACAGGGACTCTTCAAATCAGTGCATTATGTGAAGAAGGAAAAGTCGGTACACATTATGAAATTGAGGAAGACGGTATAAAAGTTATTAAAGGTGTGATTGAATCACCAACATTGGAACTCGAGTTTAAAAGCATTGAACTCTTTAATGGTTTTTTTAAAGGCACAAGTAAAAAACTGCCAAAGATCAAAGGCATCAGACATCTAAAACTGTTGATGGCTTCACTGGGCGGCTTGATGAAAATGGCCAATTTATTAGGGCTGAGCACACTACCTCCAGAAGAAAAAGAGAAGAAGTTATTGGTTAGATTGTATTTCTATTTGTTGTCATCAGGTATCAGTCAACTTAATAAAGTCGGTCATCCTGAGATTTCTAAATGGGTCAAAAAAAGTCCGGATAGAGTGTATGCTTGGACAGTAGAAAACGATGAAGAAATGTCAGCCTATTTAAGAATTAAAGCAGGGAATTCAAAAGCTTCAAGAGGTATTTATAAAAGATCCAAGCCATTCTTTACGATGCGTTTTGATTCAACGGAGAGCGCTTTGGGGATTTTGATGGAAATAGATGACATGATTGAATCGACCATAAAAGGTAAATTAGTGATGGAAGGCGCGCCAGAGTTTGGTGCACAACTAGGGGAGTATATGACCGTAGTTGGAGGATTTGCAAAGTAGAGGTGACGAATGAAGATAAAATCAGTAAGCCATGTAGGTGTAACGGTATCAGATTTTGAAAAGTCTGTGAAGTGGTATCATGATTATTTTGGATTCAAGTTGATTAGTGAGCAGATTCTTGATAAAGATTTGGTTAAGAAGTTATGGCCTTTGTATCAAGTTGAAAATTCAAGTGTGCGACTAGGCTTTCTCAGAGCGCCTAAGGGACATGTCATTGAAATATTTGAGTTCTCAAATAAAAAGAACAGCAGGCTTCATGAATGGAATATACCAGGACCATCACATTTTACATTGGATGTAAAAAACGTTCCTAAGTGGTACAAAACACATAAAAATGATATGAATTTTGTGATAGAACCTCAAATTACAGATGGCAACCACTGGGTGTTTTTAAAGGATCCAGATGGTAATCTAGTTGAGTTAATCGATTTAAAAATGAATTATTTTATCATAAGAGTCTTAGGTGGCATAGCTGGGTCTGTTATGAAAAATACCAATTTCAAAAATTACTACAAGGAGCAAGTTAATGAACTATGAAGATAAAATTCAGAAAATAGTCGATGGCTTTTCAACGTGGTTCGAAGATGATAACTTATTGGAACTCGGTAGAATCAAGGATGATTTAAAACCTCATACGGCATTATTTGAATCGATTTATATCAATAAAGTAAAACTAAAAAACCGTGTGATTATGGGGCCTATGGGCAATGTGAATATGGCTGATGAAATGGGCAAACCCAGTCAGAAGATGATTAGTTATTATTTAGAACGTGCTAAAGGTGGAGTAGGTCTTATCACCAGTGGTATGATTCCAGTTAGTGTTGATGATGACCCTTCTTATGGTGATACCGATGCAACTGGGATTTTTCCAAGGCTCGATACACATCGTTCGACTTATTCTGGATGGCGTACCATTTCTGAGGGGTGTCATGCTTATGGTGCTAAGTTCTTTGTTCAGTTGGCACCTGGCATGGGACGAGTCGGTAATCCTGAATGTTTAACAAAAAAAATGAAATTACCGATTTCATCCTCTTGGCAAAAAAACTGGTATATACCTGAAATTCCGTGTCGGCCAATTTCTGATGGGAAGTGTAAAAAGATTATTAATAAAACGGCTCAAGCGGCAGCTGATTGTAAAGCTTTAAACATTGATGGTGTTTACTTACATGGTCATTCAGGTTATTTGATAGAACAAATGACAGATACAGCCTATAATAATAGAAAACTGGGTCGTTATAAGTATTATCAAAATTTTGGAATTGATATGGTAAAAGCCATTCGGAAAAGAGTGGGTCCGTATTATCCAATCTACTATAGAATTGATTTATCACTAGCGCTACAAGCGACGTATCAGGAACGTCTTTCAAAAGAGAAGGTCTTAAAGAGTTTACATAAGGAACGGTCAGTACAAATGACTTTAGACTATATGAAGAATCTAGTTGATGCAGGCGTTGATATGTTTGATGTGGACTTGGGTGGTTATGAAAATTGGTGGTTACCACATCCACCTAATGGTATGCCACCAGGAACATTCTTAGAAGTGGCTGAATTGGTGAAAGATTATTTTGATACAGAAAACATACTTTCAAATGTGGGTATTAAAGTACCTATTGTAGGTGTTGGCAAGCTTGGCAATCCAGACTTAGCTGAATTGGCTTTAAGAAGTCAAAAATGTGATCTGGTTATGTTATCAAGACCACTTCTTGCTGATCCTGATTGGGTTAACAAGGTCTATGCAGAACGTGTGAAAGAGATTAAACCGTGTATTGGTGATCACGAAGGGTGTTTAGGTCAATTGGCAATAGGTGGTCATCCACATTGTGCGGTAAATCCAAGGACTGCGTTTGAAGATGTCTATTCAGAAGAATTACCTCCAATCGACCAACCAAAGAAAATAGCAGTTGTTGGTGCAGGTCCTTGTGGTGTAACGGCAGCTGTGACACTTAAAAGAAGAGGTCATGATGTAACACTTATTGATAACAAAGAAAAAGCGGGTGGCATGCTTCTAACGGGAGGTATTCCGAAAGTAAAATATGAGATTCTAAATTATGTTGACTATTTAAATCATCAGTTAAAGCACCATAATGTTAAAGTTTTATTTGAGACAATAGCAGATGAAACTATGCTAAAATCGGTTGGATATGATATCATTATAACAAGTACTGGTACTAAACCAATCATACCACCTATCGAAGGTGTTCAGAAAAAACATGTTATTACTGCAATTGATTTTCTAGATCATAAAGACGAGTATACAAATTACTCTGATTATGTTGTCGTTGGTGGCTCTGATGTCGGGTGTGAAATAGCACATTTACTGTCGTATGAGTTTAAGAAAAAAACAACTTTATTAGAAATGGGCCCATATTTGATGCCTAAAACATGTACGTCTAATAGACATTTTATGATACATCATCTGAATAAAGCTGGTGTTAATATACTCAATTGTACTCAGTTAAAATCTATTGAGGACAAACATATTGTACTATCAAGAAACTATTCCAAAACAGTTCCAGATCCTACTCAAACTTGGACACCGTTATTATCTGAAAATATAGTGAATCCATTCAAAAAGATGATCAAAGAGGATCTTAAAGAAGAGAAAAAAGTTGCGGACCTTGTTATCTTAGCAACTGGTGCAAGTGCTGATGAAATGCTTTATGAACGTTTAAAGAAATATAAAACGGCAAAGTCAATTTATAATATCGGAGATTCGTTTGCACCTGGCAGAGTATTAGAAGCTGTTAAGGCTGGTTATAAGGTAGGACGGACATTATAGTGGAGGCAAAATGACAGAGATGAAAACAGAACAAAAAAAGTTTTACAAAGATAGATTTGAGGTTATCTCAGAAGAAAAAAGAGACCAAGTGTTAACAGCAGCAATAGAAGAGTTTGCGCAAAATGGATTTAATGGCACCAGCATCAACAAAGTTGCTAAACATGCTAAAATTAGTATAGGTGCGATGTACTCTTACTTTGAGTCAAAAGAAGATCTTTTTTTAACTGTTGTGGAACGATTGTTTTCTGTTTTAGAATTAGCGATAAAAGATGTAGATGTAGATAGAGATATTTTTGAAATTATTGAAGCGTTATTTTATAGAGCACATGATTATGCCGTATCATATCCTGAAATGAACCAGATTTACCTTGATTTTTCGACTCAAAGTTTATCAAATTTATCAGGGAAAGTCTCTAAAAGACTTGAAAGCATCTCAAAGGATTTATATCAAGATGTTATTGAAAACGCAAAAGCCAAACGTGAGATGGATCCTTCCATCGATACAGGTATGTTTAGTTTTTTAGTTGACAACTTAATCATGATGTATCAATTTTCATTCACATCAGAGTATTATAAACAACGTATGAAATTGTTTTTAGGGGATCGTCTCTATGAGAATGAGAAAGAACAAATAAATGAAATTTTAAAAATCTTGAGAAAGGCAATTCAGCTTTAATATAGGAGGTTTTATGTTAGGTGGTTATGAAGGAAAAGTATTAAGTATCAATTTGTCAGATCATACAACAGAGTTATACCCATGGACCGATGGGGATAGAAAAAAGTATTTAGGTGGTAAGATTATGGCAGCAAAGATAATCTATGAACTTTTAGATCCTAATGTAAAACCTCTTTCTGAAGATAATATTGTTGTTATTTCAACAGGACCCTTTACCAATACGGGTGCACCGGCATCTAGTCGATTTAACGCATCAACGATATCACCACTCACCAATCTAATTACATCATCTAACTGTGGTGGTAATTTTGGTTTGATGCTAAAAAAAGCAGGTTATGATGCATTGATTATAAGAGGACAATCAAAAAAGAAAGTTTGGATAGAAATAAATGATGAAGTAGTATTTCATGAAGCCGATGGTTTATGGGGATTGTCAGTAGAAGAGACTCAAGAAAGTATGCCGAAAAAGAGTGGTAAATTGGTCATTGGTCCTGCTGGTGAGAATGCTGTTAAATTTGCTGGATTATTTTCACAAGAAAGAACTGCAGGTCGTGGTGGTATTGGTGCTGTTTTTGGGTATAAGAACTTAAAAGGTATTTCAAGTTTTGGTACCAACAAAACACCTGTATCACATGACAAAACCAAAGAATTCTACAAAAGTTGGATTAAAAGTATTAGAAAACATCCTCTAACAGGTACTCAGTTACCGAAATATGGGACCGCAGGGCTTTTAACAGTGATGCATCATAATAATCTATTGGCTACAAAGAACTTCAATGAAGGGCGATTTTCTGGCTTTAATAAGATATCTGGAGAATACTTAGCTGAAAATCATTTGGTTAAAAATAAAGGGTGTATCACATGTCCAATTCAATGTGGTAGGCAAGTTGAGATTGATGGTAAAGTAGTAAAAGGACCAGAATTAGAGACGTTAGGTTTATTTGGAGCAAATATTTTAAATGATGACATAGAGTCAATTCTGAGATGGAATTTAGAATTGGATCAATTAGGTATGGATTCTATTAGTACAGCAGGTGTTATTGCTTTTGCAATGGAGCTTAATGAAAAAGGCCTTTGGGATAATGGTTTAGAATTTGGTAAAATAGATAATATATCAAATACTATAGCAGATATTGCTCATAAACGGGGTATTGGTAAAGACCTTGCAGAAGGTGTTAGGTTCCTTTCAGAAAAATATGGTGGAAAAGAATTTGCGATACATTCTAAAGGGATGGAACTATCAGCATATGAACCAAGAGGTGCTGTAGGTCAAGGATTAGGTTATGCTGTTTCAAATAGAGGTGGTTGTCATCTAAATGCTGGGTATATCGTGTTATTTGAAGGTTTGAGTATGAATATGAATCCTCATAAGGAAACCAATAAAGCGGAGTTTACAATATTTAGTCAGGATTTGTTGGAAGTCTGTTCAGCATCAGGGTTATGTTTGTTTACACTTCAGCCGATGTTACCTCCGGGTATTATTATGAAACCAAATAGTTTTATAACCCAAACTGCCAATAAGATGTTAACAGCACCAATCACTGCTTTTGTGATTAAACAGCTGAATTATTCTAAAGAAAAAAGTTTGCCTGTTCATTTACCGATGATTCCTCATAGTAAAGCTTTGGGTTATGTCACTGGTATGCCAATGGATATAGGACGGTTTAAAACCATAGGCGAAAGAGGATTTAATCTAGAAAGACTTGTGAATATTAAAAGAGGTCTTATCGCATCTGATGATGATTTACCTTCAAGATTAAAAAATGAACCACAGCATGGTAATCATGAAGCAAAGGTGCCGTTAGAGTCTTTGAAGAGCCAATTCTATAAGTGTAGAGGGTGGGATGCTTCTGGGGTACCAACAGAAAAAACACTCAAGAAATTAGGTTTATGATATGATAAAAGTAGAGTTTTATGGTACATTAAGAAGTTTAATGAATTTGGATAGGCTAGTTGTTGAGGCAGGTACAATTAAAGAACTTATTCTGACCATTGAGAAAGATACAGAAATTGCATGTAAATCGGAACTTCGAAATGCAATTACTTTTGTAAATCAAGAAAATTTTTTAAAGCTAAAAAAATACAATACTAAATTAATATCAGGAGATGAAGTTGTATTTTTATCTCCAGCGAGTGGTGGATAGTAATCAGCTTGAGTGGTAAATGGAGATGATCACATGATAGATACTCATAATAAGGAATTAAATACATCGTATGATGCTGACAAACGTTATAAAATGTGGGAGCAATATAGAAATGATATTTCTCAATTTATCACAAAAGTTTCATTGATTGATAAATCTGTTTTGATTGTAGGAGCGGGTAATTTAAATGATATTGATTTGAAGATTTTTGAATCCTGTCAGGTGACACTTCTAGATATTGATGTGGAATCTGTGGAACGTGGCATTTTAAGACAAGGCTTCAGTTTAGATGAATTCAAACTTATTGAAGGTGATTTAACCGGTTTGAATCATACAGTTTTTTTCGAAAAACTTGGTGAAAGTACAAGTGAAAGTTTAGAGGCGTTTAAAGAAGTGGAAATAGATATTCACTTAGAAACATATGATATAATCGTTGTCTTACCCATCTATACTCAACTGTTATTACCACAATTAGTCAAATTGAATCTGACGTATGAAGGACTTAATATTTACTTACCACTCATACAAAATAGAATTGAGAAGGTAAATGCTCTATTAAGACATCATATAAAAGATAGAGGTCAAATGATTGTTTTATCTGATGTTCTTGAATACAATGCAAGAAGTGAAGAAGGGCAGTATTTGAATGCAAACCGTTATCAAAATATTATACTGGAAGAATTTTATAATGGTTATTTGGAAAACTTCGGTCATGGATTAGGATCATACGGTATCTATGAAATGAATCAGTTTTATAGGACTGTCTTGAAGGATTTCTTTGTATGGCCATTTGATCAAAAAAGAATTATGTTAATAGAAGCTCAGATTATGAAAAAAAACTCAGATTAATTAATCTGAGTTTTTATTGTTTAAGTAGTCGTCAATACCTTTAGCAGCTCTATGACCATCAGCAATGGCTGTAATGATATCAGGACCATTAACGATATCACCACCAGCAAACAGGTAATCAAACTCTTTGAATTGACCATTTTCTTTTACTTGTAATTTGTTCTTTTCCACATGTAAGTTACTGCCTAATCGTTCCATTAAGAAATCATAATTGGGCTCTGTTCCAACGGCAAAGAAGATTTGAGTACCTTCGAGTATACAACATTCTTCATGATTGGTATACGTTTTAATTTTTCCGTTTTCCACAAGAGTTTGACAAGCGGAAGCTTTCACACCCATTATCTTTTGATTGTTGTCTAAAACGATTTCAGTAGGGGATGCATTAAGATTATAAATGACGCCTTCTTCTTTACCTTCTTTGATTTCCTCCTCACTCGCAGCCAAATACTCTTCACTTTTTCTAGCAACAAATACCACATGGTGATGACCATATTTCTCTTGTTGTAATCTAACAAGTGTTCTTGCAACATCAAATGATACGTCACCTCCACCAATGACGATGGCTTTTTCATGAACTTCAGGCATTTCGCCTTCATGTCTGGTATAATCTCTTGCTTGAGATAAAAACTGCATTGAAGTATGGACATCTGGATGATCTTTATTTGGAATATCCAGTTTTTTAGGTAACCAGAATCCAGTTGCGATAAATATCGCATCGTATTTTAGATGTAACTCAGGTATGGTAATATCTTTACCAACCGTTGTTTCAGTAACAAACTTTACACCGAGTCTTTTGATGATATCTATATCTCGATTGACTTTATCGTCAGGTAATCGATATTCAGGTGCGCCATATCTAATGACACCACCAGGTAAAGCTCTTGTTTCATAAACGGTTACTTGATAACCCATCGTTCTTAAGTAGTAGGCTGCTGATAATCCCGCTGGTCCAGAGCCTGCGATAGCGATATGTTTATTTTGTTGCAATACAACTGGTTTTATAATCATTTCTTCATAATCATCGTCTGTGACTTGATCAACGATATAACGTTTTAACCAGCGAATAGAAACTGCTTCTCCACGATTGGCTATAACACAAGCGGTTTCACAATTATGGGTACAAATTCTACCACAGACATTTGGCAGTGGATTGGTTTCATAAACCCATTTTAAACCGGCTTTAAGGTCATCGTCATAAACCGCTTTGATGTATTCTGGAATGTTCATTGTTGCTGGACATGTTTGAGTACAAATGCCGCATTCTACACATCTGGACGCTTCTTTGATGGCCATGTCTTTTGAGAATCCTTTAATCAATTCCATAAAGGAGAGGACTCTCGTTTCTATCGGTATCTCTTTCATTTCATAACGGTTTAAATCTAGAAGTTCTGATACTTCATCTCGAGTATAACCGTCTGGATAATAAGTATTGTGAATTCCTAAATGATCAGGGATGAACATGAATGAGTTCACGTCGGTTGATACATGAATATATTCTTTGGTCATTCTTAGGGAATCCGACGTACAGATATCCACACATAAACCACAGAATGAACACCTTCCATAATCAAATGCTGGTAATTCATCTGTTCTTTCCTGTGACTTGTCTCTTCCTATGATTGGAATCATTGTGATGGCTTCTGTAGGGCAGATTTCACCACATGTACCACAGCCGACACAGTCATCTTGATGATTGATGTGAAAGCCCCTATAACGATCCGCAGCTTCTCTGGGTTTATCAAAAATATCCTCTTTGGATATTGTTACTGGCTCTTTTATTAAGTATTTCCAAGCTCTTACAGGCGACAACATACTTTTTTTAAATCCCATAACTTTGTCCTTTCAAACTTCTTGAAAACGTTTTCCTAAGTTGGTGAAAATAAACCTCTCTGTTAACTGAATCAGCAGAGAGGTATTATTTTATTTACTTCTAATATACATATCGATGGCTTTGGCTGCATCATGACCTGTTGCAACACCATTAATAATGTCAGGACCTCTAACAATATCACCACCTGCAAATAACCATGGATAATTATCAAATTGACCATTATCCTTAACTTTTACTTTGCCTCTGAAAATATCGATTTTCGATTTCATCTCTTCATCGAAGAAATCATAATTGGCCATTTGACCAATTGCTATATAAACTTGTTTTGCTGGTACTACTTTTACATCATTTTCATCATAACTTGGATTAAACTTACCATCGGCATCAAATATTGAATTCACTTTTTTGACTTTCAATCCAACAATGGCATCGTCTTTAATTTCAATAGACTGTGGACCATAACCAAAGCTATAGTTTAAACCTTCTTCTTCGCCTTCTTCAATTTCTTCTAGGTCTGCCGGTAAAATACCACGGTGCTCAAGTGCAGCCATTGATACAGATGATTTGCCATACTTTTCTTCTTGTAAACGAATCAAAGTTCTTGCAACATCAAAGGCAACATTACCACCACCAATAACCACAACTTCATCTTGTATATCTGGCATTTCACCCATGTTTCTATTGTAATCTCTTGTTTGACCCAAGAATTCGATTGCAAACTTAACTTCTTTATTATCACTGCCAGGAATCGGAAGAGGTCTTGAGTATGAGAAACCGATACCTAAGAAAACACTGTCATATTGATCTCTTAAAGCTTCTAAACTAATATTTTTACCGAGTTCACTGTTGCAGATAAAGTTAACACCAGCTTTTTCAATCATTGTAATATCTTTGATAACACTTGCTTCTGGTAATCTATATTCTGGACCACCGTATCTGATAACACCACCAGGTAATGCATTTTTCTCATAAACATCTACTTCATAACCAAGTGTTGATAAATAATACGCACATGATAAACCTGAAGGTCCTGAACCAACGATTGCGACTTTACCTTGTGTTTTTTCAGTCACATAAGCCAGTGCGCCTGCTTCGTATTGATCCATTGGCGTATTGTCTACGATATATCTCTTTAACCATCTTATTGCAACGGCATCTCCACGGTTACCTATAACACATGCTGTTTCACATTTATGTGTACAAATTCTACCACAGACATTGGCCATTGGATTGGTTTTGTAAATCCATTCAATACCCTTTTGTAAGTCACCATCATATACTGTTTTGATATATTCTGGAATATTCATTTCAGCAGGGCAGGTTTGTGTACAAACACCACATTCCACACATCTTGAACTCTCAGCAAGAGCCATTTCTGTTGAAAATCCTTTAACGATTTCTATAAAAGAATTTTTTCTTGAAGCATTTTCATGTTTCATTTCATAACGCTCTAGATCTAATAATTCAGAGACTTCATCTCTGCCATACCCAGGCTTTTGATAGGTGTTGTGAATACCATTTTCACCAGGCATAAAATTGAATGTCTCTACATCGATTGATGTATGAATATATTCTTTACTCATTCTTAAAGAATCCGATGTACAAATATCAACACATAAACCACAGAACGAACATCTACCGTAGTCAATGGCAGGACGTTCATTTTTCTTGCCATCCTCGAAAGGTTGATCAGGTAGTACAATCATATTAATGGCTTCTGTAGGACAAATTTCACCACAAGTACCACAGCCTGTACATTTACTATGATCATTGGTATGAAATCCTCTATATCGATCAGATGCTTCTCTAGGTGTTAAAAATATGTTTTCCTTTGATACCGTTACAGGTTCTTTTACTAAGTATTTCCAAGCCTTTAAAGGCGAGAACATGCTTTTACTCTGTTTCATACGTCCCCCCTAACGGTCTATTTCAGGTGAACAAACACCCATAGTATCCATCCACAGTGGGGCATCATCTATTCTTGTACCTGGTAAGTATTTTTCTATACCCAATAGGCCTTGAGGATATGATGCACCTCTTACTGCGATTCGATATGGTTTATCACTACCGTCTGAAACGATGAAATAACCATATTCACCTCTAGTTGATTCAACTGCTGTATAAATCATACCGGCAGGGACTTTAATTTTTAAAGCATTTCCTGTTCCGATTGGTACTCTAACAGGTCCTTCTGCTGGCATTTTCTCGATAACTTGTTTTAAAATCCTGATACTTTGTTTGATTTCAGCAAATTTGATGTGAATTCTTGTAAGTGCATCAGAATATGTTGCAGTAGGTACATCAAACTCTACTTGGTCGTACCTTGCATAAGGTTTTACTTTTCTAAGATCATAAGCAACACCCGTTGCACTTCTCATACCGATTCCAGTAACACCTAAATCATGAACCACTTCTTTAGGTAACATGATATTGTCTTTGGTTCTTGCATGAATCACAGGATGTTTTAGAAGTAGTTCTTCAAAATCCGGTAATTTCTTTTCAAGTGATTCCAAATACGTTGATAAATCGTCTAAGAAATTCTCAGGTAGATCTTTTCTAACGCCGCCTGGCATAATGAAAATATGGTAAACTCTAGCGCCTGTTAATTTCTCAAATAAATCTAAGATTAAATCTCTTTCAGCAACTGCCCAGTACATTGACGTATAGATACCGGTTGGTCCACCAATACCACCTAGAGCGAAGAGGTGAGTGGCTACTCTAGCCATCTCTAGAATCATCATTCTAATCCAATGTGCTTTTTCTGGTACTTCTATGCCTGCTAGCGCTTCAACGCCCATGGCAAATACCATTTCATTGATATCTGGTTCGATAACACAAATTCTTGGAATCAGAGCTGTATTACTCATCCAAAGTTTTCTTTCCATTAATTTTTCGAATCCACGATGTAACATACCTGGCATCGGTCTTGCTTTTTTGATGAGGTCGCCATCGACATACATATGAACACTGTAATTACCGTGCATACCTGGATGCTGTGGACCTAAAAACAGTTTAACTTCTTTTAGTTTATCAGTCATTTACTCGCCTCCAATCTTGCGCGGAAATTCAGTTCTGTACTTTCTCATACCATATTTCTTTTCTGAGTATGCCTCAGGATCAAAATCTTTTTTCATAGGTCTATCTGCTTCCCAAAGTTCTAAGAATAAATGTTTGAATGAATCTTCATTACCATCAAATTCGACACCAAAGAATTCATGTACATCTCTTTCATAGTATTTAACACCTGGATAAATATGTTCAATGGTTCTAAATTTAGGATTGTCTCTATCCACAGCGGTTCTTACTAAAGCGTGAATACCGCTATCCCAGTTCATTAAAATGTAAACCAGTTGGAATTCATTTTTTTCAATCCAATCAATACAAGTGAGTAGACTCAATTGACCGAATCCAATACTTTTCATAAAAGCCAACACATCTAATAATTGATCGTTTCTCACATCAAAGATCAGCTCCATTGCAATGGGTTCTTCAAATTCTGAGATCTGATAGTGTTTATTCAATAATCCTTTTAAATTACTCATGGAATTCGTCATGTACAAACACCTCCCCAACTGCTTTCATTTGATTGGCTTTATATTGATCATAATTTTTCTTATATCTCTTCCAGCCATCAACTTCGTTATTTCTTATTTTTACTTGTAATTCATTAAATGCATTCATAATGGCTTCTGGTCTTGGCATACAACCTGCGATGTACATATCTATTGGTAAGTAGTCATCTAATTTGTTGATGGTTGCATATGAGTCAAAGTAAATACCACCATTGATCGTACAAGAACCAAATGCCACGATGTATTTGGGATCTTGCATTTGTTCATATGAGTAAATAACTCTTCTAAGTGTCTTTACACTTAAGTAACCAGTAATTAATAATATGTCTGCTTGACGAGGTGTTGCCATAGGTCCCATACCTAAACGTTCCATATCGAACCTTGAGGTCATCGTTGGAGGCATTTCAATAGCGCCACAACCTGTACAATACCACATCATCCATATTGAACGACCTCTAAAGAAGTCACCAAGTTTTTCCCATGCTTTGATTTCTACTTTATCGCCTATAGCCATTTTGTAACCCCCCATCCAGTGAATATAACAATAAATCCTTGTATTAGTGCTGCTGCCAGTGGGAACTTATAGAAAAATACCACTGCTTGATCAATTTTGAATCTTGGCATAATACCTGATACTAGGTTTGCAACTGTATATACAACAAAGTACTTGATACCGAATTCTAAGAAGGTTGCTCCACCACCGAAGAATAAGTTAACAATTAGAGAAATTTCTATAAATGTTGAAAGATCATGTAAGATAAACAACATTCCTAAATGTTTACCACCATATTCTACCATTGGTCCAGAAGCGATTTCAGCTGGAGCGATGAATGAGTCAAATGGTTTTTTCCCTAACATACCTTGTAGTGATATAAGAGCTACAATTGTGCCTAAAGGCATTCTAAACATGTTCCATCCTAAGACGCCTAAGTCTTGTTGGATTTCAGCTATTTCACCAATAGAAGCGGTATTGAAGCTATAAATCATCGTCACAACAACGATCATAAACGGTACTTCATAAGCCAACATATTGGTGAGTGCTCTACCAACACCGATACTTGCCCAAGGATTTCCCGAGCCTGAAGCACTCATTGCCATACCTAACATACCAACCGCTAACACATAAGAAATGATAAAAACATTGTCGGTATTTGGAAAAGCTCTAAAGTTAGCAATTGGAATGAAGATTACCGTTGCCATGATACCACCTAAAGCCATAATTACACCAAAATCATAAACCCAACCATGTGAGATTGATGATTTACTGAGTGCTTTAAAAATATCTAAAAACTGTTGGTACCATTTAGGACCACGTCTTTTTTGAAGTCTTGCCATTATTTTTCTGTTAACACCTGTGATCGAAGTTTGGAAAGCAAATGCTCCAAGTACAAACAAGAATGCCGCTACGAAATTCATAATTGTCATGATAGAACACCTCCTAAAGAAACTGTGGCAATGAACAGAATAATCCATAATAATGTAGTAGCTGGTTTAACACTCATCATCAAGTAATCTACAAATAAACCGATCTCTTTGAGTTTTAAAGAGAGTTTGCTGTAAAGTGATAGAGTTGATGGGTGGTTTTCATATAATCTTTCAAATGGTGCATAAAAATCATGTGCATAGTGTAAAAGTTCTGGAGTATAAATAAACTCAGCAGATGTATAAGTATCCATTAAATCTACTTTTCTTGCTTTTGGCATCAATAGGAACAACACAAGTGCGATAAAGAAACCAAAACCGAAAATAACAAATACATGATAAGCATCTAAATAACCATTAAAGATATCGATTGCAGTCCCATTCATAGTGACTGCTGTAATCCCTGCTTCAACTTGAACTTTCATAATCATTTCAAGTACAAATTTAGGGAAGACACCAATAAACAATGTGATACCTGTCATAATAACCATTGGAATGACCATAAAGATTGGTGCTTCTTTTAAGTTATCGTATTTAGGAGCTAATTGTCCTAAAAAGACTGCTGCAAGTGGTCTAAATACATACATAAATGATCCGATTGAACCAAAGAATGCTGCAAATGCAATAATTAAAAGTCCTTTACTTGCTAAACCCTGAAGGATGAGCCATTTAGAAACAAAGCCTGCCATCGGTGGAATACCAGCCATAGAGATAATAGCAATTAAGTAAACTGTATAAGTAATTGGCATTCTATGAATCATACCACCCAGTTCAGATATTTTTGTGGTGCCCGTTCTATAAGCAATTGCTGCGATGGTAAGAAATGCTGTTGCAGAAGCAATTGCGTGAGCAAATAAGTGTAATAAGCCACCAGCGAATGTCACTTGGTCAACCATTAAAATACCGATTAAGATATAACCACCGTTTGCTACTGAAGAATATGCCAATAGTTTTTTCGCATCTTCCTGTCTGATCGCCATCAACGTACCTATAATAATACTGATAGCACCTAATATCATTAAGAAGTAAATTGGAGCAGGTACACCAAAGATCATCCACGCTTCAGAAAAAGCATCATAAGCAGGGAAGAGTACCACACTGATATAAGCGACATATGCACCGAGTTTTACAAGACCACCTGATAAAATTGGTGAGAATGTATGAGGTGCACTACCATGTGCTAGAGGTAACCAGATGTGGAATGGATAAATACCTATTTTAGTTAAACCGGCAAAAATGAATAAGCCGAATATAAATATTGCTGTCCAAGTACTTACATCTAAAAGTGAGAAGGCTTCTCTAATAACCAAAGAGCCTGTTAATTTATAAACCCAAAGGATTGCAAATAAAGTTGCCATTGATCCTATAGAACTCACAACATAATAGATATACGCTGATTTTCTAGATTTTCCTAAAGGAATAATAAATGCTGATGTCCATACAACCAATTCCCAGAAAACAAAGAATGTGATAAAGTCTTTTGCAAAGAAAAGTCCTACAGAACCGGCTAAAGATAATATATACAACATTGTATATGTATTTGGATAGAGATACTTATCCATAAAGTAAATATTGTAAAATGCACTCATGGCATAGGTTAAACATAGTACAAATGCAAAATACCATCCGATTTGAGTGAGTTCAAATGTGAAATACAAGAACTCGTATGTTGATCCGATTTGATCCTTTATACCAAATAACATAAATAATGCTGTAAGTGATGTTAGAACCGTTAACCATGCACCCGCAAGCTTATTAAGCTTTGTGATGAAATAACCTGCAATACCGCCAATGATGAGTATCGCTAAAATACTGAGAAGGTTCATTACATACCTCCTTTCATATCAATAAGGTATTCTGTGTGTGTATCATTTAAAAGAGGTTTATCCAGTATGGTATCACCATATTGTTCTGGTAGAATACCAGCTGTAAATAATACAAGTGATAAAATGCACATTGCAAGTATCATACTCATTGAATAAGATGTTGATTTTTCTTCGTCATAAGGCATAACTGCTTCACCTTCGTTACCTGGATGCCATAATAAAATATTTAGTTTCATTAAATAAGCACCTTCTACAATTGTGATGATCAAAATAATTGCTGGTAGAAGTAAGTTCACATCAAAGAGTCCGATAATTGTATTGACTTTTGCATAAAATCCTAAGAATAACGGTAAGCCAATCAGTGAAAAAGATGCTACTGTAAAGGCGATGCCCAAAGTTTTATGATTATGGAATTTACCTTTTAAGTTGTCGAGTTGTACATCTTCTTTTGAAAGGTTATCTGCTATGCTAAACATAATCAGTTTTGAAATACCATTATTGGTGATAATTAATACAGCAGGGAAGATAAATCCAGTAACCATTAATAGAGTTGCCAAACCACCTTGTCCGATACTTGAATATAAAAGAATCTCTTTCATGGTTTTCCCGTTAAATGCTGCGAGTTCTCCAGTAATCAGAGTTAACACCGCAATAATAATAATTAAATTATAGAAAAATGTGTCGATGTATACTGCGTTAATAATTCTACCGAATGTAAAGAGTATGGTAGATGCAATGATTGATGCCATGATACTACCAACGAGTCCATTAGCATTTTTATAAACATTTTTTACCCATCCATTCATAGGGAACAGTTTGGTTTCTACTGCCAGTCCTACAAAGATAAGAAGAAGTGGTAACAGCACATTCGATGAATGATTTAACTGCTGCGCGATAACTGATAAATTCAGATTTCCAAATTGACCATATAATAAAATGACGCCAAGTAAATAAAGTCCTGATCCAATAGATCCAATAATAATATAATGGAAGGTATCATAATATTTTTTTGATTGAGTGGTTAAGATATAAGCAGAAATTGATGTGATTTCTAAGAAAACAAATAGATTGAATAAATCACCTGTTAATAGTAAACCATTCACACCTGCCAATAGAGTTAAAAGCACAGTGCTATATTTCTGAATAGATTGATAGTGACTGAAAATAGTGAATAAGAATAACACGTTAATCAGTACAACAGCAACCATACTGTATTGATCTAAAACCAGAGTGATACCAAATGGTTTAGAAAATCCGCCGATAATATATTCGCCTTGCTCGATAAAGAACAATAATCCAACATTAACAATCACACCTAAATAAAGTAATTTGTCTTTATGGCTTTTGACTAACATAGAAAGAAAAGCGAATAAAAGTGGTAAAACAATTAATAATACAATGTATTTCATTCTACTTTACCTCCTATTTCATTGATTAAATATGTCCCATAAGTTTTATGTATTTTTTTAGCAACAACCAAGGCAACGGCAGTTAATCCAAATCCGATAACAATAGATGTTAATACAATAGCTTGAGGAAGGGGATCAACGAAATCTTGAACATTATTAGTTCTTGTAAGAATTGGCACAATACCATTTGATCGATATCCAATAGTAATAATGAATAGATTAAGTCCAACTTCAAATACATTGAGTCCTACAATCATTTTGATAATATGTTGAGTTGTTAAGAGGCTATACAAACCTAACAATATAAGTACAACAGCTGCTATATTAATCACATTCAGCCTCCTCTCTTAGAAAATCAGTAATGATACTGATAAGCTCTGATCCTACCTTTAAACCTATGAACATATAGAGTATTGGAATAATACCAGCACTTGTAAGTGTTCCGATAATGCCAGTATCCATATAATTACTTAGGAAATAACCTGAAACTGAAATACCCACTAATCCAAGTATGATAAAAATAGTTCCTGATAATCCTTCTAAAAGTTTAAATTGTTTGATGCTTGGAATAAACTGCGGATCACTTATTGCCATTAGTAGCAATGCAGCAGCAATCATGGCACCACCTTGGAAACCGCCACCAGGAGATAAATGTCCATGTGTGATGATATAAACACCAACAATAATAACGATTGGTAAAATAATTTTTGATCCGACTTTTAGGATAAATCCACTTTTAGGTCGTTTGGCAAAATTCTCTGAACTACCCAGTAGTAAAGAAACACCAAGAGCTGCAATAAATAAAACTGTGACTTCGCCAAGTGTATCAAAAGCACGATACTCTAAAACAATACTTGTAACCGCATTGGCTGAACCTGTTTCTAAGTTATCTGATCTACCAAAAGAAACATCATTATTTTTTTCAGTCACAGACTGAGTAACATAAGCACCTGAAACGGTTTGATCCAAACGCGCTTCGCCGTACTCTGGAATTAAATTGTTATCAACAACATAGGTCATCGTTAGAAATGCAAGAACGGCTATTAATAGTAATGCTAAGATATTCTTCATTCTTGATCACCTACCTTTTTTTGTCTCTTGTATGTAAACAAGAATAAGAATGTTATAAGACCTGAACCAATAACAACTTCTGTTAAAGCAACATCTGGTGCTTTTAATAAAACGTAAGCAAGAGCTGCAATCATACTTAAAGCTGATAAATAGATAATGGTTTTAACAATACTCTTGCTCATAACAATCAATACACCGAAAACAATAAGGAGTAGACTAGCTACAATCTCAAGATAATTCATTAGATCCATCTTTAACCTCCTCTGTATAAAAATCATTTAGACCATCTTCTTTCATGCCAATAGGTTTTAAACCACTCTTATAAGCTGCTTTAAGAATAGTTGAACTACCAACAGGATTTGTAATGGCAACAAAGACTAAAATTAATATTAATTTTGGAGCCCAACTTGGGAAATAGAAACAGGCTGCTATAAGTGCTGAAAAAGTTCCAAGTGTTGTTGCTTTTGTACCAGCTTGTGCTCTGTTATAGACATCTGGCATTCTAAGTAATCCTAAACCGCCAAGAGCGTAAAACAGACCACTAATTATTAGAAGAACATCACCAATATATTTCATGATCTCACCTCCAAGAATTTAGCGAATACAATTGTTTCTAAGAAACCTAAAATACTATAAACAATTGCAACATCTAAGTAGAGTTCGTTTTTACTCACCACAGCGATGATGACTAGTACACCAATGATACAAACATTAATGACATCAAGACTTACCACACGGTCAAATTGAGTAGGGCCTTTAATCATTCTGTAAATGGAAAAGAGAATACCTAATCCAATTAAGGTAAAGAAAATTATATTAATCATTAAATATCCTCCTTAAAATGGTTTCGAATTTATAGGATATATGTTTTTGATACTCATCATTGTTTTGTCCTTTAATGTCAATCCAATGGACATAGACAAACTCATCGTCTGCATCAATTGAAATGGTACCTGGTGTTAAAGTGATTGAATTGGCTAGAATTAACTTACCATACTCATTTTTAATTTTTGTTGGTACTTTAACAATAGCAGGGTTGATTGGTAGTTTTGGATTCAAGACTCTTCTAGCTACATCAATATTGGCTTTTACGAGTTCAATAAATAATACAGGGATGTAAATGATAAAAAATGAAATGATTTTTGGAACTGCAAGGATGTTGAATTCTATATTCAAGTAATTGGTAAGAATATAGGATAAAATAATACTGATGATACCACCTAAGATGAGTTCTTCAGGTTCTACGCCAGCCATCATAATCCAAATGATAAACATGACTAAGCATAACGAAATGAACTTTTTCAATTTGACCTCCTTTAACAATTGAGTGTTTTTTCTTTCACATCATTTTGTAAATCTTTTAACAATAAATGCATCAAATCAATAACTTCTTCATCAATAACATTGTATTGAATCTCAACGCCATTCCTATGACCTTCAATAATATTGTGAGATTTTAGTTTGGATAAATGTTGTGAAATCGTAGACTGAGGTGTTTCCATTCTTTTTGTTAATGTAGTGACATTACAATCCTTTGTAGTCATCAAACAGTTGAGAATACAAAGTCTCATAGGATGTGCAATCACTTTTAACATCTCAGATTTTTTTGTTAATAATTGGATTTTCTTTTGATCTGTCAATCGGTCACCTCCTATACATCTATATATTCGAATATTTGAATATATGGATAATTAAATGTTACCATATAAATAGACAGAAAAATCACAATATTATGAAAAAGTTTGTTTTTTTATTATTTGATATTGAGAATCATTACAATAAAATAAAAAACCACCGAATAATTTCGGTGGTTAATTGATGTTTTCTGTTATAAGCTCTAACTCTTCTGAGTCTTGAAGCAGTAATCCAATTAATGATATAATTTCTGTATTTGATATAGAGTAGGTGATTTCCACACCATTTCTTTCTCCGACGATGAGACCTGCCATTCTAAGTTTAGACAGATGTTGTGAGATGGTTGATTGAGGTATATTCATTTTTTCTACTAAGTAGGTTACATTACACGATTCATCGATTAAACAACTTAAGATACATAATCTCATGGGATGTGCAATGATTTTTAGCAGTTCAGATTTTTTTGTGAGTATTCTCTTTTTCTGTAGTTGATCCATAGGATTCTCCTTTACTTTAGTATCATACCATATTATTGAGCAATTTGAACACTTTGATGGTTACTTTATAAAATAATAATGTACTGTAGATACTACAGATAAGATTTTGACAGAATGATAAAACTCTTCTATAATGGTGTAGTATGAGACGATATGAGATGAGACGAAAGTAGGATGTATTGAATAGAATAGCGATTATGGTTTGTGGTGAAGTCACCTGCAAATGTACAGGTAATGGATGTTTCAAAGCTTATAATGAAAGAAAAGATGCTTTCTCAGAATATGAAGATGTACAAATGGTTGCTTTTACACATTGTGATAAATGTATAGAGGAAGGTACTGATTTTAGTAATAAGATAGAAAAACTGAAAAATGCTCGTGTAGATACCCTTCATTTATCAACCTGTATACGAGGCAGGTGTAAAGAATACGAAAACATGGCAGACGAGTTTTCAAAACACTTTGATGTGATTGGTTATACCCATGGATCTGAAAAAGGAAAAAAGAATAATACAATAAAAATCGCCTCTAATAAATAGAGGCGATTTATTTATTCGATAACAACTGCTGTACCAGATGCTGTCACCATTAACATATTATTAGATTGTCCAAGTACTTCATAATCAATATCGACACCAACAATAGCATTAGCACCCATTTGACGAGCACGATTTTCCATTTCTCTAATGGCATTCTCTCTAGCTTCAATCAATTCACCTTCATATGAACCCGATCTACCACCAAAGAAGTTTGTAAGGCCTGCTGCAAAATCTTTTACAAAATCCACACCATTAACCACTTCACCAAATACGATACCTTTGTAATCCACAATTTTATGTCCCTCTATATGAGGTGTTGTTGTAGTAATCATTTTTTTCTCCTCCTAAATCTTTTGTAGTTCTATTATAACGATAGAATATGAAAGAAAGATTAAAATGGCATGAAAATTACAATAACTCACATTAAAATGTTAGATGATATGAAGTTTTTCTTGTCTACCTGAAAAGAATACAACATGATTGTTTTTAAATAATATATCTATTTCCTGACCGTATAAAATAGTCATATCGAGCGTTTTAACATACTGTCTAACACAGAGTTCTAAAGCATAACACGTATTGTTATGCAGAGGATACTCACCCATACCAGATACAAATGTCTGATTAGAGAATTGTCCAATCGTCGGACCCGGTCCATGACCATAAAACCCAATAGGGTGCGTATATACCATCGCACCTGGAATGTCTTTTGCTTCATCTAAAGCATTTTGCAAGATTTCATTGCCGGTTAAACCTTCTTTGAAGTTTTTAATAACGAGATCTTGGAGTCTTTGACATGAAGAATGAACTGTTTCATAATCATGGATTAATGCATCGTCATTTATACTTTTGATATAAGCCATTTCTTGTACATCTGAACACAGTCCCAAGTATTTCACTCCAAAGTCACAGTGTAAGAGATCACCTTCTAAGATGATTTCAGCATCCTTTTCTAGATGGGGATGTCCTATTCTTCTAATCCAGATAGTGGCATCAAACCAAGGGACCATACCGATGGACATTGCAGTTTCCATTAAATAAAACCTAAGATCACCAATGGTTGTCTTACCTGGTGTTATGATATTTCTTGAATAACCCTTATGAATGATTTCTCTTGTTTTATCTACAACCTTTTTCATATAAGTCATTTCTAAATCGGTTCTTGTTTCTAACCACCTAAGCGTAAGTTGTTCTGAGGAGATGAGTTTTGAGTGAAACGACTGATCTAGGTTATTTTTTAGATGTTGATAATTTGTATGAGACATCCCATCAGAAAATGGAGATAACTCAGAATAGTTGATTGCGATGTTTTTTGGATTTCTCTCTTTTATGATTCGATTGAGACACTCATAGGTGTCTTCGACGGGAAGTGCTCTAATCGTTTCTAGATCATATTGAGTAGCGAAGGTAGAATAGAATACTTCAAAGTCAAAGTGAGGTGGTTTTAAAAGCACCGGCTCATAAAACTCAGCAATTGTGAAATCTGGTTTGGAAACAATCATCTTTTCAACGGTGTCACCAGTGTTATAAAAAATAATGATGGATTGTTTTCTTGCATTGAAAAAAGTACTTGGTAACAATGTTTTTAAACAAGGGCCTTCATTGTATTCATCACCTATAACTATCCACATATCAATACCTGTTTCATCCATTAGAGATTTAAGTAATGTCTCCAATCGATGTTTAAGTATCTGATCCTTGATTTTAAATTCTTCTTTTAAAGACATGATTTTCTTCATAATGTACCTCCAAATAAATCATAACATAAAATACTCACCAGTATAAAACGCACAAAAGAAAAACTCACCAGGAAAACTGATGAGTATCTTTTAGTATAAATCTAGAGTGGCATGTTTTAATGATAGTCTCTCAATGATATGGAAGGTTGCCATACCGATAACAAAGAATATCAGACCTAAGAAAAACTCCCCATATAATAAATTAAGATGATTTGAAAGGGGATTACCTTTAGCGATGAGTCGCATGAGCTGAATGGACCTTGTTAGAGGTAAAGCATAAGAAACCCACTGTAAAACGACCGGTAACAGTTTTACGTCAAAATTGGATCCCGTTAATGCAATTAAAACCATAGAAGCAACATTTAAAAGCATATTGATATCTCGAGTTAAAAGTGCAAAAGCACCTATGAGCAGACCGATACCCATTGCAGAAAAAATTGCGACTGTAATAACCAATAAACTTGGTAGTAACGTATTAAGCGGCATTGTAAAGTTAAATAATGCAGCACCAGCCAAGAAACCCACAAAGACTGAAACAAAAGCATCCACAGATTGAGACAGTACTCTCGGAAGCACAATATGAATGGTACTCGTTGGTGCTGAGATAATTGCTTTTAGTGTTCCTTGTGAACGTTCAGATACAAACGTTTGTCCAACGCCATAAAAAGCACTGAAGTAACATAAAGTAAGAGCATTTCCAATAACCCAAGGTGTGACGTCGGTGGTGTTATAAACGTATTTGGCAACAGTACAGAAAAATACAAGTTGGAAAAAAGGATTGATGACTCTGAAAATTAAATAACCACTGAAAGATAAAGCACCAAAAGCATTTTTGTAATTAAAAATGAATCGTCTTATAAATCGTGAAATCCTATCCATTAATACACCCCCAATGTAGCTTTTACTCGAGCTTTATAATCGATTTTCATGAATAACAGATGTCCTAGAATCCAATATAATGCTGTTAAAATACTTAACCCAACCAGGTAGAATATTTTTTCGTTGGTATGACCACCTATAACAGAGAGTCGTAACAACTTAACTGCCCATGTAGGCGATAGCAAATAACTAATGGGTTGTATGAATTTTGGTAATACTTCTATTGGAAAAACAATACCACACAATAGAAATATTGGGTGTTCTAATGAGTTCATAACCAAACGAGTGTTTCGTGACAAGGTAAACAATCCTGCCATAAATAATGCAATGGCTATAAATGATAATGTCATTAGAACAAAAGCAGTTATTAGTAAGAGTGGTGAATCAATAGTAAACGGTTTTCTAAAGACGATTAAGACAAACACACTACTGATAATCATACTGACAAGTCCCCAGAAAGTATTACCTATTATTTTCCCGATGATAATATTTTTAAATCCTGCAGGTGCTACAAAGATACTTTCCAAGGTGCCCATAAATCGTTCTCTATTGATATCACTGGCCGATGAAAAACATATGGAACTCCAAAATGAAACAATACCACTTCCGAATAAAACATAGATTAGAAATTCCTCTCCGGAACGATTTAGATACATCATGCCAAGAATTAAACCATAAATAATGGGTTGTCCAAATATACAAAATCTAAACATACTTCGACCAAAAGATTGACTAAATTGTTGTTTAAGACAGGCTATAATGACATTGAACTTAGACCGCATGACTGCCTCCTACTAATTCCACATAAACATCCTCTAAATTGACATCTTGTATTTGCATACCTTTTACTTTTTCTTTACCATAGTCTTTTATAATCTGATTTAAGACTTGATCAATTTCATGTGTATATATATCAATGAAATTACTTTTATCTATTTTATAAATTTTCTTAACCAAGTCATAAGATTTAATAGAATGACATTCCGATTCCTTTAAGTTTGAAGAAGGGAATCTAAGTTTTGCAGGTTCATAAATCATATTTCTTAAACCTGTGACATCGTCTAATGCAATAATAGAACCTTTATCAATAATGGCAATTCGATCACAAAGCTCTTCAGCTTCAGGCATGTAATGTGTTGTGAGTACAACGGTTGTCTTATTAGATGCTATTTCTCTGATGATGGTTCTTAATTCTCTTGCCCCTACAGGATCAAGTCCTATGGTTGGTTCATCCAAAAATAAGATTTCTGGATCGTTTAATAAAGCTTTTGCTATTAAGAGTCGTTGTTTCATCCCTTTTGAGAAGGTTTCTATTTTTCTATCTTTTACATCTGAAAGTCCAACCCGGTTTAACACTTCAGGAATTAAGCTCTTTTGTTTTTCTTTTGGTACAAGGTATAGATCGGCAAAAAAAATAAGATTTTCTATAGCACTTAATCGCCAGTAAAGATTTCTTTCTCCGCCAAAAATAAAATTGATACGTGGTCTTATTCTTTTGAAATCATGTACACAATCATAACCTAATATGGATAGATTGCCAGATGAAGGTGTAAGAAGTGTGGTCATCATTTTTATAGTAGTTGTTTTACCAGCGCCATTTGGACCCAACAAGCCAAAAATTTCGCCTTCGTAAATTGAAAGGTTTAGTGGTTTAACAGCTTCAACGGTTTCCTTTTTTTTATGGATGACTCCAATCGTCGTTTGATAGTTTCGTGTAACATTTTCTAGTTTAAGTACTTCTTTCATATTCTCCTCCTAGTTAGATGCACATCTAATTAGATGTATGTCTAACTTAACTTAAATAATTAAATTTGTCAATAAAAAAACACTATTCTCATAGTGTTAGTTTTTTTTGATATATTTAGATAATTGACTTATTAGTTTATCAAATTGCCTTTGGTTAGTGGAGTAATATTTTGTGTTTTTATCTCTTTCAATATGGATTAAACCTTCTTTTCTCAAGACATCCAAATGATGTGAGACCGTTGCCGTCGTCAGTGATAAAGCTTTTGCAATTTCTTTACCAAACATAGGATTAGCATAAATCATTCTAAGTATCGAAAGTCTTGTGGGATCAGAAATAAGTTTGACACCGTTTTTAATTTCGTTTAATTGTTCGTTATCTGTTTTATCACGATCGTATAAACTGAGTAACATAATATTACGAGTCTGATCCATAAGTCTTAGCTTATAGGGATAAAGCAAATAACTGTAAAGAAATTCATATTCAGACCAATCTGCAATATTATAAAAACTTTTTCCCATAAGGCTTTGTGAGTAGCTGAGTGGATGTCGATGTTCTAGTGCATTTATAACGTCATCATATCTACTTTTGATGTCTTTCAGAACCTTCAGATCAAATATATTTCTAAAATCAGCACTATAAAATATATATTCTGCTAATGAGAGGATCTCATCAAACAATGGTTTCGGATTAACAAAATGAGATTGATACAATTCGAAATTATTTATAGGCATTTTTAGGATGAGTTGTTCTAGGGTGTGACTTTTATTTGCGATAATCTCTCTTTTATAGTGACCGTTGAGTAGATAGTATTGTAAATCTAATTCAGTACTTTTATGATAATTCTCTGTAAAAGTTTGAAATTCATGTCTTTCATGGTTATCTATGAACATTTCTAATATTGAAAATAGAAGACTGGGTTCAGTTTTTAAATATTGAACAGCACTATTGGATTTAATTTGATTTATTACTGATTCGGGTAAGATCTCTTTTTTGCTGTCGTCTGATAAATAACTATGTATTGCAGCAAAAGATTCAAAGATCATACTATGGTTTGTATAAGTTTTATGTGTATTCATAGAGCCTCCTATAAAGTGTATTATAGCTACAAACCCTGTAAGTTGCAAATCCTATGTTACAATGAAATAGTGAAAGAGAGGGAGTATGGACTTAAAACTTATTAGAAAAGAAAAAACAGGCAATGTTTATGAATATAAACAAGATAGAATTCTAAAACTATTTCATCAAGACATTACAGAGGATGAAATTGAGAACGAATATAAAGCGCTTAAACTCTCAAATCAACTGGAGTATCTATCACCTAAAGTATATGATATGATAACGATTGATGAAAAAAGAGGACTTGTAATCGAAGACCTTGAGATGCTTACTTTAAAACAATACTTTGTAAAACATATTTCTAGAGTTAGATTTATTTCAAAGGCTTTTGCTGGTATTCATCTTAAAGTACATACATTACATAATGATGAACTTATAGATCAAGTGACGTATTTTGAAAAGGAACTCAATAAAATAACCGTACTGCCTGACGATATAATCAAAGTCTTAATTGACTATTTGAAAACATTACCGATAGAAGGATTCTTATGTCATGGACATTTTGATTTACCTTATATTATGGTTGATAAAACATGGCAAGTCACAGATTTCTCTTATGCTTATCAAGGAAACCCGTGTGGCGATGTTCAAAAGACTCTGATTCTTTTGTCATCACCAAATAGAAATAAGGATATAACATTTATTCAAAACTGTCTTTTGGCTACTTGTTCCAAGTGGTTTAACAGGATGTATTTATCTAATTATTTGAAACAAACCAGCTATCAAAAAAAACAAGTGAAAGCATGGAAAGTTTTATCCGCCGCTATCCAACTCAATGAATCTATTGAAAGTGAAAAGTCATGGTTACTGAGTATTGTATTTTCGGAAATGAAACGTCTCAAACTTAAGGTTTGATGCTTAAAATGTCTTAAATGTGGTATAAATATTAAAAGGATTAAAGGGGAGGTAACTATGACTAACAAAAAGAGAGTTGTTATTTTCTTTGTTAGTTTTATTGGTTTAATTTATTTATACGGTATTATTAACAGTTTTATTTATCAAGATACATTAAGTAATACTCAATCCGTAAATATAGATAAGACCTCTTTTTGTGATATTTATAATCCAGAGTTAACAATCGAAAACAGAGAACTTGATGCAGGTGAAAGTAACATCTATTTCTACCAGTATAAATTCTCTAAAGATGATTTAAAGGATTTAAATTTATCAGTTAAGCAAAATGAAAATATATATCTTATGATTGAAAAGCCAGATGCTAATTATATTGAGGCAAAAATAAATGATCAAAATATTGGTAGTTTTGGTGAAGTAGAAGGAAACTCTAATATATGGAATGGGACCTTCTTTATTAGATTTAATGAGAATATCATTGAAGATGAAAACACATTATCAATTCAAATAAAATCAAGTTATATGACAGGTATAGCAGGTGACATAAGATTTTTAAATTACGAAGATTATCATCAAATTCAACAAAAGATAGAATATGGTTTTGATTTTATCAAAGCTGCTATTATAGTAGCTTTTTTAGTAGCGATTATTATAGGGCTTGTTGTTATGGCATGGTATAAAGAACTTTATAATATTAGAGTATATCTGTATTTCTTTTTATCTATAGTCGCAATTGGGATTAGTTTATTTGATTTTAGTGTGACACAATCTCTTCCAATAGACTATTTACTATTCAAGAAAATAATAATTATTTCTTATCATGTAACCATTACATTTGCAACACTTGCAGTAGCTTCGTTACTGAATGCAAAATATAAGATGAATATTGGTATGATTGGTTTAACATTAGTTCTTATTAAAGCATTTACCACAACCAATATGATTGATTGGCGTAATACATACACCTTACTCAATTTATTTCTAGTCGCCTCAATATTACAATTACTGATAACTGTATTTTATTATAGAAAACGAGCTCCTATTAGATCGTTTCTATTTATGATAGCATTAACTTTGGGAACCTTTACAATTGTTAAATTGATTTATATTACCAATTTATCCCTTGAAAGTACCATGCTTATTGATTTGCCTATTTTGGTGATTATCTATGCGGCTGTGGTTCTATTTGTGTTTTATATTGAGTTGCTTCAGATGGTGGATAATTATGATTTGTCAGGTGAAAAACTCAATTCTATGAGTTTGCAAGGATCGTTTACAATTGATAAAACACTACAAGTGGTTGGGGCTTATACCAACTCGTGTAATGCTATTTTTGATCAATTAATAGTTGGAAAAAACTTAACAAAATTAATGTATGGGGAAGATGAAATTGAATTCATAAACGACATCTTAGACAGTATATTTGATTATAAAAATGACTTTAAAGATGGTTTTATTGATTTGTTACCAAATGAAATCACCTTAAATGAAAAAAGATATAGAGTTTACTATCAGTATCTAGAAACAACCAATAAATTCTTAAAAATCACATTAAACGATGTTACAAAGAGTACAAATTTGGGAGCCGAATTAGAAGAACAAAAGTGGCAACAGCGATTTTTAATCAATGCCTTGATGTCTAAACAAGAATTAAGTTACTTTATAAAAAATACAAAGCTTTTCTTGGAGACTTTAGGAGAAGAAGGATTTACACTCGATAATCAAAAACACTTACACACTTTAAAAGGTAATTTAGGGCAATTTGGATTTGTACATTTTGAGAAGACTGTTCATGAAGTCGAAACTCTTTTAGAATCAAATGCATATGATGCCTTTGAACTCGTTACTATTTTAGAGAAAGGATTGAATCAGGCAATTGTATATTTAGAACAACATATAGGTAAAGATTATTTTACTGAGAGTTATCAAGAAATAACAATTCCTAAGTCTGCAGTTGATGAACTGGAAACAGCTTACTTAGCATCTGAAAATTATCAGCCAGACGTCTTAAAACAAATACGACATCTTAGGAATGTTGACATTAAAAAAATGCTTTCTCGATATAGCAATTATGTAAACCGTATGGCAGAAATTATGGATAAAGCTGTTTTACCATTAGAAATAAAAGGGGAATCTGTATTTGTTGAACCGAGTAAATCAGAAGAACTTTTGATGGTCCTTGTTGGCATATTTAGAAACTCTATGACACATGGTATTGAATCGCCTGAAGATAGAATAGCTTTAGAGAAAGATTCATATGGCATAATAACATGTCATGTTAGTACAGTGGATGAGACTCTAATAATCAGTATAAAAGATGATGGCTCAGGTGTTAATACCGAAAATGTTTTACAACGAGCTGTTGATGCTGATATAATAACTGAAGCAGAAAGTCATCAGTTAAGTCGTTCAGAAATACTGAAGCTAATTTTTAAGAGTAAACTATCAACCGAAGAAGTATCTAACGTATTAGCTGGTCGTGGTATTGGTTTATCGGCGGTAGTTGAAGTGGTCAATAAACTTGAAGGGCAGATAGATATTATATCTGAAGAAGGCATAGGAACTGAATTTATTATTAACATACCACTTTCAAAATTAATCGATTAGGAGATATGATATGGCAACTATTATGGTAGTAGATGATTCTACATATTTTAGACTAAAACTTAAAATGGTTTTAGAGAGTTTAGGTCATCAAGTGATTGGTGAGGCAACCGATGGTAAAAAGGCAGCTATCCTTTACGATAAAATTCAACCAGACTTGGTCACTATGGATATCAGTATGCCGAATGTAAACGGTATTGAAGGTGTTCAGCTAATAATGGAAAAGGATCCAAATGCAGTCATCATTATGGTAAGTGCCATGGGTCAAAAACATCATGTGCTAGAGGCTATGAAGTTAGGGGCAAAACATTTTATATTAAAACCGATGCATGAAGAAACCGTTAAAAATGTATTGGATAAAGTATTGTAATAAATTTTAAACTAGTCTGAGGACTAGTTTTTTTGTTCTTATTTTGAACCATAATAGTAATGATTTGTTTTGTTGATTCATCCAATCGAAAGAATAGGTAATTCCAATTGGTATCTTGTCTTACTCTAATGGATAATAGGTATTGAATATAGGGAGGTTATGATGACAATAAAAAAAGAATTACCAGAGATATTTGAGGGATTTTCAGAAGCAAGAAGAAATGGATTTATTGCTGCAAAGAAATTCAAAGAACAAAATAGACCAATGATTGGAACGTTCTGTACCTTTATGCCACAAGAATTACCTTTATCTATTGGCGCTGCAACCGTTTCACTTTGTGCAACTTCTGATGAGCCGATTGCAGAAGCTGAAAAAGATTTACCAAGAAACCTATGCCCATTGATTAAATCAAGTTATGGATTCGGAAAAACTGATAAATGTCCATATTTCTATTTCAGTGATTTAGTAGTTGGTGAAACAACTTGTGATGGTAAAAGAAAAATGTTTGAATTGATGGGAGAATACAAACCTGTTCATGTGATGCAACTGCCACATAATCCAGTTCAAGATTTGGCTCATGAGATGTGGAAAGGTGAAATTATTAAACTGAAAGAATTATTAGAAAATCAGTTTGATACAACAATTACAAATGAACAAATCAAAGAAGCCATTGTACTAAAAAATAGAGAACGAAGTGCATTAAAAGAGTTTTATGCATTAGGAAAATTAAATCCTCCAGCACTTAGTGGTATGGATTTATTAAAAGTGCTGTATGGTACAACGTTTAAATTCGAAAAAGAAGATACCATTCAGGAATTAGCAGAGTTAACAAAAAAAGTGACAAAACAGTATGAAGCGGGACAACGTTTAGAAATAAAACCAAGAATCTTAATTACTGGATGCCCAATTGGTGGTGTGACCGAAAAGGTAGTTAAGGCAATCGAAGACAATGGTGCAACAGTTGTATTCTATGAAAATTGTATGGGTGCTAAAGCTGTAGAAGATTTAGTGGATGAGAACAATGAAGATGTATTTGATGCCTTAGCAGAGAAGTATTTGAAAATAGGATGTTCTTGCATGTCTCCAAATGATCAACGTTTTAGCTTATTGGATCGTGCGATAGACGAGTATCAAGTTGATGCTGTTGTAGAAGTTGTGTTACAAGCATGTCATACTTATGCAATTGAGACAACAAACGTAAAACGTTTTGTAAACGATAAGAAGAACAAACCGTATATCAGCGTAGAAACAGATTATTCCACTTCTGATGTTGGTCAATTAAATACTAGAATGGCAGCATTCATTGAGATGTTGTAATGTATAGTATCGGTATAGATTCTGGGTCAGCAACAACTAAAGGTGTGTTGTTTGATGGAAAGAACGTTATTGAAAAAGTAATTGTTGCAACTGGTGCCAATCCTAGACGTACTATGGAAGAAGTTTATAATAAGTTGTATAGAGAAAAGACGTATACAGTAACAACGGGATATGGTAGAGCGTTATTAAAAGCTTCTAATAAACAGATTACTGAAATTACATGTCATGGAAAAGGTGCTGCTTTTTTAGATGATGAGATATCAGCAGTCATTGATATTGGGGGTCAAGACAGCAAAGTCATTTTACTGGATAGAGAGTTGAATATAAAAGATTTTCTAATGAATGATAAATGTGCAGCCGGTACTGGGCGATTTGTTGAAGTGATTATGAGACTTTTACAAGAGGACCTCTGTGACTTGGATGACTATGTTAAAGATGCTGATGCTACCAAGATTAGTAGTATGTGTACTGTATTTGCTGAAAGTGAAGTGGTCAGTTTATTGGCACATGATATTTCTGGACCATCTATTGCAAAAGGTGTTATTGAATCTATTGCTCAAAGAACATCCAGCTTTGCTAAGCGTTTGCCGTTAGAAGGCAAAATATTTTTCAGTGGCGGTTTGGCACAACTTAATTCGATGAAGGATGCTATTGAGAAAAGTTTAGAGTTAGAAATTGTAACACATAAAGATGCACAATATGTAGGTGCTATAGGTGCTGCAGTTATAGGGTTTCAAAAAAATACTTAGGTAATTGCCTAAGTATTTTTTATGATAAATTTCCAAATTATATCTTTTTTAAGTAGACTAAAATGATATAATAAAAGAATATTAAGAATGGTAGGTGTGATATGAAAAAAATAATGATACTAGTAATGCTTCTATTTACCTTAATCGGGTGTCAATCAGAAGTTTCAAAAACAATCGATAGTTATACTGAATGGGATGACGTGATATCTGATGGTAACGATAAAGAGGTCACGATACTGATGTGGGGCGGTAACGAAAGTATCAATCAATATATGGATGGTTTTGTAAGCGAGTCGCTTAAAGAAAAATATGGTATAACATTACAAAGAGTTCCGATGAACGCTCCAGAATACCTGAGTAAACTTATAAATGAAAAAAAGGGTGGCGTTGAATTGGGCACTGCAGATCTTTTGTGGATCAATGCTGAAAACTTCAGAACTGCTAAAGAAGGTCAGTTGTTGGATGGACCATTTACAGCATTACTTCCTAATCTTAAAACTTTCTATGATGCAGATGCGAGTGATTTAAATTATGATTCTGGTATAGCGATTGAAGGTTACGAAGGTATTTGGGGACGGGCGCAATTGGTATTCAGTTATGATGAATCAACTGTAGTAGCGCCTAAATCATATCAAGAACTGTTAGAATACGCTCAATCAAATCCGGGTAGAATAACCTATCCTAGATTACCAGATGATTTTGTCGGGGTAGCTTTTGTAAGAAATGCTTTTTATGAATTAACGGGCGAATCGGATATTTTTCAAACCGATATGTCTAAAGAAGCATTTGAAGAATTATCAAAACCAGTCATGGCATATTTTAAAACATTAAGTCCATATCTTTGGAATAATGGAGAGACGTATCCCGCAACTCAAGCACAGTTAGATGAGTTATTCAGAAATGGTGAAATAGATATAACAATGGGATTTGAGATCGGTAAAACTGCTGGTTTGGTTGCTTCTGGTGTTTATCCAGACACAGTATCTACATTTATATTTGACACAGGTACAATCGGTAATTCTCATTATTTAGCAATTCCATACAATGCACCTGAAAAAGCCGCTGCACTATTAGTAATGGATTTTCTACAGAGTCCTGAAGCACAAGTTGAAAAAATGAAATCAGAAGTGTGGGGAGATATGCCAGCATTTGATGTTGATAAAATTGATGATAAAATGTTAAATGTTCTAGAAACAATTGAAAGCAAACCTGCTGTATTATCACTGGATGAATTAACTCAAAAAAGAAATCCTGAAATGAAGGCACAATATATAGAATGGATTAAAGAATTATGGATCGAAAATATCGGAAACTAGTATTATTAACACCTATAACCTTATTATATAGTTTATTAATTGGTGGTGGTTTTTGGATTATCTTAAAAGAGAGTTTTGGAAATATACCAACTCTTGGATTTGAAGATGTGACTTTTAGCTACTACTCAAAAGCCATGTATACTAATGGCTTTTTTCATAGTGTTCTTTTTGCAATATATCTTGCTGTTGTATCATCTGTACTGTCAATGGTTATAGGAACATGGACAGCATATAGATTAACACGTGCAAAGAATCAAAAATTAAAGAGGTTGATTAATTATATTATGGGATTAGGCATTGTGTTACCTTATCTTTATATGGTGTTTCTAACAATGTTGTTCTTTAGTCAATCTGGAGTAATCTCAAGGATTTTACATGCTTTGAACCTGGTTCACTTACCCTCAGATTTTCCGAATTTATTGTATGGTCGTTTAGGTATTGGCATTATTATCGTTTATGTTTTAAAAGGGATACCTTTTGTCACGTTGTTGA
>Ga0209272_10000208_pt1 | contig 62110 bp, 60 predicted proteins | sample tdDd002_FD_187125 | JGI IMG/M metagenome (GOLD analysis project Ga0209272, IMG submission 187125) | Marine sediment microbial communities from the Atlantic coast under amendment with organic carbon and nitrate - tdDd00.2 (SPAdes)... | ecosystem: Environmental > Aquatic > Marine > Coastal >...
TGGTTTCTCTGCAACGGTATCGTATAAAACGTACCTCACCGTAACTGCTTTCTTGCCTTCTCCCATTTAATATACTAAACTACAAAATCAGTAATTAAATGAGTCTTAGATATTACAAACGTACGAGAATGTAAAGTCGATTTATTGTTATTAGAGCACAGCAGGGATAGCCCTCAATTGTAGAGTTAAAAGGGTACTTTTCGAACGTTTGTATAGTTCTTCTTTTGCTATTTTAAAATCTTACGTCATTTCTTTCGCTGACCGTTAACGGATGGCGCTATGTAACGTAGGCGCCTTAGTTGATTTATGCTTTAAATTTTATAAAAAGGAAAGGTAGCTATTTTAGGATTACATTTAACTATAACTATTCTAAAATGGCTACCTTGCCGTTGCTCTTTAAAAGCACAAAACCCTCGCAAACCCACTACCCGCCTATGGTATATAGCGTGTGTTAGCTACAGTTATTCCTTCAAATCAACCTTAAAATCAAACCTTCCTTTAGTTATTTCTACTAAGTTCCCTGCTTGGTTTTCAAATGATAACTCAAATATTCCTGAGAAATGTACGGGATGAGAGTGAAAGCGATTTTGGGGATCTCGGTAAGTTACATTCTTTATATCTCGAATGCTCTTAAAGTTTAATTTTCCTGTCCCTGATTTGTACGTAAAACGCTCTTCTCTAATTGGGAAATATTTTATTTCAGCATAATTCTTTACTCCATCTAGGATTATTTCATTGCATTCCAGTTGCTTTAGATCAGAGTAAGTACTCATCTCTATATTTGTTTGGTATATATAAATGGACACGTAATCATCCTTTCCGTTTCCGTCAATCATTTTACCATACATCTCAAAAACTACCGTATCAACTTTTGAGATGTCAAAGAGCATTATTTCAGTAAATGGGTGTCGTTCTACTCTCCATGCATCACCATCGATTAATGCCCCTGCAACATCATAGCCTTTTTCCGTGTATCTTGGTAATCGACTGTCCTCTTTATCTGGATGGAAGTCTGAATCCCTCAAATCCACACATGAATTAAAAAGGACCAATACCATAATGATAAAAATTAAATGAAGGTTTAAAAGTTTCATAGGTCTGTTTTTAATTGTAGCTAACGGTAAGGCTAAAGTGTCGGCGGGACTACTTGTACTTACCTTTGTTATTTATTTAAAGTTAATAAAATCAGTCTCAGCTCAAAACAGAAAAACAGCACGCTATACTTTAGCTGTTGTTGGGGTGCGTTCCAGTCTGCCCGAACTCCCTGCCTGTGCTGTCCCAAAGCCTGTAAGTGCCTGTAAAGAGAAGAAACTCCCGAAGCATGTCGTTCCGTTACTTTTCCTCTTTGTTGCGCCCTGCTTTTTCCTTTCGCTTCTTTCAATCTGAGACATGCAATTTCATCCCGGGATAAGTTGCCGTGGCTCAGAAGTCAGGCAAAGAAAGTACCCACACAAGGGATGCTCAAATTAAAATCTTTCTCCAATATACTTGACCTTTAGCCATTTTACCCCTAACTTGAAGCAAAGGCTTTAGTCTTCCAGCTCCCAGAAAAACTCGCTTTTCTTCCCGCAAAAAGCCTAAAGCCTTTTGGAAAGATCAACCCTTTTTCCCTTCATTTTTACTACAAATCCCTTGTCCTGCTTTACCCGTTTCTCTTGCCTGGAATCGAAGCGAAAATGTAAAACAAAGTCACGGAATGAACCTCAACTTGTAAATAAACGCAATTGCGTTTATCTCTCCATTATTCATTCAATGTATTGCGTTTATCCCCCCATATTGGAGTTATAAACGCAACTTGAATTTCTTACCAATCAAATTTATGAAAAACCAATAGCAAACAATAAGCTTACAGAAGTAAAATCATCAACATACATAAAATAGAATAAGTCTACATAATTATGATTGGGTAATAAAAAAAGCTGTGGCACTCCTACCACAGCTTGTATTTGTTTGTTCCTTTATTGTACAATTCTTACACGAGTGTGGAACAAACAAAGGATTTCTATCATTACATCAATACTTTGTCCAGGGCAAGCAAAAAACCATTTGCTTTCTTACATCTATCTCTTTGAGAGAAAAAACTACACAATGATAATGGTTCGACTTTTATTGTTTAGGACACAATTGGCTTAGATCTAATAATTGGCTTTTTTTGTTCCAAAAAGAAGTCGCTCATCGTATTCGGGAGTTCCTTTCTTGAAATATTTATTTGTCCATGAATCGTTTTCGCATAATAATAAGGCTTTAAAACGTTCGTCTTCACTTAAGCTATTAAAATCGTTTCGATTCTGAAAATGACGGAATAATCGAACAAATTCAGTTAAAAAGATATCTGCTACTCTTGTATTACCATCAATTACAAGCATGTTCTCATCATTAGAAACCGTAGAAGCATTACTAAAATTAGCAGAACCTGAAATTACCAGGGGATTATCTGTTAATGGATCAACAAGTAAATATTTTGTGTGAAGGTAATCAACATAGGTATTTAGTCCTGTAAGGTATTCCTGTTGTATCACTTCAGTTCTTGCATCAGTGGCATCACTCCATTCCTTTATAAGATCACCATACACAACTTGATTGTTAGGTATTTTAATAAAATCGTAATAATCCAAAGGAATTGGTTTTCCTGCTTCTTTGGCTTTAGCCTTCTTCTCATCAGATTTTTCTTTGCTATCTTTACTTTCCAGCAATACCTGACGTACTACAGGTCCATTTGTAGTATCGCTTGGCTTTTGAACGAGTTCCGTGCCAATTTCGCTACTTACACCAAAGGCTGCAGTGAAATGAATAGAATTTTCTGCTTTCCCTAATCTTTCTGCATACCATTTTAACATGTCGGTTGTAAGCCTGGGACTAAAAATAGGGGTTATGGTATTTTTCTTGGGATCGCCTGAAAGATCTTTTTGATAATTAACATTCCAGTTACTTATCCCCTCTTCACCTTTAGATGTTTTTCGTTTAGGATCTTTTGAGAGCTCAGTCCAATAATCGAAATAATTTCGCGCAACTTCAGGATCGCGAACGATATGTCCAACATTAGATTGCCCGAAAATACCACCTTCAGTAATGTTTGTAGAACCGGTCCATACTTGCACTGGTTTATTGTCTTTTAAGAGTACAATGAATTTATTGTGTGAAATTTGCGCTTTTGTTCTTCGAATAAAAAGTTTTTCCCATTTCCAAGTATTCTCTTTTTCCTTAATTCCTATTTTTTCTATTGCTTCATAAGCTGCTTCTCCCACTTCGTCTAAAGATTCAACTTTAACTTCTTTTCCCTTTTTAACTACTCTTGTTGTTTTTGTTTTTGAATGATGAATAATTTTAACATCAGCTCCAACTTCCATCGATTCAGCAAATGCCTCAAGAACCGGAATATGTGTTAATTCATAAAGAGATGCTCTTATACTGTATGAACTGTCTTTAGCTTGCTTAATAAAGTTTATCATGGCCGATTCTAAACCTCTTGATAACCAATCCCATGCTTCATGATTCGGCACATCATCTGGTTTTATACATTCTTCCCAATATTTTCTACCATATTTTTCATTATGGTAATACTTTCTGTATTGACCAAACTTCTCGCTATAATACTGACTTCCTGCTACACCACGATTAAAAAATACAGCATGTTTTTTATGTTCCGATTCTTCTGTTAAAACCTTAATCTTGATCATAGAATCTTCTTCGGGTTTTGCAGGATTACCATAAAAAGGAGTAATTGAATAAGTATAACTTCTACCCGGAACAGTGCTATAATCACCCCATAAAAAGGATTGAATGGGATTAGTCATAGAATCTCCACCAATTTGTCCATCTTTAAAATGCTGATACCCTCTTAGATGAATTGTTTTTTTTGTAGTTTCATCTGTTCTGCAAATACCAAATCCAATTAAATCTTTTTTGCCTACTTCTGTGGTATTGAGCCCCAAAAGAACAACATGAGTTCCTGCGATTGCTTGTACAGAGATTTTTTCTCCTTGAACGAATGCTTTCATTAGTTTTTATCTTTTTGATCTTCCTGATCATCTGTATTTGGTGATGATCAGGAAGTTTTTTATACTAAATGTTTATTCTTTGGTATTAAGTTTCTCTCTAATTTACGGAGGGAGGTATTGGTATGTCATGCTCAGGCATTTTAGCTCCATAAACATTCTCTGAGGCAATCCTATCATAATCAATAGCAAACACTCTTGGGTTCTTAATTCTAGGTGTCTGACGATGAAGATTGGCTGTTACCGATAGCAACTGAGCCAATGTTTCATCAATGATTTCTGTTGGAACACCAAAGAATAAGAAATTAATTGGCATCAGATTGTTCAAGAATATAACATTCTTGGTTTGTACTTTCGTATTTCCTTTGATAACAAACTGATACCTTGCTCCAAAACTTCTTTTCGAGAGTGCATCTTTTAAATCTAACTTTGCAACGCTAGCCTCCTTTCCAAGAATGTTAATGGTAGGGTTTTCAAGAATTTCATTAACCCAAGCCAATAAATCAGGAAATTCATCGGTTTTTGTTGAACCACTGGCGATAAAGATCGTATCCTTATTTCCATTGGCTAACCACTCCATTAAATGTTTTCGATTCATTGTTTCATGACCTGATGTAGGCCCTCCTGTAATTCCTATAACCAAATCTAAATCATGAAGACGTTCTGGTGCAAAATCGTTGAAACAAGCATGTTCTTCGATATCTTGCAATGCAGGCTCATCATCTCTCTTCTGCCAGGAAGGAATAGGATTTGGTCCTTGTTGCCTACCTACTTTTATGTCGCAACCAATAACTTTTGGTTTTTCTTCACAATCTAATCCCCTACGATCCAGTCGAGCATGTAAGGAACGAATAAACCAACGACCAATATTACCACGACTACCAATCACCATAGCATCTCGGTGTTTCAGCACCATTCCGTAAGAATACATAGCTGATGTAATCGCATTTAAACAGGATTCGGCAACACCACTAGCTTCAATTTGGGTTTTCTTGAAGGACACTGCAACAGCCATATTCGGAATAAATAATTTTCCACCACAATTGTTTTCAGTATCAACATCATGGTCGTATCCGTTTCTGGTATATTCAACACTACCTACCACTTTATTGTTTTTCAGAACATCAGACATTTTTAAACAACTTCCTAGTTTGGCATCTGTTTCTTCATCTAATGGACAAAAATACTGTTTGCGAACATCGCTTACGGTTTGTCCATTAATTGCCGATTGATTTAAAATAGGTGTAATGTAACCTCCATCTTCAAGAACAATAAGCTCTCTGCCTTCTGCACTTGAGCGTGTTAATTGCTTAAAAAATGTATCCATACAAAGACATCTCATGGCTTGAATAAAGGTCATTTCTTTCTCTTTCATTACTTTATCCAGTTGATCGTATTGCATATTTGCATCTTCGGCTTTTGGTAAAATGGTAAAATCGCGTTTTACCGAGTAAATTCCTTGAGCCTGCTCTGCACTTTCGGTAGTACTATTTTTAAGTATAAAGCATCGAGATTCATCTTCTGGTAAATCTAATAAATCAGGTCTGTATGCTTTTTCTGCATCAACATTGTACCCAACAAAAACGGTTACTAAATCTTTACAACCTAGAGAACGTAAAACAGAGATACATCCTAATACTTCTGCCGTGATGTGTTGAATCATTAAAATAGAAGTATTTGCAAAAGGTTTTGGATCACCTATTTTTCTTGCTGCCTCAATTAATCCTCCTATAGCAGGCATATTATGAACATAGTCATCTACTTTATATTTGCTTTTAGTTTCTTCTTTTGCTGCTGCCCGCATAAACTTTTCTCTATGAGAAATAGGATCGATATTTGTTATGCCATATGGATGATCAACCTGCAAACCATGTTTACTGGCTTGCAGCAAGTTTTCTGATAAATTATTGTATTGAGAACTCATAATTTTCTTTTTTGATATAGAATAATCTCTGAATTAATTTTGTGTTGTTGTTAGAACAGTTTGTTCTAAGCAAAAATCATCTGTTCCAGATCTGAACTTTTTCGACTGATAACTTAAATCAGGATTAAGTTGTTTTACCAAAGTGTCGAAAAATTGTAATGATCCTGCAAGGCACATAGCTTTAATAGTCTCATTATCCATACCTGCAGCATGTGCTGCAGCGTAATTTGGACATTTGTCGCATGCAGTATTGGTTACAACCTTTTCGGGAGTATCTTCTACAATTACATCAATACCACCAATTCCCTTTGCGATTTCAATAACTTTACGGGCTGTGTTTTGCACCATAAATTTCTCGCCTCCAGACTGCTCCTTGATCTGTTTACCTAACTCAAGGCCACTTGCCACATTGGTTTTAGTTAATAATTTTAGGGCTGGTTCCATACCAAACTCCTCTATAACCTCTTTTACATATGCATAAAATTGTGTGTATACAGTTTTTGCAACTTCAAATGCTTCTTCGTTTGTCATTGTTTTAGTTTTATATTTTGTAATAAGCTATATATCTATCTTTTAAAAAGATTCATTATTTTATTATAAGGATGGTGGAAAAGGATAATCCTTTTTAAGATCACGCCCCAGATACACTTTTTGGGTAGCCTTATTATTATAGTCGGTTGGGTAAATACCATTTTCGATATTCTTATTTTCCATAAGAGCTACCGCACAACTAGTTACCTGGCTATAGGTTAAATCCATAATTTCGGTTGGAGTACCATAATACATGAAATTAACCGGCATGGTATTATTAAGCAAGTAAATAGTTTTGCTTACCTGAATGCCTTTTTGTTTAAACACAAAAGTAAATTGAGTACCTAAGTTGCGTTTAATTGTTGTTGGGGGCGGAGTCTGATCGGGCCACATTTGCTGAACTGCAGCAATTGAAAGTTGATCTGGAATTGGACCGGGGATAAGAGCATCCAGTATAATGCCATTTATTGTTTTTTGTTCAGTTGGTTGATTCAATACACTTTCCAACCATGTAAGCACATCGGCAAACTCTACAGTTTTTGTACTACCTGAAACAAGATACAAACTCGATTTTTTATCGCCAATGGTTAACCAATCGGCAACGTCTTGCCCGGTAATCGTTTCATAGATTACTTCCTTTTCTTCACCTGTTTCAGGATCTTTCTCTGTTCGTGTTCGTGGCCCACCGGTCCAACCCAATATTACATCAATATCGTAACGTGCTTCGGATTCCAGGTCTTTGTAAGCAAATACTTCGCCAGCCACATTTTCCAGTGGCACATCGCATGCCGACCACATTGCCCAATCGGGAATCGTTTCTGGCTCTGGTTTTGGCCATGCTAATTTAATATCGCAACCCCAAAGTTGGTCTTTCGATGATTCAAGAATATTAGCAATATGACCTACTGATAGTCGGCCTAGATTTCCGCGTGCTCCCATAACCAGAACAGTTCTGTCTCGTAAACTGTATCCTGTTGAGTAAAGCACCTGAGATAATGCATCGATACAAGCAAGTGTAATTGAATCACCTTCGAGCATAATTTTTTCGTATGATGCTGCGATGGAAAAAAATCTGGTTTTCATGACACGCTCCTCTCCAATAACCGCACTCATATCATAACCATTACGTGTAAGCTCAACACTTCCAAGAAAAACATCTTTCATTGCATCGGCAAATTGTTCTGGAAGTATTCTATCGGTGTTGGCATCGTCGGGTACCATATGAATTTTTCGGAATTCGACAATAGAAATATTATCATGAATTGCCTGATCGATAATTGGGTTTAAGTAACCTCCATCTTCCCATACAAAAACTTGTTTTTTATCTACATGTCCACGTGCAACTGCTTGTAAAAAATTATAGGCAGCCAAACTACGTTGGGCATTAAGAAAAGTAAGTGGCTTGTTTAATGGATTCTTAACAATGTCATTACCACTAAAAATCTTATTGAAACTATCACTTGGTAAAGGACGATTGGCAGGAAATTTATTAAAACTTTTAACAATTTCGTAAATGCCTTCTGCCCATGCCGGAGAACCTGGTAAAGGTGGTCTTGATTGAAGAATACAGCTAGTAAATAAAGCGTCAGGAATATCATCCAAAATTTCACGCCAAATCATAGTTTGAAGTGGATTGTAACCTACAAAAATGGTAGACATATCTGTAGCACCCCATTCGCGCAAAACACATAAACCGCCATAGGTTTTATCATCGATATGATGAATCGCAACACAAATTGTGTTCTCAAGAGGTCGGTTTGTTCCAATTTTTGCCCCCTTATCGCCTCGTGTGATTTCCATCGATTTAATGCAATTTGGCATTCGCTTAAGGCAATTGTAGATTTTGTAATTTTCTTTGGTATGTATTTCTACAGGAGCACCGGCTGGAGTAAGCGGATTTTCGAGTTCTTTTTTTAAGGTCTCTATATCAATTATAACACGTGTTCCATCTGTTATGCCATGCTGAATACTTGGATCAATATCCATTTGGAAATTTTTCTGTGTATCAACAGTAGCTGCCAAATGATGAATTGGACTTGTAGCAAATTGTTTTAGTTCACCTAATTTTTCTTCTAAGCTTAATGTTTCCATAGTTTTTCTTTTAGTTTGTTTACTTCTTGTTTCTTTGATGATGCGAATCCCAAATGATTATACAATCAATAAAGCTGTCTGCTAGCGTAGAGATACTTTATCCATTCAAAACATTATATTTATTCCAACATATGAGTATTAACAAAGCAACTTGAACATCTGGCCTATCAAATTCATTAAAAATCAATAGGAAACAGTAAATTTTAGTCATGTAAAAAACAACACAGATATCAAGAAGAACATATTTAATTAAAATTGAGTGTAGTCAAGCTGTGGCGCTCCCACCACAGCTTGGTTTTGCTTGTTCCCTTCCAGTATTATTCAACCAAAACCAGAAAATGGAACAAACAAAGGTTCTTCAATACTTAAACTACTTCTATAGGAATGGCTTCCATTTTCAAATGCAATTTGCTTCGTTCCGAAGCATAGCGACGAATTGGAATGTATAAGGTTTTGTAATTGATATTTTCAATAATGAGTCGGTGCTCCCCTTCCGGGAAGTGCCTGAATCTAAAGGTACCGTTCGCGGTTATGTGGGTCGATAAATCCATACCTTCTACCGATACCTTGCCCAGTGAAATTGGCTCACCGCTAGCCTTGTCTTTTAAGTAACCTAACACATCGTAATGGCGTTGTACTCCTTTGGCCTTTTGTCGGGCTGCAAAATAGTAATTCACAAAATCGGGATGGGTAGCACGCAGGTTTTCAATGCTATAATCCAACTTGTAGTTTAAAAGCTTATTGATCTTCTTCAATAAACGATTGAATTCATCCCTTGCAGTAGCCTTGTCCTCTTTTAAAAGAATCAGATCGGCGCGCTTTTGCTCAAAGGCTTTGCTATCGGTCTCTACAGCCGCAATGCTTTCTTCGCTAACACCAAAGGCTGGTAAATCGGCCAAATGCTGCCTGGCAATACCAATGATCTGCTTGTAAAAATCAATCAGTTTCAATTCGCTAAAGCTCGTTAAAACATACTTTGTAACACTTGCCTTCCCCAATATCTCACTGTTTGATACAGAGTTGGCATAACATACCAATCCATTACATACAAGATAGAGCTTGTCTATCAAAGATTTCTTTACTGCATTTTTTTCGCCAATTAACCATTTTACAGGCTGATCGGCTTCCTCTTTCAAATTTAAAAGTTGTTCCAGATCTGAAGCAAACTGATCGGCCTGAGCTTTGGTGTTCACATTGGTTTCATAAATACTCGCATTCTCAGTCAAAGCCGTATTGGTTTGTACAAAAGAATCTAACTTTAAATTACTTTCATTATCCATTCTTTAAGTTTTTTAAATAGCTGATAATCATCCAAAAGACACAGAGTCACGCTTTATGATTGTATCATACAACAGCACGCGACATAAGAGGTTTAATTTGTTTCGTTTATTGATCCTATCAGCTCTTTATTTTTTTTGATTTATCTGAAATCTGAAGGATCTATTTCCATTCTGGAACGATCTATTTTCATTTCTGAACCTTCTATTTCCATTTCTGCACAGTCTATTTCAATTTTTGTTGGATCTATTTTCATTTCTGAACAATCTATTTCCATTTTTGTTGGATCTATTTTCATTTCTGAACAATCTATTTCCGTTCCTAATAGATTTACCATTAATGATTTTTGGCTTACACACTCTCTGGAAGTGTATTCTTCCAATTATTGAGAATGTAGACCAATCTGCAGATTATGCAGAGCCAATAATTATGAGCTTAAGTTTTGCTAACAGCGAAGTACCGGTGCCAATCGGAATCGAGGGAGTCATTCAGCAAATGTAAAATACATCAACCTAATAGTCTTTTATGTATTTAAAGTGTAAACCAGAGCTAAAATCCTACTTATGATCTATTACTCTAGCAGTTGTTTGGTTGAATTGTTACTTAAAGTTAGAGAATATTTTCTTTAATTTCCAAACAAAAAGATGATTAATATTAAAATATCATCTGTTTGTCAGCCATTAACAACCATTCACATCACAGCAAACCTTTAGTGTTTTCGGTAAAAGCAGAAGAAAGCTGCCAGATATATTTTTTTTATGAAATTATTATTTTCAGCAAAATCTATCCTTTAATCAGGATTATTATCCTTATTTAATAATGAAGAAGGAAAGTAGATATTGTGTATTGTTTAATGAGTAATTCTAAACACCTACTCTTTTTTCTGCAAGTTTAGTTCAATGGTAATGCAGCTTGCAATTATACCTCAACTCAGCCCTCCCCTTCAGGAAAGGAAGTTGTGCAAAAAGTAAAGGTGTTTGATCAATTTCTTTGTGATCGTATTCTGGTGTGATGATAGAATAGATTTCAAATTCATTTCGGCGCAGTAATTATTCCACACTAAATTGCTTCAGCAGTTGCGACGATTATAAACCGTGTCATTAAGCCAGGGCGGCGGTCATTATCATTCTCTTCCCCTGGACTAGAATGATACTTGCCTTTCAGGCAAAATTCATTTAAAACGCCTCTTATCTATTATACTAACAGTGACATTCAAAAATTTATTGGACTCATAGATGAAAAAGTCGTTAAGAACAGAATTCCATGGACGAGGTACCTTGTTTTGATTCTTTAAAAGGGAAACACTCAATCAGATAATACCATTTGAAACTCATCTGCATCAAAAGGAAATGGTTCACGGCCTCCAATAAAAAAGCTGCTCTTCATTAAGAAAGAGCAGCTTTTAATTATAAGCATAAGCCAAATATCATACCAAATGAGCCTTATAAATCACATCTTTTCTTTTAGGCTCTTTTTGTATTCTTATTCTGCGATTACCATTTTCACCTGGTAAAAAACACAATCAATGGTATAACCAATTACCAAAGTATTTAGCTTTTTATTATTGTTTTCTCCATTAACAGACCATACATTCTGATTGTCAGGTACAATACTTGTATCATTATAATTAAATGGATGATCTTCGCCTGTATTTTCATCTTGTATATACTCAATATTAGTATTACTGATTCTATCTTTTAAAGGCTCAACATCATCAATTGTTACAAGCTCTCCTCCTCTGTAATACTGCCAGTTCAAATCAATTTCAGTGATTTCGCCATCTGCATCAGAATTAATTGTAATCGCTGGAACAGGAACCGAAATTTTATCATTCTCCAATGGCAAAATAGAATTTAAACTATATGAAGCCAATTCAGTGCCTGAAGTTGTTTGCATTGACCATTCTCCGGCTGGTATATCACCCTGAAGAAGATCAGCTGAAGTTTCACCACCAATAAATCCCATAAATTTAAATTCTGAACCTGGATCGAATGCTTCGCCTTGAATTGGAGTTTGATCGTTATATTTTTCACCATTACCTCTTGCAACTTCCGCTGGAGGAAATAAGTACATGGTATTTTCCAAACCTTTACCCCAAGCATAAATCTGATATCCTGCATAAGACAAATCATCAGCATCTATTTGTTCTCCGAAAACCAAATTTGAAGAAAAAACAAAACCAGGACTTGCAAAGTTCTTAAAACCTGTATTGGTAAAATTCATATAGGTTCTAATATGATCATCCAGTCTCGACATTTTTTGAATCAATTCTGATTTGCCTTCAACAACGCTTAAGTCTGCAATTGTCTTTTCTGCAATCAGTAGTCCATCTTCCGATGAAGATGGTACATTACCCAGCTCGATAACGCCACTTAGGTATCCTGAGTTAAGATTTTCCCAGTACTCTTCATCACCTGCATCAATCCCCACAAGACCTTTCACTCTATTGTTTTCCATCAAGAACACAATAAACTCTTTCTCATCTTCAACATCCAGACTAAAACTTCCATCTTCTGCAATTTCAATCTTAGTGGTTGTCATTCCGTCAGCAAAGTTATCTTCGGTAAATTTTTCGGTATACACAACAAGAAGTTCTCTTGTCGCTTCGTCTGCTGCAGACTTAGTTCCCTCATCTACGATTTGCCCTTTAAAACGAATTTTTCCTTCTGGTACTACCTCTTTTGCCAATACTGTGATTTCACAAGTTTTGGAAATATCGCTATCTACCGCAGTAGCTGTAATAGTAGCATTTCCTGCTTCAACAGCAGTAAGTAATCCTGATTCGTCAATGGTAGCAACCTCCTCATTAGAACTTGACCACTTTACGCTCTTATCAAAAGCATCCTCAGGCAGAACATTAACCTTTAACTGTTTTGTTGCACCCACTTCCAATTCCAAAGCAGATTCCTCAAATTCAATCGAACTTACTTTTACAATTGCATCTTCATTATCATCATCACATGCAACAAATGTAAAAGCACACAAGAGGCACAAAGCCGAAATAATTTTTCTATACATAAAATAGATGTTTATAGTTATTTCTTGCAAAATTAAAAGTTATTTTAACTAAATGAAATATCAACAACATCACCTCTCAACACCTGAAAACATCAGCCATACACTATATCATCTAACTTCCAGGTTTTTACAAACACAGCTCCCCAAGTGTTATGAATATAAGTTTTAAGATCTAACTATACATCAATAATTAAATCCTGTTTTTTAATCAACAACATCTCTCATTCAATAAATAAATTCAATTGGTTTATGAAAAATTAGGAGAAGCCGTATTAATGATAGAAAAATCCCTTTACAAAAGAGTATGCAACAAATTTAGTCCTTGATAATTTCAATCTCATCAGCCAGGATGGTAACGACCGTAATATAGTCTTTGCCTGATTTTTGCATCTTGTCTCTTAAACTTTTCACCTCAACAGATGATAGGCTGTCTGCAACACCAGTTTCCTGCTTGCGCTTCACCCACTCCTCATCTATGCAGGGAGTGTGATCGATGTGACACAAAAGGGTTTTCTCACTGTTTACCTTGTCAATAAATGATCTTTCAACTCGCTCTATATCAACCCTACCAACAATCTTTAGTTTTTTATGATTGTACTTGGCATTAAAATGAAGTAACAAATTAGAAGGAATCACTTTTACCACCGAACCTTCCTCCGATTTCAGCTTTAGCTTCTTTTTACCGGCTCCACAAAAATGAACAGCCATGCCTTCGGTTTCTATTCTTTTTCCTTCGAACTGTTCTGCACCATTTACCAGTTTGTCAATACTTAGTTTTTTCGCCTTCTCTTGATTACAGGCAAACAATGCGATGACTAGTGCAGGTATTAGCAATATGTATTTCTTCTTACTCATTTTTAATTAGAATCAGTTTTAAAATTTTCAACATACTTAACAGGGACAAAAGAAATATTTTTCCGTATGTGTGTTCTGTATTTCACCAAGTCAGGAAACTGGTAGAAAAATTTAATCTTTTCATATTTACCACCACTTTTCAATGGCTTATCCGATAAAACAAAAAATGTCCACGACTCAGCAATGTCTTCCTCGGGACTTTCGGCAGCATAGTCTGTTACAAACTCCTCGGCATGATCGAGATAAAAATCGTACAAGCGGTCTACCAACTTTTTCTTGTTCCTTTTCTTATTGATTCTGTCCCATTCTTGCAGCAATTTTGGCTTCCAAAACTCTTCCACAAATAAGTTCAGATAACTTCCCTTGATGGCATATCCCTCGGTGGTTAGATATCCTCGGCCTGGATCTTCCATTTCATCATCGGTCAATTCTATCTGCGAGGTATTTAAAGTCAGCAAATGACCAAACTCATGAATCAGCGTATGGGTGTAATCCAATATTTGAATGGAATCCCGGGTAAAAATGTTCATGTCCGCAGTATCCAAATCGATTTGCCAAAACTCAACCGTTTCATCCAATTGATTCATCCCTCCCATGTCCTCACTTTTTCCATCGGAAAACAATCTCAAGGATAGCACATATTTATTCAACAAATCGTTGGGTAAAATGGAATGTATGGTTTCCCAGTACTGAAGTCCTAACTGATCATTTTCGGATTTGTTTGTTTCAATGTTTCCATTTTTCACATTCCAAACCCCTACTTGATTCTGAGCATATGTAAATTGTGAAATACTTAATAGTGTTGTAATTAATAACAGAAGCTTTCTCATTCTTAGAAGTAATGTATCTATTTTGTGGAGTTTTGAAGAGTAATTGAGCTTGTGTTGTAATATTCATCATTCTGATTACTGAAGCAACACATCGCAGTTTGCATCATCATTTTAGGTACTGTATGTACTCTTCAATCTTATTTTCCAATCTATTATTCAAATAGTCATTTTTATTGATGAGTGTCTCGCTAATTATTTCAGCCTCTTTACGATATTTCTCCTTTTTAACTTTGTCCCAGTAATATGGAGGCTCCTGAAGGTTTGTGATTCTATCGGCCAACTTTACCATTCCAACTTCCTTTTCCAATTGATTAATGCGCAACAAACTATCCAACATTTGCTCTTCTTTCGAAGGAAGATTTTCATTTTTGCTCAAAGCCAAAACTCCCTGGGCAACTCGCTCTCCAAATGTTTCCTTTAGTTCACCGAACTCAGTATTCGTATCTTCAATGGTATCATGCAATATGGCAAGTTGAATGGCAAAATCCACATCAAAATTCTTCTCTGCTGCATAAGCCATCAATATCTCCATGCTTACATTGGAAATGTGCAGCAAATAATTCGAATTGCTTCCTGGCATCTTCTGATCTTTGTGCTTTTCACCAGCAAATTTTATTGCCCTCTGATATATTTCTTGTGTCATATATTATTCTTTTTAAACGTTGTAATCGGTAAAATGGACACCAAGTTAGGATCTTCTCACTTTGGTATTATTATCCATTTTCATTTGATAAAGATCAAAGCCTTTTGCCCAAAAATCGTTTTCTATTTTTTCGAGCTCGAAGCCCATTTTTTCATAAAACTTGCATACTAGCTGTGATGTTCGAACAATGATGAGTTCAACATTTAGATTATCATTCAAATGATTGATTCTATGCTGCGTCAACTTTTTTCCGATTCCTTTTCCCTGATGTTTTGGGTCAATCATATCCCAGGAAATTCGAGCAATTTTTTCGTCAGGAAAGTAGTTGATTCCACCAGCACCAATAATTTCAGAATCCTCTTCATAAACAAAGTAATCCTCTATTTCATTTTCGAGGTATTCCTTAAAATCAAGTTCCTCTGAAGGAGCAAAGTATTCTGGGATATTTTGTCTTAGCAATTCAATCAGTTTGGATCTATCTTTATTTGTATATGGTCTAATCATTCCTATGCTTAAAGTGTTCTTGTTATTTACATCAACTTGTTTATATTTTCAAAAATGTGGCTAAATCCTGTAATTTATGGAACTTATATCCATAATTCGATCTACAAATATTTCTGAACAGATTCTTCTATTAGCTCTTCAAACCCATCTCCGCAACCTGTTTTATACCACACAATTTCATTATTACAATTTAAAATTATAGTTGTAGGATAACTAAATCTCAATCTATTAAGCATTCTTATTCTTTCTTTTTTATTTTCGCCTGGATTATAGATAATGGGAAAATCAATTTTCTTAACCTCAATATAAGATTCAAGTTTTTCTTTCGTATCTAAAGGATAAAAAACAAAGGTCTGAATACTATCATTATCTCCATATTTTTGTTGAATTCTACTTATGGATGGCATCGCTTTTTGACACCAGCCACAATTTATGGCTGATAAAAACAAAATTGTGCTTTTACCCTTGAAATCAGAAGTTGAAATCTTTTTATTATCTACGTATTTCAAACTCCACTCAGGAATAACATCTCCTACTGTCAAAGGTTTTGCATCGACCTTATTAAATGGCATAGCGCTTTCAAACGAAGCTTCTTTAAAATCAAATATTTCTCTGAAATTATAATAATTGTATTCATTAATAAAAGGCTGAGTTATACTTTCAATAATCTGAAGCCTTACAGGTAAATGCATTTCCTTGTCAATGATTAAATGATGTGAAATATCATCCACCGAAATTGCTTTAATACATATGCATTTTTTATCCTTATAAATTGTGTCATTTACTGCTTTAAATCTAAATTCATCTTTATTAATAATTCTTAGAACAGTGCTTATATGCCCTCTGGTCTCTCTTTCAAGTGTTGATGCTTCAATCTCTTGGTGACATGTCTCTTTCTTCATATTCTTCAACTCACTCTCCAATACCTTAACGTGCTTATGCCAATCGTAATAGGATTTTGACTTTACAGATACCTGAAATATAGGGTGTGTATACTGATCTTCTATGCTGTACTTAAAGTTGATTAAACTATCTTGTTTATTATGCTCAAAAATGGCATGTGTGGTGGTGTGAACAATTGTGGTATCAGCTGTTGAGGGGTTTCCTTGTATAAGGATTTGATTTATGTCGTAAGCCATTCCTTTTTCTGAAGTCAAGTTATTTTTTGTTTCTTCCAATACCTGTTCATGACTTGCTGTGCAACTTGAAATCCCTATAATCAGGAAAAGCAACCATACTTGTTTCATAAAGAATTTCTAATTAATAAATGTATCTCAACTACCTTAATTCTCTTCTTCCGACTTAAATACACCAACACTGAGTATTTATATCTTGTAAAGCAACCAAATTTATAAACAATAATTTTCATTCAAAACATTTTACAGTAATAATATTTAAGAGAATTACAACTTATCATCTATTCTGTTGGAAATGTTAGGCGAATACAAAAAAAGCTCTAAAACCTGGAATCATTCCAAGCTTTAAAGCTTCTTTCATATCTTTAAAATTGAAGATAGTTATTCTTTGATCATTTTCTTTGCAAATTCCATGGTATAATCCCCATTTTGAAGAACCAACTTTTCTTCCGTTAATGTTTTAATTTCATAGCTTTCCTCATCGATTGATGAACTGCCATTTCCAATGCTTTTAACGGTTAAAATTAATTTGTTCCCTTCCAGTCTCCACTTCTGATACAAAAGGGTCGCCATATTATCTGAACGTGCCGTTCCATCTTCAAGTAAGGAAAAATGAAGTTGAGATGCCGATGTATCCAACCAAGAGCCTACCAATAACTGTTTATTGACAAGGACTTCAGATTTTTCAACTCCTTCTTTTTTAATCTTCTTCTCCCCTGTGTTTTTGCTTTCTTTACAAGCTCCAAGAGAGATTAATCCCATCAGTAGTAAGCCTAATATTGTTCTAGTCATGTTGTATGTATTTTAATTCTTAATTATTATTCATCTTTAAAGCATAGCATAATCAAGATACATATTTTATACCATATCATTCTTTACCCAAATACTTTTCCTTTTTACTGAGACCTACTTTAATATCCCAAATCTTCGTTTATCAGTACAATTTTAATTCGGTTTTTTGGATAGGATTTTTCTGTAATGGTCCACGTATTACAAATTCTATGAGAACTACTACAATCCATACATTTACCAGTTTTCTGACATGGAATATTTAAGTTTTTATGGCTTTGAGCATTCTTTATTGCTGCAATATCTTTCACCCTCCTCCTGGCTGATTCCAAATCTTTTACAATCTTATTTCTCCCAACAAACAAAACCACATGTCTCGGTCCGAAAGTGAGTGCTGCAATTCTATTTCCAATCATATCCAGATTCACCAGACAACCCTTTTCTGTTATGGCATTACTCCCAGTTAAAAACAGATCTGCAGTCAAAGCCTTTTTCCTTTGTGAAATTTGTTCGCGCCAAGTATCCTCAGTCTTAAATGTATCTATAAACTCGTATGAATCGGAAGTTTTGATATAATCAAGCACTCTGGTTTCATGCATTGTTTTAGAATCACCATAGGAAACACTCTTTGCGTTTAAGGTTGGCAATATTTCATTAACAAATGTATGATATGCAGATTCTGAACTCTCTGAAATGAATACTTCAAAATTGTTCCGTTCCAGCTGTTCTTTCGTCTTTACTAGTAAATCCATAGTATATCCTGATTTGATTGCTGTCTATTGGTACAAACTGACTTTTTCTAATGTTGCTCTTTGTGGCTTGTATATTTTAAAAACAAGCATTGCACAAGTATATCGCGTAAGAGCAATCAAATTTATAAACAATAAATCTTAAACAAAATATTTCCCACTTTAAAACTTTCAAATTCAATACTTCGATTCCTTCTGACTTCAAATGAAAAAAGCTCTAAAGCCAGGAGAATTTCCATGACTTTAAAGCTTCCCTTGTATTTTAAGATATAAACTACTTACACAAAAAGTGTTGGGTCTCTATCTGATTTCTAATGGCTCTTTGTCTTTCAATCAATGCAAACTTTTGTTTCTGAACCGAATTTAAAGCCCCACTTGCGTTTAATGCCATAATTCCGTTGTAAGAAATCCATTTTAAACGGAGTTTCCATTTTAATTGTTTTTCCGAAAGACTTTATTCTTTAGCTTGGGTGGCATCGGTCCACGTGTCGGTTCTAAACGACGAGGCAGGCAAGAGATTAACATCATAAAGCGAACCCATCACCCAATTGCGCCATGCATATCGCACTGCCACAGGTTTTGGCACTTTATCGCTTTGAACGAAAAGCTCCTTGCGCTTAATAATTTTTGCAGTGGCAGGATAAAATACCTTGTCTTCTCCTGCAATCTCAAATCCTTCCAGCTTGTCATAGGCATAAAGTCCTGTTTCTGCATTTTTAAACTTTAGAATCAATCCGCCATTTTTCACTTCTTGCGAATCAAAAACAGGAGCAGCACCATCTATGCTCTTGTAACCATAGGTTTCGTGCAGCGCGTTGAATAGTAGCCTGTCTGCCACCTGTTTCTTTTTGGGCGGATGAATGCTTACAGCATCTCCAATATCCATGGTAATTGCAATACCAGAATTTGGAATCAAATCTAAACACTGCAACTGAGTTTCGCGAATAAAGGCGGTATTGTCAACCTCTTGAAATGCATTGTTGTTGCTGTAGGTAAAAGGAGCAATTTGCACGTAGTAGAATGGAAAATCACCAATTCCCCATCTTTTGCGCCAATCTTTCACCATGGCCGGAAAAAGCTTCTTGTACATCTCAGGCTCATGACGATTGGCTTCTCCCTGGTACCACAATGCCCCTTTTATTGTGTAAGGAATTAATGGGTTTATCATTGCATTAAACAATGCTGTGGGAATCTTGTTTGTCTTTTTTGTAATGTCTACTTCCTCAAGATTTACCTTTTTAAAGCCGTCCATCACCTCCTTGCTTATCCATGCCTGCACTGCACTGCCACCCCAGGAGGTATGGATCAATCCTACTGGAACATCCAGAATCTCCTGCAGTTGTTGTCCGAAGAAATAGGCTACAGCACTAAAGCCCGCAACACTCTCAGGTGATGCTTGCTGCCATGCGCTATATTCCTTGGTATCTTTTATGGGAGTCTTGGAGCCAAACCTATTAACAGTAAACAAACGCAAATTCGGATTAGCCGATTTTGCCGTTGCCAGAACAGATCCAAATGTAGGCTGCCCGGTATAGCCCTTCATGGGTTGCTGCATGTTTGATTGCCCCGAACACAACCATACCTCTCCAAACAGGATGTTGTCCAGACTAATGTTCGATTCCTTGCTTTTAATATTGATGCTTTGAGGTTCCTTGCTGTTGTTGGTTGTAACAGCAATGCGCCATGTACCTTTGTTGTCGGCTTTAATGTGAATGGCCTCATTCAGCCAAGAGGTTTCAATGGTGATTTTCTCATTGGCATCGGCCCAGCCCCAAAGCTCTACAGTAGTGTTGCGCTGCAAAACCATATTCGACGATACAATTGCCGGAAGCTTCACCTCTGCATGAATCGACTGTAGAAATAGCAGGTTGACTATTGCCAGGGTAATTAATGTTCGTTTTCTCATATTTTTTGGTTTTATATCTAATTAAGGTTGCTTTTCTTTTTCGATAAGCTTGTTGGTTTAAGTTGAGTTTTGTTCTGGTTTACCATCAAATAGTTGAAGCTTAAAAAAGCATGCTTGATAATGGTATCAGATTCAGAATTCTTATTCAATAGATCAGACTTTTATGCTTTAGAGTGCAGAAAGTACTTATATACAATTAAGCACTTATGCTCTATTAAATATGCAAAACGTCTCAAGATGCAGATATTTGCACAAAACAACTAATGGTTTTAATGAAAGGCTACTCCTTTTGATCTTACTATTTCAATACAGGAGTCCAAAGTTAGCTAAAGCATCTTTAAATTACATAAATCATTTCCAGGAGATACTTTTTAGTATGTCACTGAAAGAAAAACTTATCGTACAGCTCGTACTGTTAATCTATAAATGATTAAGAAACCCTCTTGAAGTAAGAACCTCAATCACTATAAATACATATTGTCCTAAAAAAATTAAACGCATGTAAGGTCACTAATAGAAAATGAACGAGACACAGCTTACATACTGCCACTTAACTTCCTGGCTTTTATGGAATACATATGAGGAATTTTAGTTCCATGTTTTTCGGATACCCATTTTCCTTCGCTAAGTTCAGTCAGGTTGGGAAAACAATTGTACACCTGGTAAGGAAACTCATTCATAAATTCAATCTTCAATCCATTTGAAATCAAACTATTCAGAACCTCACTTAAAGAGTGATGCCATTCAATATGCTTTAGGTTTTTATTGGAAATCTCTGACTTGTCGGTATAAGATTTCTCTACAATGGTCTCCATTGGTGCTGACTTGAAATAACTATCAGTAATTTCGGAATCATCATTTAAGGTATAAATAAAGGGATGGAATTCAACCATGTAGAACACTCCCCCTGGTTTTAGATAACGGTTTATAATTTTCGCCCATTTGTCAAGATCATTAAGCCAATTGATTGCACCATAAGAGGTATAAACGATATCGAAAGTTTCATCCAATACCTTCTCAATATCATATACATTGGATCGCACAAAGGTTGCCGGAATATTTAGCTCTTCAGACAATTCAGTAGCCTTCTGAATAGAAGCATCAGAAATATCAAGGCCCACCACTTCGGCTCCTTCTCTTGCCCAGGATAAAGTATCCATTCCAAAGTGACATTGAAGATGAAGCATTCGCTTCCCTTTTACATCTCCTAATTCTTCCAACTCAATATGGTTCAGCGAAGTTTCCCCTGCTTTAAAAGCTTCTACATTGTAAAAACTAGATTCAGTGTGCAAAGCTGTCAACTCATTCCAGCTCTCTCTATTGTGTTCAAAATTATTCATTTGTATTCTTGTTATTTATAAGGCTTGTTACATTTTGTCGCAGACTCTCCATAACAATAAGGAGGTCATCATCTTCTAAGAAGTTTGGTTTTCGTTTTGTGATGTTTTATTAGTGCTTAGCAATTCTTTCGTATATTAATTCTTCAGGATGAAATTTAATTAAACGTATTTTTTCAACTCTTGCTGAGATGTCTTGCATGTTTTTACGCAATACCTGGAAAGCATTCAGAAATTCCTCTTCAGCAATACCCATCGCAAGCGTACAATGTGGAATCCAATTCTCAGGGTGATAATAAACCCACTGTTCTGAGAATGTAAACAATTGGTTATACAGTTCTTTTTGAAAAGCTAATAAATCCATTGTTACTTTTGGATTTAAAAAAATAACATTTTCTGCTCCCTGAAATGTTCCCAAAGCATTCATCGAAATTCTTAATGACGGTATGGCTATATTTTCTATAAGCTTTATCGTTTTCTCAACATCTATTTCGTCAGCAACTGATAAAGCCATATGAGGAGTGCTTTTTAGATTTGTCAATTTATTTTCGATACCATTAGCATCTATGCTTTCAATTAATTTATGAATCTGTTCTTCACTTTTGGAATCAAATATTATTTCAACTGCATATCCCATCTTTTTTTTATAAAATCGCAATTTTAAGCTTATTTTTATCCTATTAACTTTGATTCAAGGTACTCTCCTATTGAATCAACACTGCTTGCTATTTCATGTCCCCAGAATAAGTCACCAGCAGTATAAAAAAACTCCATATCCCCATCTTCATATATATTCAGTCCATAGAGTTTAATTTCCGTTGAAAATTCAGCTTTATCTATTATGCTTTGATCTTCGTCTAACCAAACATCATTTTTCAACTTCAACATTTCATTAATCATGGAATCTTGAAGTTCTTTTGATTTAGCAATGGCTTTTTTTGTTGTCAGCAAATTTTTATCAAATTGCTTTTTTTCAAAGTTTGAAAATGAAAGTTGAATTTCGGTGTCATCAAGCAGGATTTTACCACAATAACTATCTAACTCATCATCTAAAGTTAAAGTGCCAAAAAAATCTGTATCAATAGTTTTAGCAGCTTGTTTTTCAATTTTAACTTTCTCCTTAAACTCATTTGTAAATCCCAAAAAAGTTTCAAGTATTTCACTCTCTGATAATTTATAAAAAGTCCATAATTTGTTAATTTCTTGGAAATTTGTTGTGATTTTACCATCATCGAAAAATATACTGATGATATCTCCATCTAATTCAAGCTTTCTGTAATTTATTCCTTTAGGTAATATTACATTTCTAGCATGAACAGCATCGCCAAGGATTCTGACTAAGGTCATCCCTTTGTGAGATTCTTCATTTTCTGCTGCAGCATTAAGCATATTTTGTTTGTCATCTACAGTATTGCATAAATAATCGCGCATAACAACAAAGTAATTTCTATCCAAACTTATAGCAGCCAATGGATAAGATTTTGTGAATTTATAAAGTGCATTTGATTTGTTTTCAAATTCTGCCCTCAAGGCTTCAGTTAAATTAGAAACTTCCCATCCGGTCATTTCTTTTTTCTTTATCCATTTTAAAATCATTTCAATATCACCTATTTAATTTATAACGATCATACTACAATTTCACGGTATCAAACTCTATCCAGAATGTGTTAACATTCATGGAATTTAGATTTTGCCAGGTAACCCACCAGCAAGGAATATACTAGTGTTTTATTTCATTGTTGATATTCTTCCTGACTTTATCAATTTTCTTTTCAATTTCTGAATAATATTCAAGAATAAAGTTTCTGTTTTCTTGAATCTTCCACAGGTAAATCAGCAGCTTATTTCTTTTACTCTCTTGAATTTTTAGAGGCAAATTAATTCCATTAAGATTGCCAACACTGTCAATGTTAAAGTGCGGGGCTAATTCTTCATTAATACCTTTGAAATAATTTTCTTGAAATTGCATTTCTGAATATTCTTCTTCCAATTTCCTTAAAGTGTTATAGTCATACTCATAGAGCGAGATAATTTGAAGTCTTAATGAATCATTATTAATTAATTCCAGCCCTTTTGATTTTAAGGTTTCATATCCGGCTATATTCTGAATGGATATAAAATCACGCGTAAGTTTTAAATAATGGTACATCAAAGAATCAGCATTTATGTTCTTTCCTGTAAATACTTTTCTAAAATAGTTGCAGGCAGTAATTCCATCCCGATGCCCCTTTTCATTCAATTTAATATCACTCAAATCTTTTTCGAGGCCATTTGATATTTCTGTAAGAATTTTATTTTCGGATCGAGCATCTCTCCTGTTTTCATTCCAATTGTTTAATGCAAATGCAGAAACAACAGCAATAAAAATTGACAAAAACTCAAATCCGTATTTTCTCCAATTATCAAATTTAATTTTTTTCATGATTGTTCTTTTAGCTTAGCAATGGGTCTGGTTATACCCTGGCTTTTTATCTCCAAATGTTTTTTATATAATTTAAAATTAACTTCCCTCTGGCCTCTTGCTTCTTCTCACTTCCAATTAATAATTGATCTCTTAGTTTCATAAATGGTTTCTCGATGAATAGATGCAATATCAATCCGCCTATTACAGCAAGGATCAGGCAAATCCAGAATACATTTTGCTGAATAAATCCATTATCGATATCTGTCACCCAGATTTTCACAAAGTGATATACCTGCTTATGACTTAGGTAAATGGCATAGGATAATGTTGCAATGACAAAGGTGAATCGAGATTTTAACTTGTAAAGAATACTTGTAGGACTAATGGCTCCAATCACAATAAATCCATAGGCCAATGAAATCAATGGCAATCCATAAACCATTGCTTTGAACGAAAGGATACTTTCACAAACTTGATAGGCAAGCAGAAATAAAATAAGTCCCAGCAAAAGACTAATGTTTCCATATTTGCTTAAGAAGGTTTGCCAGCCTGGTTTAAAATTAAAAATTGATGCAATCAAAACACCAAGAATCAATCCATCCATTCTGTTGTGACTTGGGTAATATACTTTTTCGAGAAGTCCTTGAACCATCAGTCTCCTACTACCACTTTCGATAAAAGGCTGAACAAACTCATTCCAATTGTAAATTCGAAGTAAAATACCTACTCCAATTAAGGTAAGCATAAAGTATGGCGCTAGCTTTTGTAATCGCGTTTGAAAAAACAGAATGATGCTGATAGGCATTAGTAAATAAAACTGTTCTTCTACACATAAAGACCATGCATGGGAAAATGATTTCTGTGTTTGGCTGTCGAGTCCATAGTTTTGAGTGAAAGTTAGAAATTTCCATAATGGTGGTAATCCCGAACCTTCTCTTAAACTACCCAATGAATAATACAATATCAGTACGGCTAAATATGCCGGAACAATCCTAAACAAACGTTTCATGTAAAAACGCTTCAAATTGATTTTTGAATTGCCCTTAAATTCCTTTAAAAGCTGAAAACCGATCAGGTAACCACTCAAAACAAAAAACAGATCGACTCCAGTCCAACCAATCCGTTTAATTGGTTCTAACCAATCAGGAATCCCTCTCCCATAATGAAAGATCATCACGAGAATAATTGCAATTGCCCTTAAATGGTCTAATCCATGCAGCCTGTTTGTATTGTTCGTGAAAATCTTAATCATTCAGTTTTTTGTTAGTGCTTCGGTTCTTGGTTTCTCCATAAAAGTCATGCTAAAATTTGAGGACGATATACAACTACCACCTTATCAAACAATGTTTGCATTTATTGTTTTTGTTACTTTATCATGTTGCTCGCCACCGCCATTTAGATTTTGTAGTAATCGTTATTTTTCATCTTCGAATAAGTTTTCTAGTTCATCAAAATGTATTAAATCATTTTTAGAAGAATCTGGCAATCTTACTGGTTCTTTAGGCATTAGAAGTGGTTTATAATAGTCTTTGTCATTATAAATTTGATTTTTAATTTTCGTAATATATTCTGAAACTTTTAGAGCATCCATTAAACCGAAAGTAAATAAACTTAACGTGTCTGATTGATTGTAGATTATTTCAAACCTCAAAGTAGATTGATGATTTGAAATGCTATGATTTTTTAATTTAGAATAGATTGTTTCAAAATTTAACGTGTCCGAATTGTCATATTCATATAATCTTCTTTCATAATGAGCAATTCCATCAAAGTCATCATTTATTGATACCTGAATAAATACACTGTCATTCTTTTTTGTAATAACATCTTTTTCATATCGTTCACTGTGACAAATACTCATATTAGAATAAACTATGATCGTATCTAATTCAGTCATTAACTCTGAAAACCTACCAATGTCACGAGTTAATTTAAATGAATTGTCATTATTTTGACTGTAAACCAATTCATTTGAAATCAAAATCGCTACTAATATGAAAAGTACTCTCATTTTCAGGTTTTAATTATTGCTTTTAAAACACAAACTACAAGCTTACGCTATCGAGAGCCACTTTTTGATGGCTTGTTGTGAGTAGTTTTTTATTGTTTTCTGTTTCAATATTTTTGTCAATATAGTCCTTGTAAATTTTCAATAAATGCTTTTCACTATTTAAAACATCTTTTATATGAAGAGATACAATTAATTTACTTTCTTTAGAGCTATCAAGGATATTTAAATAAACAAAATTTACTAGTCTATCTAACTTACCATCAACAATATTTGATGTATAATCCATTTCAGCGAGTATGGACATTATTTTAAAATCAATTGCATCAATCTTATTTCTTTTATATAAATCCAATCCTGCATTACTCAATTCAGAAGCTTTTAAACCGCCCATTCTCCCAAATATTTCACCAATTACGATTGGTGTTTCAATGTACTTAACAAGTGTGTCGTGTAATTGCATTTGCTTCTCAATTACTCCTTTCAGACTAGAATAATTTGCTTCAACTTCACTATTAATAGTTTCAATAGATGCTTTATGATATTTTCGTACTTGATAGTTTTCTTTGAAATTGCTTATCACTAATGCAATCAACACACCAGTTGTTACTATTGTAAGTTCCTTTAGAAATGATACAACCTTTTCCTTTCTTAAATTTATTTTCATAGTAGTGAATAATGTATAATACTTATAATGACTCTCCTTATTTTTCACTCTTATCCTTCCCATAACTTGGGAGTGTTGCGATTCACTTCCGGATGCTATTCCTTACCCATAACTTCTAATACCAATTGTGAAAACGGCATGAGCCACTTCTTCGCTAGCTCGCACTACCTAACATTTTATACATCGGCATTATACTATTCCCTATAAAGGCTCATTAAATATTACATTTGGTATAAAATGTAAACTGGTACATTTGTTTTTCTTATCTCCGATTAAAAAGTTGCACAATACTGATTCCATGCTATGTATTGTGCACCTAACATATATTACTTCGTTAAATTTATACACTATAATTTTTATTTAAAACATTTTACAGTAATTAATTTTAAGAGAATGAATTATTCTTTTTCCTGTACTGCTTGTTCAACAAAAAAAGTGTTCCTCAAAGATTTCTTCATGGAACACTTTTTCTTTATTACAAATGAATTGGCAATAGCACAATTTTTAAGTTATGTGCTAACCAATAGCATTAGACATTTATTTGTACATTTTGTTTTATCAAATTATTAAGAATAGAGCTTATTGTTTTTCCAGATAATTTAATACCTGTTCTTTATAATTTCTGCCAATGGTAAACTTTCGGTCATCCAGCTTAATGTATGACGATGTGTAGTGGTCCATTTGATTGATATTAACAATGAAAGAACGGTGGATACGTATAAATATCCCGACAGGTAATTCCTTTTCCATACTCGTTAATGATTCGTAGCAAATGAGACTGTTTGTTGTAGTTTTAATTTTGATGTAGTTGTCCACTCCTTCAATATAAAGTATGCTATCTGCAGGAATATTATAATTCTTTTTATCTGCCTTAATATGAATGATATCTTTTTGCTTTGTAAGTTGTGTTTGTTCCATTGAAAGAAACTTGTTGATTGCTTTTAAAAACCTTCCGGTAGAAATAGGCTTTACAAGGTAATCAAGAGCGTTGAGATCAAAAGCATCAACTGCAAATTCTCTATAAGCAGTGGTAAAGATTACATAGGGTTGATTGGGTATGGCTTTCAAAAATTCAATGCCAGAAATAGATGGCATATTAATATCTAGAAATAATAAATCAATATCTCCTTTGTTTAAAAGTGGTATTGCATCAATAGGCTTTGTGTACATTCCAACACACTCAATCTGATCACTAAAATTTCCAAGATGTTCCTGTATCACTTTTATTGCCAAAGGTTCATCGTCAATAATCAGACAAGTATATTTATTTTTACCGAGCATTATCGTACAATTTTTAGTTTAACTTCAAATAGGTTCCTATCCGTTGATATTTGTAAATCATATCTATTCTGATACAATAGATCAAGTCTTTCTTGCACATTTTTAAGACCTAACCCCTTACTCTTTTTAGTTTTGTGCTCAGCAAGCACAGTATCATGCTTGTAATTATTGATACTGAATTGTATTCTGGGTGAAGTGATTTCTAATTTCAGAGAAACAAAATCCTTGTTGGTTTGTTTTAACCCATGCTTGAAAGCATTTTCAACGAAAGGAAATAGAATTAAAGGGGCAATTTTTATCCCAGATACATTCTTAGGAAAATCGGTCGTAACATTAAAACTATCGTCATGTCTTATTTTTTCAAGCTCAATATAATTGTTGATGAACGCTATTTCTTTGCTTAATTCTACCTTTTCTGTATTGCATTCGTAAAGCATATATTCCAATAAATCGGATAAGCGTACAATCACTTCTCTCGAAATAGCAGGGCTTTCATTTACCAGAGCATACAGGTTATTCATCATGTTGAAGATAAAATGAGGATGAATTTGTTCCTTAAGAAGTTGTAGCTGAACTTCTTTAAACTTTAACTCCAACATGTTTTTTTCTTTCTCAATAATTGATTTCTCTTCTTTGGATTGATAAGATTCTTTCGTAAAATAAAAAACAGATGATAAGAGTGAAATTAAATAGGTACCTGTTAGAAGAATAATAACATCTTCGAAAGATGGCAAAATTGTATCGGGAAGGGCAATGTTGCTATACAAAGTGATAATAAACAGAGCAAAGCTAATCAACCATAAGCTTATAATAAGCAAGAAAATGAGTAAATATATAAATAAGCCTCTTTTACCTTTAAATAAAAACTTAGGAATTAAAATTTTATTACATATCCTAGCACTCGCAAAACTTATTATTAAAAGCAAGATAGATAGGTTCGTACGTATATGAATATCGTAATGTCTATTACTGAAAACAAAAAACATAAATAAAGCTGCTATGAACCAATAAACGATTGCCCAAATTGAAAAAATATTGTTTCTTGATTTTATGTTTTTGTTGATAGCCATAGCTAACAAATATAAAAGGAAATTGGCTTCGTTAATAGATATAATCCTTATTTTATGCCAACAACACGAAACGCACCCTGAATAACACAAATACTATTTATTGTTTTAAATTTGTTGTTAAGGATGCCATTTATGTTGTTCCCATAATAATATTTAAAAGCTTATCATGAATATTTACTATTGTTCCATTATTAATTTTAAAATTTAAAATCATGATAATTAGATTCTTTTTCGAGGGTGGCCCCACTTTCATGTCTCTTGTTTACCTGATGTGGATCATCGTAATTAGCCTGGCAGTTCGTTTTATCATTTTATATCGCGGCAGTAAAAATCCTCAAAAACTAAAAAAGACAAACGATGGTATTTTGTTTTTTGGGAGTCTCGCATTTTTAATCGGGATAAGCGCGCAAATGGTAGGTCTTATTCAAGCTTTTGATGTTATTCAAAGCATGGGCGGCAACAGTATAGGCCCACATATGCTAGCGGGAGGATTAAAAGTTTCTTTTATCGCCCCATTTTTTGGCATGATGCTTCTCATTATATCATCTATCATTTGGTTTGTGTATCGAAATCTAAAAGATTATCCTTCGCAAATTCAATCTATAAGTGAGTAAAAGGAAACATTAGGGTTTAACAAGTCTGGTATTCTTATACCTGCTAAAGATAATTCTACAAAAAAAGTTTCAGGAAGAATTCTTCCTGAAACTTTTTTCTATATCGTCGATGAATTGCTTATGCATTAATATCTGCATGCTTCTATAGAACACGAGTTACATGATTACATTAGTTGGGGATTTTTAATAAATCACCTCTAATTCTGCAACCAAAGGACGATGGTCAGATACGATAGGTTCCTCCAATAAATCAATACTTATCGCCTTAATTTTTATATCATTTGTATTTCGAAAAATAACATGGTCCAATTCAACTTTTGTTTCTCCCTGAAAGCTTAAATTATCTTCTCCTTTGTTTATGAACTCAAAACCCTGCTCATTAAAATATTTCATTGTAGGAGAAGCTGGTGAACAATTGAAATCGCCTGTTATTATTACTGCTTTGTTGATAGCATCCAAATATTGCATCAGCGCTTTGGCCTGGTTTAAACGAGAAGACACCCCTTCATCACTTTCTATCCAATCGAAATGAACATTTACAAATACAATTGTACAGGCTTTAGCGATTTGCACTTCGTGAATTATGGCAGAGCGAGGTTCTGCTATACCATCAGGCAATTGTAATCGTTTTGTTGAAATGATAGGCTTTGCCGACAGGGTGGCCATACCATATTCACCACCATCAAAGTCCATGAATTTACTAAAGGTTCCAGTCATATTTGTTTTTTCAGCCAAATAAGAGCTTTGTTCAATCTTGTTAGTACGCAAGCAAGTATTATCAACCTCTTGCAATCCACATAAATCAGGGGCTTGTTCTTTTATTACTTCTGCTGCACGCGATAAATCCAAAACATTATCCATTCCTTCTCCGTGCCTGATATTATAAGACATTACTTTCAGCTTCGTAATTTGTTTCTGTTCGCATGCATAACACACACACATGCACACACACAATACAATTAGCATTATTTTTTTCATTGCATTTTCTTTCATTAGGTTTGGTTTTATTCTATGGGTTATCATTTTCTTTAATAATGGGTGATTTGTATTTAAATTCTTGTAGTTACTTTTATTCTTCTTATCACTTTAGACTCTATACATTTACTATTATTTGTTGTGAAAGTATTCCCAGGCATAAGCTTCTATTTCACCACCTGTCAACTCATTATTATCCTCATCAAATATTTTATATGACTCCTGTTTTCCTCCAATAGATGACTCTCCTTCTAATCCAAGCAGTATTGTATAAAAAATATCCGTAAATGAAGATTCTAATAGCTTTTCAAGAATATCCGATTGTTCTTTGTTTAATCCGAGCGATTTTATCATTGTGCTCACTTCAGTTTCAGAATCTGGTGATAAATACTCTTTCAATAGATACTGTTTTTCTTTATAAAATGCTTCTACAAAATCTTTTGATGTCATATCGTTTATTTATATGTAGGATATTCTTTTTTTGCTTTCACAAAATACGAGCTACAAGCCCATATTAACTAAAGAATACACTTAATAGTATCTAATGATTTTTTCTATTTTTTGGGGATTCAAACTTTCTCGATCAACAGTTATATTCTCTATAAAATACTCAGAAGCCTTAATTTCTTTGCTTTCAATGTCCTTCTTTATTTCAGAAGTACTTATATACACATAGTTAGCCACAGCAAAATCGATCTGATTATCAGAAACATTAGTAATATTGTATAACTGATACTTATATTGCCCATCCAGATCTGTTTTAATTACATATAGATCATTTTTCTCAGGAGCATCCAGAAAGGTATGTAGTAGCTTTTCATTATAGGATTGAAAGCCCTGATCGCAAATCGTAACCATTAAAATTATTGAGATTAACCTTAGTAAATATACTTTGTCCTTAACTTCATTTCTTGTCACTTCGGGCCCATACATATTATTTCCAAATCCTACTTGAGAGAATAATATCATTAGCATATAAAGGTTATACAAGGGAATGAATATTGTCACGAAACCTGATGGTGATTTGCCTATATCCTGAAGTCTTCTGCCACTGTAAGAAGCTACTGATATTAGAAAAAATATCACTCCTACAATTAAAAGAACAGATCCAAAAGATTCATAAAAACTTGATACCCCTTGTAAATCATCAATCATAAAATTAGCAATCTTTATGACTCCTGTCAAAATAGCTATGGAGATTGCTATGTTCCAAGCATATTCTTTTATGGTAATTCTTCCTTTTGTTTTAAATGGATTCATATATATTTTATTTTTTATTTACCCTACTACTGCCCAAACCCTCTCTTGAGGTTTTCTTTTTAATATGGAACATCATTGAATCGCGCACCAACGGAGAGATTAAGCAGTAAAAAATTACACTACAATTTCTTGTCGTAGCTTGTTTTCATTCTTTTTCAATGCCCTTCAAAAAAAACACATCCAGCTGAACTGTTGACCAATCCAAACTATTGATTGGTCTAACAGGTGCAGTTTCTTTAATTGATTTTATGGGCTTTATCTCCTTGATATGTTTAATCGGTTCAATAGAAGTTATAATATTGCAAGCTCCCTTTTCAAATCCAATTCTCTTTCCTTCTAAATCATAAAAAATACCTGATTCCCTCCATCCAAGAAATTTACCGTTGAAACCATATATTAATTCATCTCTTTCCGAAGTATAATAAGCTGTAGGTTTCCCATTCCAAAGGTATATTATGGTTTCATTCTCTTTCGAATAATTGCAATATGCAACAGCATTACCGTTTTTGTCATAAATTGTTAATTCATCCTTAACTTGATTCTCTATTTCTTTGTTGTCATCCTTATTACATGAACACATAAGTACAAAAAGTATCAAACTTAAATAAAACAGTTTTTTCATAACAATTTTAAGATTAGTTATTTTTTCAATTTGGATACAACTTGTATACAAACACAAGCAGTTAGTTTAGTCTCCTTATCACTTTTACCTTTGCAAAATACGAGCTACAAGTTCGCGCTAGCCGAGTTTAAATATTTTTATTTCTTTTTTAAATCGAATCCTAAGTTTATTTGCAACATTATTGGCCAAATATTTCCATTTCCATGGGTATCGAAATAGTATTGAGGTCCAATATCAAAAAGCAAATGAAAGTTTTTCCCAAATTTCCTTTGAATTCCCCAAGTAGGGCCAATTGCGAAATCGGTATCTGAAGTTCGATAAACGTTCTCGGCAATTGAGCTTCCACGGGTTATAAACCTTAAAGAAACAAAGTTTCCAGAGTTATTATCAGTCACTCTATTCTTTCTCTTTCGTTTGTTCAGATTGAAAAACCATTTTTGCTGAACATCTAAGAAAGGACTAATGACATAAATAAATCCATTCCCGGCATAAGTCAAATCGGGATATCCACCACCATATCCGATTCCAAGTTCAGCAGAAAGTGTAGAATAATTTCCTGTTGGCCATTCCATTTCAACACCAGGATTTAGAAAGTTCACTCTCAAAACCTTTTCCGTTCCAGGTTTATTCTTTTCTTGAGCATAGGAAAATGTAATTGAAAGAAAGAATAATAGACTTAGTAAATTTTTCTTCATTTATAAATTGTCAATATTATATGTAATTTATCATTGTAAAACGCTTTGCTACCGCACGAAACGAAGTTCGATGAAATCAATCCTCTCGTGTGGTTTTGCTTTAGATATGCAACGCGATAGAATCGCATACCAGCGGGAATTATACCTGCTAACTTTATGACATTGAGTTCTCGCTAGCAGGAAATTCAATTCTACCAATCATCATCACTACCAATGTTTTTAGGCTCAAACATTTTCAGGAAAGTATAATCGTAAATGGGTACTGAATTTTTAATAAATAATCTTCCAAAGAGACCTTTATTAGTAATTGCATGCCCATTCAAAAGCTCTATACTTCCTTGACTTCCTGATGAGTTATCATTTTTTTTAGTCAAAGTAATTTTATTAATGGTAACGCGATATCGTGATTCTTTAAACTGTATTGAAACAAAAGCAGAATGATAATATTCATAAATTAAATCAGAAGCTTTGAATACAGAATAGCCTGCACCCCTATGGTCTGGTTCGAACAGTCGTAATTCGCCTGTTAAACCATTCTCAGTAAATTCAATTTCTTTAAAAAGACCTGAGTTTTGAAAATACTCTTTAATGGCACTCTTTTGAAGTTCACTTTCAAATACTTTTTGCCAAGTGACTTCTCCTCTTACATTTTTAAAGTAAAATTCGCTTTCCTGACTATAACCAGAAAAACTTAGGGTAATGATTGATAGTATTATTAATAATTTTTTCATCAGGCTTGATTTTGCTTGTTATTATTTTAATAATTGTTCTCGAACTTCCATTAGGGCAAAACCTAATAAATTTAGTCCTTTCCATTTTAGTGGATTTTCAATGTGTTCATTATCTTTTGCAAGTCCAATTCCCCAAATTGTATCCACTGGACTTGCTTCAACCAATATTCTTTTCTTTGTTGATAATAGAAACTCTTTCAAGCTTTCATTTTGGTCAAATTTCGCAAGGTTTCCTTCTTTAACAATTTCAAATCTATTTTGTATCCAAATTTCTTCTTTAAATCCAATAACTTCACGTCCAAATTGTTTTGCTTGTCCAGGTGATTTTGAATTTATTATTCTTTCTAAGTTTTTTTGATCATTGAATAGTCTTGCCTTTTCTGCCATCATATAGTGTTCTGCAGAAAAATATTTAATTCCATTTATTTCAAATTCAGAAGACCACCATTGACTTAAACAAGTCTGTCCTATTTCAGCATTTTTTAATTTTTGGTGTCCCCAGAAAAATAAGAACTTCTGTTTCTTACTTGCCCGAAAGTCCTTTTGTATTCTATCAATATTATATTTCATTAATTTCTTTTCTTGTAATAAGCTGTAACATATGTACAAACACGAGCAATTGCGTTTATTCCTTTATTATTCATTCAATGCATTGTGTTTTTAGTCTCTGCTGGTTCGAGCTTGTAGTTCAGACCTCTGCCATTGGGCAGAAAAAAATTCTGCTACGCAGAGCACGAGTTACAAGGTCGCACTAACTGGTTTTATTCAGTTATCAGAGACATCCCTTACCATTAAATATTAATTCAGTAATGGCTGTATCACTAAATTTGTCTCCCTTATAAATATCAGTTATTTCAAAGCGTATTGTCATTACATAAACATTATCAGGGATATATTTCTCTATATTAATTCTTTGATAGGCATGTGTATCTTCTAAGTTAATTATAGCTACAGGCTTATCACTTACATACATCTTCATGCTTTTTACTCTTGAGTTGTTATTCCAAGCCTCAAGTGATTTTACATAGCCATTAACCACAATTATTTCTGTTAATTTAACTGTTGGTTCTTCTATTGTAGAAATTTCATATTCTAGATAATCTCCAATTCCATACCCATTTGCTCCTTCTACCCATGCCGTTCTAAGATCAAAATCATGAGCAAGATTTGCACTATAATTGTTCGTCCCAATAGATTTTAAATTCGTTTTTGATTTGACACTTGCATTGTTAACACAATTATACCAACAATCACCCCAACAGGAACCATCTCCCCAGATTGGGAAATAGAACTCCATCATTAATTCTTCTTCAAGAATTTCTGTCTCTAGATTCTTGTTTTCTTCAATAAACTTATCAACTTCATATTGATTTATAATTGTTTTTCCTTGTATTTCAAATGGTGTGAGAACTGGTAATTTCTCAATTATTGGATTTAAGGTGAAAAGTATAAAAAGTAAAAATTTCATTTATTTAGTATTTAATCACGTCCAACGGTTTTGCTAAAATTTAAGGGCGATATACCACCACCGCCTTATCAAAGCCGCTAGCGTTTATTGTTTTTGTTACTTTATCTAGGTGAGCGTCACCGCCCTTTAATTTTAACTTTTGTTACAGCTAGTTTTTTTGAATTTTCATTCATTATAGCAATCGTATTTATAGTGTTCCAGTTAATTCTACTTTTAAATATATTTTCGGAAAATTCAGATGAGAAAGTGTTTATAAAACTGTCAATCCATTTAAAATATGTCCATCCAAGATTTGAAAAGTATGATAAGAATGAGAAATTTACCTGTACGTTTAAGTCTAAAGTGTATTTTCGTATATCTGAGCTATCACTTACACCTGCATAGTATTTAAGAAAGTTATCATTTTCAATACTTTCCCATCCTGAAATACTAAAACGAGTATTAATGGAAAGTTTTTTCGTTTTGATATTTAATTCTGTTTTGGATGGTTTCTCGATCTTGCATTTTTTAGGTAATGTAAGAATAAGATTTTCGTATAAATGACCATCTGTTTCCGTTGAAATTTGAATAATTCTTGGATCTGCTTTTGTTTTAAAAGAATCAATAAAAGCTGCACGCTGATTCATTGATTTTGTAAATAATTCTAAGAATGCATTCTGAAGGAGTACTTGAGGGATGTCATTCCGCTTATAAGTTCTTAATTTCTTTTTATTCACCTTGGTATTACCAAAATAAGCAATCAAATGCATGGATAGTTTATTTAAAAAAATGTATTCAGATAACTGAAATAAAAGGTCTTTACTACTTAAAGCTCCATTTGTACTAGCAATATTATCTAATGGAATTTTCGACCATATTTTTTCTAAACCTTTATTCTCCTTAAATGCAGAATTCATATACTTCACAACTTTTTCATTAAAACTGTATCCTGGTATATTTATTATATGATTAGTATTCTTATTATAATATATTGAACCACGAATAACAATATCTTTCGAGCGTTGTTTTGCCAATTTTAATATTAATAATATTAGTGCAGGTATTATTAAAACAAGCCCCAATACAATATTGACATTACCATCAAGTTCTAAAACTTCCGCTGTTCCTTGACCTAAAAAACCTATACCGAGTGCAAGGAAAACTGATACAATAATTATTTGAACTACATTCTTTCGTTCTTTAAGAAAATCTATTAACATTTCATTGATTTATTATATTTCTATACTGTAATCTTAAAATTAGCTGTAACGGTTTTGCTAAAATTTGAGGGCGATTTTAAACCACTGCCTTATCAAGCACCGCTTGCCCCTTGCTACCGCACGAAAAAATAAATCCTCTCGTGTGGTTCTGCTTTAGATATGGGAGGCGATAGAATCGCGCACCAGCAGGCGTAAATAGTTTACACATTGGCAGCTGTATTTTTATCACTCTTTTTAATTTTCTTATTTGTATATCTTTTCATCGTATATCCAAAACCTAATCCTCCAATACTCCATATTACAACTCCTATCAATACCGATTGCAAGGTAATTTCTTGATCTTTAAAATATGGAAAGACTATTGACATCATCAGAAACATCAAAACGCCCCAAGTTAATCCGGTTGCTACCCAAGTCTTTTTGTCGAATGGATTGGGAATATGATCTACACTAATATTATCAAATCTGGCAGGTTGCTTTTCTAACCATTTTGCTTTCATTCTTTCTTTAAACCATCCCCATATCGGAAAGGTGATGGCAAGTATTATAAAACTAAGCCCATTTGGCAAACAAGGGATTATATTTCCACACTCTTTACAATAAAGTCCGAACCAATTTTTAAATGCCGTTCCGTTTTGTGTCGACCACGTTCTGCCATCATGCATTGCCTGACAATGAGGACAGGGAACAAATGTTCTTTCAATTCTTGGTTTATCAATCGTTTTGTCTTCTAAACTAACTTTAGGAATTTTCTGACCCAAGATCAAATCGTTTATGGCTAAGCCTGGATTTAAAATCCAATGGAGTATCATCCAGTTTTTCCAAGTATAAATCTTATATCTTTTTTTATCGTAATTCATCTGTTTCTCTGTTTTAGATATGGAAGACTATGGGATTGTGCACCTGCAAGTTTTACTCTCTCCTTTTCCACCAAGGTTTCTCATTAAGTTCCTTTTTATAAGCATGAAGTAACTTATCTTCTTTATCAGATAAATCGTAAGCATCTGATTCCGTTAAGTGTCCGTCCTGTTCACTTACTCTAGTCAATCTCCTGCCTTGTCTGAATACAAGTTGCAATCCATGCTCCTTTTCCCATTCGCATTCACATGCCAGGTTTATATAAATATTTTCATCTCTACGATGTCTGCGCTCCACAAAAATCTCTTGGGGATAAACATAGTTCCAAATGTCATTTTTATCCAGAATTTGTCTGAGTTGACCATCTTCATCCTCGTAATCAACCAGATCTAAAAAGTCAATGCAATATTTAAATAATATCTCCGACAATTCTTTTCTATCAAGCTCAGTTTTTAAAAGAAATCTTTCCAAAGCTTGGTCTGCCTCTTCTATAAATTTGGAATCATCTTTCCAGACCAAGTTCATGAATGTTATTTTCATTTTCTTATTGTCGAAAAAGGGAATCTCCCTTGGTTTAGCTTCCCACCAGTCATCAAACTGTTCATCTTGAAACAACACTCCAATAGATTTGCTTATAAGAAATTGCCTTACTTTGGTTTTCCACTCCTTTTCAAAATCAGCCTTTAAGATTTCATATTCGTTGAATTCAGCTAAATCCAATTCTTGGCCACCTAAGCCACCATATGCATCTTCTTTTTTGTCAGAGCCATATTTCAGGACGATACCATTATCATACTTTTCAATCTGTCGTGATGGCAATCCAGAATCCTCAGTTTCCAGAAAATACATCGAAGTTCCCCAATCATCAAATTGGTCACCTCTGGTTTCATTCCATTTTCTTTTAAAGTATCTCATTATGCCGTTTGTTTCCTGGCGTGCTACCAATTATTTTAATATGGCGCGCATCTCATAGGGTTTGTAATATTTTGTTGTGCTTCGTTTCAACTGTTCGTTGATTTCTTTCTTCTCATTTGTTCATCTTCATCCATTTTCTTAATTCGTTTAAGAATATTTTCTGGTATTTGAGAATCTTCTATTGTCATAGTTTATATAAATTAATGCTAAGTAGTTTGTTTATAAGCCTACATGAGAGTTATAAACGTAACTTGAATTTCTTTCCAATCAAATTTATGAAAAACCAATAGCAAACAATAATCTTGCGAGAGTAAAATAACTTGCAGACATAAAATAGAATAAGTCTATATAATTATGATTGAATAATAAAAAAAGCCCCCAATTACTTGGGGGCTAAATACAATTGAAAAGTATGGTACCCTAGGTTTATTAAGCCATTACTGGCTTATCGGTTTCAACAGCTTCCAGTTTCACATCCAACTGTAAGGTATGTTCTGGTAAAACAACCACCTGCATTACAACATCCAGGTATCCTTTCTTGCTAAAACGCAACTCGTGTTCACCAGCACTTAAAGTTTGAATATAAAAACCACCCTGTTTTCCACGGTGAGTAACTGCTTTCTTGCCATCAATAGAAATCCTTACATTACGTATGGACTCACCAGTTTTGGTATTGGAAAACATTCCCTTTAGAGCTCTTTGTCTGCTCGAAGCATTGTCCTTGGTCATGATCACCAAAAACTCATCGAACAAATCAGGATCACTTTCAGCACAGAAGCATTCTCAAAACTCTATGCCTTAATTTTTATTTGATCACTTGCACTTTTGCTTGCTGCACTTACAGTTTTGAGTTGATCACTTACACTTTTGCTTGCTGCACTTACAGTTTTGAGTTCATCACTTACAGTTTTGGGTTCAACACTTACACTTTTGCTTGCTGCACTTACAGTTTTGGGTTCTGCACTTACACTTTTGGCATCAACACTTACAATTAGCCAAACTTCACTTACCATTTTTATGATGGCATCAACAATTTTTCAAATAGTAGCATCATCTTTCCCCTTCTTTCTGTCAATCTTTAATTGCCAGCACTCAACTTCTTTTCATTTCCTTACCAATAAGTATATTGTACTCTTCATTCCATTGCTAAAATCTGCAAAAACAAAGCTTAATAAGCATTTACATTCTCTTCATATACCGTTCTGTTTAATTAAACTTAAACATTATTTTTCAATTGATTACAAAAACCATCACATTAATTGACGAAAAATTTCAACAATTCACATTCAAATATTAATGTTAAATTTTCACCCCTGTCTTATTAAATTTAAAATAGCTTTTACTTGAATAAAAAGACCACAATAGAATGATATTTACCCTTCAGGTAAATGCCAATTTGTATTATGCTTTTTTTACAACACGTGTTCTTTTCTCCTTGAGAGCCTGTCCCGATTAATCGGGAAGAAAGATAGAATGAGGTATTTTCTCTCCGATATCACCTCACCTCAATCCTCTCCTTAAGGAGAGGAAGTTGTGCAATAATTAAAGGTCTGTTTGTGAGTTTATTTGTAAGGGTGTATTGGCTTGAATACAAAATAGAATGAGATGCTATGAAGCTACTCCCCTCCTCATCAAATTCATTTCAATGCACATGCCGCTTGCTACTCCAATGGTATAAGCCAAAAGGTCCGACCATAAAAAGCCTTGTCCCAGAACCAATGCTGCAAACCTGTTGCTGCGTAATGTATTGAGCCAATCAACTTGTATCAGTTGGCTAAACTCAACCAGGAAACAGACACTCAAAGCCATTGCGGTCAAGTTCCTAATACTTGCTGCAGGAAAAACAAAGGCAATCATCCAATACATCATCAATGCCCATAAGGCATCTCCCAATCCCAAGTTGATGATTTCGGGAAGGTAGTTCGAAAAATGTCGAGATGCCAATCCGATAATGATGGTAAATACGATTAATAAGAAGTAATAGAGTCTGTTTCTTTGCATTGAGATGTTTGTTTATTGGGAGCTTTAGATTTATTGATTGAGTTTGATTGGATCGTTGTCAATTCATAAGAAAGATACTCAGTTACTTTCACCTTTAAGCAAAGCAAATGTATATTCCATGGGAATTATAAACTCTCTAAATCCTTTGAACTTTTCAATTCTGTATATAGAGTTTTCCCCCTGTACTTTCACTTTTTCATACAAGTGTTCATAGTCTTCAAAATACTGCTCAGCTTTATGGGTGATTAACTTATGTATGGAATCTTCCATAACATTTCCCCAACTATTTTGTGCTTTTTTTGTTTCGTCGGCAATGTAAGCCCATTCGGAGTTAAGCCCATGATCAGCTATAACAATATCTTTCCCTATACTTCTTGCATGTTGCAACATATTTTTAGGCTCATTCATTTCATGCAAACAGAATTCAAAAAGAACAACATCTCCTTTTACTCTAAGATTACTAAAATCGGAATGAATTAATGTAAACTTATCGCTTAATCCTTTCCTTAACAAATTTTCTTCCAGTTGCTTTAATGCATTCTTGTCGTTGTCGATTGCAATTACATGTTTTGCTACTTGTGCGTACGCTATAAATTGCCCGCCTCCTGCTCCAACCGAAATAATCACTTTGTTTCGAAAATCATAGAAGTTTAATAAGTTTTCTATTATTTGTTGTATATCTTTTACCATATTCTTTTATTATACTCTAAACTTATAAAGTGCTGCTTTTAGCACCGCTGCCATAGGAACAACATCACTTAGTTCGGTAAAATTCCTTTGTTATTATTACCCCACACCTCCCGATTCCAGGAACAGGCTCTAAAGGGGCTAATCCGAAGAGCTGTTCCCTTTGGTGGCGTGAGCAAGACTACTAACTTAATGAAAGTACATCTTCTCCGCCGCACAAAACAAAGTTCGGTAGCGCAGAGGAATAAACAAAGCTTTTATTATCATTTCTCCATTCCCCTACCTATAAGCATCTTACGAATAAAGAATAATATTAATTAATTTCTCTGTAGTCAAATCCTGTTTTCATTCGTCATAATGTAAGCCTAGTGCTTGTTTAAAAAATCCAATATTAATTGTCATTCTGATTCAAAAGCCACGGGAGAAGAATCTCAGGATGTGAAAATCAAACATTTCACTTCGTTCAATATGACATGATATGTTTGGTATTTTTTGGGAACAAGTTCTTTCAAACCTTTAACTAATAATAAAAACACCTAAAAATGAAACAATTAAGCTTATGCTTACTATTATGCACATTATTTATTTTTCCATCAAAAAGTGAAAATTACGATATCATCATTCAAAATGTAAATATCGTTGATGTTGAAACAGGCAGTATCCTAAAAAATAAGGATGTTGGCATTCAACAACAGGTCATAAAAAAAATAACGACTGGAAATCAACTATCAACAAATGATTCTACTCAAGTGATTAATGGGAATGGCAAGTATTTAATTCCTGGGCTCTGGGATATGCACGTGCATTTTTATTTTCCTGATAAAGAATATCTAAAAATGTACCTGGCCAAGGGTGTTGTTGGCGTCCGGGAAATGACAGGATATCGTATGGAATGGCAAGATAGCACAGAGCAAAATAGCAATGTGCCGAGAATCATGTTTTCCAGTCAGATTATAGATGGTCCTACTCCATGGTTCGAAAATGAGATTCCCGTTAAAGATTGCAAGCAGGCCATTCAAATTGTTCAGGAGGCAAAGAAAAGTGAAAGTAAATTTATCAAATTACTTAGTTTGGTTCCCAGAGATCAATACATGGCCATTGTTAATGAATGTAATCGATTAAATTTTGAATTTGCAGGACATGTTCCCTACAGCATAGGACTTATTGAAGCGGCAAGATTGGGTCAAAAATCGAATGAACATCTAAATGGTTTACTCCTGTCATGCTCGACACAAGAGAAGTTTTTACATGCAAGATTAGACAGTTTGCTTGATGTAGCTTCGAAAGAGGAAAAGCTATCAGGGATTTTGAAAATGCAAATCATGGGGTGTACAACCAAAGCACTTTGGTATTTCAATCAAGCAAAGGCTGATTCTGTGATTCATGAACTAAGCAAATATAACATGTACCAATGTCCAACTCTTGGCGTAAAACATCGCTTTCAATACTATGAATTGGATTGGGTATATACCGACAATCGATATGACTTTTTCCCTCCTCCTGTTCAGAAAAGATATCGCCCTGATGCGGAAAAGATGAAAAAAATGAAACCTTTTGAGCGAGAGTTAAAGTTGCAAGAGAAATTACTTTATCAAATGCAAAAGGAAGGAATAAAAATAATAGCGGGTTCCGATCAGGGATGTGCTGGTTATAATTTACATGATGAGCTTGAATATTTTGTGAATGCCGGATTTTCGAATACCGAAGCACTTCAAACTGCCACCATAAATGCAGCCACTTATATGCACAAGGAAAAAAGAATGGGAAGTGTTGGTGAAAACAAATTGGCTGATTTGGTACTGTTGAATGCCAATCCTCTTGAAAATATTCAAAACACACGTAATATAGAACTGGTCATTTTTAAAAATAAAGTCATTCACCCCAATCAACTCCTTGAGGAAGTAAAGAAAGTCAATATTAAAATTTCAAATATAGACCCTTTCGAAAAGAAGTTTGATTAAGAGTATGATTCCTTACATCCCACAAAACCCCTTCACCAACAGGCGAAGGGGTTCCTCTACTACCAATTATAAAACCACATCGAATGAATTAAGGATTAAAGTGAATATTTAAAACTTACGATTTTAGATCAACTCATTCGAATGCACTGTTTATTCACAAATCTATTTTCTGCGATTGAAAAATTATAGAATCCCTATCCTTTTCAATTCGTTATAAAGCTCTTTTCTCTTGTTCAAATCGTTTAGCAAGGCAGAATCACTTGTCTTTTTAAGGAACTCCTCAGCCTTTTCGAAATTTCCCGTCACCATATACAATATGCCAGCATCCTTGTTCGCTGTAGCAACAGATCTAGAATCGTTTGCATTGGCTGCTACCTCTGCAAAAATATCAGCCGCTTCGACATAGCTTCCTTTTCTAAGTAGTTTGTTAGCCGATTTGTTCGTTTTTTTCAATTCTTTATCCTTGATCTTTTTTACTTTTTTTACATCGTAGGTTTTACAAAGTAATTTAGGTGTAATTTCGGCTACAATGGTATTCAGATAAGGAGCAATGCATTTCATAGTAATATCATAATCGCGAATTTCGCCTTCGTAATTACCATCTTTGGTCAATTTAGGAGCGCCCAAATACTCTTTCGAATAATGATAGGTCATATTCATTTTCGAATAACTTTTTACTGCCACACCATCTTTGTTTGTAAACTGCAAATCGATAGAAGCTTCAGCATCCTTATTTTTCGAATATTTTTTCACGAAAAAAGGAAGTTTGTGTGTTTCTGTGTTGTACTTTCCTTTTAAACCAACCTCTTCATTTTTTCTTAAACTTGAACGAATGCTTCCTGAAATTACCAAATCAGCCTCAGCCTCACTACTTACCAATTGGTAGAACTGAGTGCTCATCCATGGCGTACAAAGTTTATGTCCTGCCTTCTCACCAATTCTGGCATTCTGAATGTTCTCTTTTAATATTTTTTTCACTTCCATTCCTGTTCCTCTGTTCCACAATTCACCATCCTCAACAGGAATATCTTTAATGTATACCGTTTTAACCCCTTCGAAAACAAAAGAAGGCATTCTCATGGTATAGGTTCTTACTTTCTCGGCATTGGCAAATGTTGTTGCAACAATTACCAATGTTAACATTGCAAATATCTTTTTCATGTATTTAAATTTTCTTCAGTTGTTACATAACCCTAATAATTATAGGGTTTAGCATTATTATTTCTTTATTAAATTATTGCACTCTAAACAACTTCCACATCGACTTATCTCCTTCGGGCTTATTCTTGAAAGTGATTCTTTTGCCTTCTGGTGTTTCCACAAGAGTTAAGTATTTTATATCGGTTAACTTATAGTGATCCAAGGTACCTGCATCATTCAGTTGTGCTTTTCTTTTAGCATCGTAAAAGCGAACATGCTCACCATCCTCACAGACTTCAACATATATTAAACTTGCATTAGGCAAATCGGCATCAGCAGCAATGCGAATCTTTAAATAACCATCTTTGTCAATTACTAAGCCACTACTTCCGCTCAGAACCTTCTTTTGCAGATTTATTTTATTCGCCTTCACCTTATCCGATTTGTAAGTATATGTCTGCTTTGTCAAACTTTTATCATCATGCGGAATCTCCACCAATTTAAAAGCACAAGCCGACTCTTCATCTCCACTAGTAAACACCAGATTTGCAATATCATAATTCACAAATCCCTCTACCGATTTACACTTAAGCTTGTAATAAGCCTGTCCCATCATCGTACCTGACTTATTGGTTTTAATTTGTGCATTCACCTGAATGCCAAAGAATAGAATCAATAATCCTGTAATTAATTTTTTCATGTGTTTCATTGTTTTTTATTGACCTGTTTTCAAATCCTTTTCAGATTGAAATGGTCAGCTTTATAATCATTCTTATTTTTAAAATTGCCCCCTATGCTAATCACAGTTCTACCCAATTATGCACACAAAAAGCATAGAGAGCAATGCACAGATTTTCAAATTATTTGGATGCTACTTCCTGGTTCTCTTCAACATGAATACTGCAGCCTGTAGTTTCAACAATTTTGTTTAGGTTCTTTGATATGATTCCCTGGAAATCTGAATACTTCTGGTAAGAATCTTTGATTTTCGTGGTATTCATTTTAATGTTGTTGTATTCGTTTTTCACAACATCAAGCTTTCCTTTTAGTTCATCCACTCCAGGAACAGTTGGAAATTTTATCTTCATCTTATTCATAATTGGTTTGGCAGCTTTCATACCCAAATCAGCAATTTTTTCAGCTACAATACCGCCTGCAGTAAGTGCTTTATGAAGTGACAATTTTTTCCCAAGAACTTCAAATTCTTTTTTCAGCACTTTATCCATTTCATGAGTCACCTTACTCGCCTTATCAAGAGGTTTCTTAATCTTACCCAATCCGTTCTTAATTTTTTTAGCTGGATTATGCATTACTGCCAATGCTTTGGCACCTTTCTCGAATGTACTTAAGCTGCTGTTCAAGCTTCGCATATGGTCTGATGCACCTTTTAAACCTTTATTTACTTCTTTAATTGCACCTTCTACCTTTTTAAAATCACTCTCTTTCTTCAGGGTTTTGATACAATCATCGATGGTAGCAACAGTAAGTTCACTCTTTTTCAATACATCCTTGGTAGTTGCAACAACACCTTTTAATCCATCTACTGCTACTTTCACATTATGAACCGCAGTTTTCGTAGGATCGATAAATGGTTTTTCAATGGAATTAAACTTGCCTACCAAACCTCCAACTGGTTTTTGAGCAATGGCCAATGATTTGGAAGTAACACCACTTACAGTTCCCACAACAGGAATTAGATTGAATGCTTTAAGGGTACTTCCAACATTTTTCATTTTGGTATTTAAACTCCTGGTTTGATCGGATACATAGGTAATCATATCCATTACCTCACAACTTTTATCTACAGCCGTCGAAACCGTTTTAATTCTTCCAGTAAGTGCTGTATACTGTTGCCTGGTTTCTGCCAAATTCTTCTTTAAGCTCACCAATTCACTTCCCACTTGCAAAGAGTAAATGCGGTACATTGAGTCCTTGTAATCTGGAATCCACTTTTGAGCATTACGATACAAAGCAATGATCTTATCCTTTTCCGATTTTGATTTTTCCAATTTGATTGCAGATGCATAATAGTATTCTGCAATTTTCTCTGTTGCTGCCTGCAAAGAGTTTTTGGCATCCGGATGGCTTGCATTCCATTTTAAAGCCAACTTAAACTGGTCAACCGATTGAATGTTATCATCCACCTTTTTTGAGTTGAACAATTCCAAACCATTTTTGTAATAGATTTCAGAAATCTTATTGGCTACACCCTTTCTTGATTGACTGGCCAAAGTCAAACTTGGCGTAAACTTTAAAGCATAGCCCCACGCTTTGTGCGCCAGCTCCAAAGTAGGAATCTCATTTGATTTTTGATTCTCTTCAGCAAAATCGGTAAAGTACTTGGTAATTTTTTGTGCCGTCTCTGTTCTGATTTCTGTAACACAGTATTTATTATAGGCTTTGATAAACTTTTCGTAAGCTTCCTGTACTCGCGATGCATCAATATCTGCTTTACCATTTGTCATGATTAAATCAAAAGCATACTTTACCGATGCATTTGCTTGCTCTGAGTAGTCTACAAAGTTGGTGGTCCACTCCCACTTTCCTTTCGGATCAACAAAAGGCAATTCAACCTGCTGTATCTTTGAATAAATAGACACCAGCAATTGTAATTTTTCAGCGCGTTTCTCTGCATCTGAAATACTGCTTGTATTTTCTGAACGATTTAAAAAAGATTTTGTTTTGGTTAATGAATTGTCAAAATGAGTATATACAAACTTCTTGAAGGATTTCACTTCCGAATCTATAATAATCGCATTAAAAGCATGATCTAATCCTTTTAGACTATTTCCTTTATTCATTTCCTCTTTGGCAAGTCTAAATTCACCTTTGCCTTCAGAAAACATTCCGCTTGCACCACAGCCGTATAAAACAACCGAAAAAACAAACAGATAAACAGCTGGAATTAACAATCTTCGTAGAGTAAAATTTTTCATCATATTTTTTATAATTGGTTTAAGATTAGTTTTAGTAGGTGACTTTTCGAAAATCAAATAATTGCGAGCATTCATACATCAATATGCTTCTTTCATCACAATGTTTATTTTACGAGCATTATCGAGATCAAAGATGCAAACATCCTTAAGCCTTAGGTAAAAACAGCAATAGACATTGCAATAGACATTTCAACACGACATCAATCAGTATCTAATAATCAACCACTTAAAAAATACAATCTCCACACATTCCTATTTGTAGGAAAATTTGGTTTTTTTTACTTTTACAATCCCTTTAACAGTATGACATTTTATGAAGCGCTTTTTTCTCTTTACATTCGTTTGGATATTTTTTATCACAAATGCTTTTTGCAACAATAGAATCGATTCTCTTCTGATTATTTCTCAAAAGCAAACAGGAAAAGAATACTTATATACCTACCTTAAAATTGCCGAAGACTTCTCCTATGGAAATAATGGCGATACCATTGTTTACTATTCCAAAATATGTCACTCAAAAGCACTTGAGTTACATGATGACATCGCCCAACTAAAAGCTTTGTTTTATTGGAGTTGTGGACTTTACTCAAGCAGGAAATACGATAATTCTTTAGAAAAAGTAGAACAGGTAATACATATATCTGAAAAATTGAATAGACCTCGGGAGATATTACAAGCCTATTATTTAAAGGCCCGAAATTATCAAGGTTCAAAGCAATACGACTTATCCATACTAAGTTTTCAGGAGGCTTACAGGTATTCTGTAAGCTTATTTCAATCAGAAAATAGAGAATTTGCCTCCAAGTACTATCATGGCATTTTAAAACAACTAACCTACTCCTATTGGTACGCCGCAAAACTCCATGATGGAATTGATTTTTTCCACAACGAAATCAATATCAATGCTTCTTTTTCTGAAAACCTCTTAAGATCCTACTATACCAATATTTCCTTTTTATACAACAGAGGTATAGATATAAAGCAAGCTGAACGCTACCTCTTGAAAGCTGCCGAAATAAGTACTAAAGAAGGAAATACAAATCATATTTATATGGATCAGGCTTATTTAGGTGCTCTATATGCCAATATGGGTAGGTATCAAAAAGCCATAAAGCATTATGAAAATGCTTTTCAAATAGCCAAAAACGAAAAAAGTAGCAATAAAATATCCTATATAATTCTTAATCTTGGCATTTGTTACGATGCAAACGGCAACTTAAAGAAAGGTGTAGATTTAATTTTTGATGGTATAGAGTATTTCATTAAAAACAATAACAAAGCTGCAGAAGCTAAAGCCTATCAACATTTAGGCCGTTTAATGATAAAATGGCACAATTTTAAGGATGCAGATCAATACTTACACAAAGCCATTCATATGCACAAAGAACTCAACTTTCCCTATCTTGCCATCACCGATTATACCAATATGGTTCTATCGAAATACAGTCAGACTGATAAGGATTCTACAAATTATTATTTGAACATCTTAAAAAACGAGGCTGATAAACACAATGCTACCAGTGGTAAGTGTGCATACTATATCAACAAATCGCTGGTTAATCTAAACTTTAACAAAAATCCACGAGCCGCATATGTAAATTTGAAAAGGGCAGATAAATTTTGCTCAACATTGAAATCTACTGCTCTAAGCACCTACATCAACAAAGCCTATGGAGATTATTATTTAATGAAAGACAGCTTACTCCAAGCAAAAAGGCATTTCTCTATTGCATGGGCAAAGCGAAATTCCCTACTAATGCTTGTGGATAGATCAAATATTGCACAATCATTATCTGAAGTTTACAAAAGTTTAAACCAAACAGATAGCGCATACATATATTTGCAAAAAGCAGATAGCATTAACAAGAAAATCCATCATCGCGAAGATGTATTAATGCTTTATCAAAAGGATAACGACTTTAAAGTCCTACAGGCCAAGGAGAAACAGAAAGTACTAACAAAAGAAAACAAAAAGCTTTTCGATCGAATTCTACTCATTCGAGCTTTCTATATCATCCTATGTATTAGTTTAATTAGCCTTCTTGTGATATATATGAAAAAACGAACAAGAAGATTAAAAACAGAAATTCAAATTAAAGAAAGTGCACAGGAAAAATTAAAGCAACAAAGCCAAATTGATAAAACTACCATTGAAAAGAACAATGAGTTGCTAAAAATAAAGGAAGAAACCATTGAACAATTAAAAGAAAAACTTGCCAACAATCAAACATTCACTACAGAAGAGGAAGTAAATGAATTGGAAGCGCTTTTAAGTGCAAAACTGACTACGGAAGAAGACTGGGACAATTACCTTCAACTTTTCACAAAGAAAAATCCAAATTTCATTCCTACTTTAAAAATCAGATATCAAAACTTATCGAGAAACGAAATCAAAATCTTCACCCTCATCAAACTTGGACTTACAACTCGCGAAATGTCAGGAATTTTAATGATATCACCATCCAGTGTAAATACCGCACGATATCGCTTGAGAAAGAAATTAAAACTGGAAGGAGATCAGAAACTGGAAGATATTATTGAAGAAATGATAATTCAAATTCAAGTTTAGGAAATATTTTCACGCAACCCATTCACCTTTTCTTCATCATTTAATTGTATAAATGGTCTGGAAAACGACAAATGCATCTATAATTTAGGTACTATTTTTGTTGTAGTCAGGCTAGTATAACTCTAAAAGAAAGATGTGATGAAGAAGTGGATATTTATTTTATTAATGGGTTTACTCACTGGTTGTCTAGACGACGATGATAAATACATCTATCATACCCACGACAACTCTGTAGTTTTGCTAAAGATCAACTACACCGATTTTGAATTTGAGGGAGGCATTGAAATATTTCTTCATTCAGAATTTAACGAATCTACTAACATTCCAATAAGTATTGACTATGTTCCTCCTGGAGACTTTGGAAGTATTTCGCTATACTACGAACCCAAAGAAGAATTAATTTTTGAAGGAAGTATTGTTTGGGCAGGATCAGGAGAAAGAACATTCCCTAGATACATATATCATCCTGATAATTTTCTGTATCTGGATGAAGAAATCGAAAAACCTGCCGACGAGAGGTTTCAAATTATTTTCCCTGAAGAAGGAGTTGATTACCCTCTAGAGGATATTTGGAATTCGATTAACGACTTGGCTATTGTAAATAGATATTTAAAGGGAGGAAAAAACATTGGGCTTTTCCGATACACACCAAGCGTAGGTGTAGGTGATCCCAATGAATGGAGTTGGTATGTGATAATGAACACAATACCCAACTAACCACTAACTATGAAAGAAAAGGAGATGATGCTTTTGCATTTATCTCCTTTTTACTTTACGGTTTATTTGTTTCAATAATGTATGTAATAATCAAACAACCTGATTAATCATTGGTCATTGTTTACCGTTCATTACTTTACAGTTTTCTTCATAATTCCAATATAAGACCAATTCAGGTCTCTCAGTTTCATGGCTTCATCAATTTTGCCTTGTGTTTCTTCGTCGACATTGAACACCTCATTTCTACCATAAGCATCGAAATAATGCAAGTACCCTTCAAACATATCGAAAGTCATGTGTGTCATACGCACACTACTTCCCGAAGGCATTAATACTCGAGCTAAACTCCAATGACTCATCGTTTTTGCATCTACTCTTTTCTGATGAATTGGCAAAAACAACTCCATTTCAGCCTTTTCATACTCATCGAACTTACCTTCAATAGCTTCCATAAAATTCATTCGCATTACCGTACCCACTTCCATTTTAAAGTCATCTTCGGTAGCCGAAACTACTTTCATGAAAATTCTTTTACTTAACTCTCGCGAACCAACTGTTTCCTTCAATTCTGCTTTCAATTCCTCTTCCGACATATTAGGATATGCCTTCTTGGCTGCGGCAAAAGTGTCTCCATTTGCCATTGCTTTAACCGGATCGTCGTAAATGGTAACAGTTAGGTACTGATATCCCTGTTCACTTCCTCCAGGCTTAAGCGACCAAAGATCCCACCCCAGTATTTCGCCATCTTTTAGGCGTTGTTCGTGTATTTTTTCATAGAAGGTTTCTGTTTCCCAATAATCATTCTCCATGTCATCGGCAACCTTCATAAAATCAAAAACCAAAAATCTTTCCTGCTGTGCCATGCCAACACTGCATAACAGAGCAAACGTAACCAATAGCAATATCTTTTTCATTTCAGCAAGTATTTAGTGAATAATACTTAAGTTACATATTTTTCTCTCCCAAAACAATTTGATTTTGGTAAACCCTTTAATTTATAAGAGAAAGCAAAAAAATACAGCTTTGATAATTCGATTTGCTCAGAACCAAAATTGTTTTTGCTAAAGGTTGAAAGGCCAATGATACTTAAAACAAGCATTGATTCTGAAGAATTAACAAATCAAGGTCTCAAATCGAAAATAAGTGCACATAATTCACTAATTTTAGAATTGAAGCACTAAAACCAAACAATATGAAAACCTTAAACTGGAAAAAAGGCCTTTTTAGTTCTACTTACAAAATATACTCTGGCAGTAAACAAATAGGTTCAATAAGTAATCGTAGCTTTTCACAAACCAGTGAGGCCGAAATGAATGGGAAGAAGTATACTTTTCAAACAAAAGGATTCTTTAAGCAATCAACTGAGGTTTATAACGAATTAGGTAAACTTGTTGGTGAAATTCAATACAATTCGTGGATGACAAAAGCTCAAATCAGCTTAGACTCTAAATATTACTATTGGAAATACAATAATATGTGGAACACGAAATGGGCCATGCTAGGCGATGACAATACACAAATAAACGCCTGTACCAACTCATTTAGCGGAGATATTGAAACCAATACAGATGATGAATTGGCAATACTTTCAGGTTTGTTTGTAACCAATTACTATATGCAAATGACCATTTCTGTATTGGTAATCGTATTTATTCCAATATTTTTAAGTGCGATGAATTAGAAAAAGATCTATAATTTCTGGGCGATATTTTCGCCCATTTTTATTGAAGTTTCGTAGCCATGTCGGGTATTTTCAACAATATCCTCATCGAAAGCAACTTTTTCCTTCTCGAAGAATAAAACAACTGTAGATCCACCAAAAGCAAAGTACCCTTTCTCACTCCCCTTTTCTACAAATGCATCTTTCTTGTAGGTTTGTATAATACTACCTACCATAGTTGCTCCAACCTCAGAAATCAAAATATCGCCATACTCCTTTGTTTTTAAAATACTATAAGCTCGTTGATTCTGACAAAATATTTCTAAACTTTTCTTTAAAGCCAAAGGCGAAACCGAAAAATACTTTCCTTTAATCTTTTTTGATTTTGATGCTATTCCTTCAGCTGGGAAATGATATCGGTGATAATCGGCTGGAGCCAATCTAATAATAGCCATTGCCCCATCAACATACTTCTCTGCCAACTTTTTGTTCCCCAAAAAGCTATTAATAGAAAACTCGGATCCTTTTATAAAAAACGATTCTACATCTTTAAGCGAAGAAAATGCAAGAATTTTTCCATCAGCAGGCGAAACGATGGCATCGCCAATAGGACGTTGCTTATCTTGAATCTTACGATAGAAGAAATCGTTAAAATGCTTATAGGATTTACTATCTGATTCATGATAAATGGAAAGGTCTATTCCATTTTTTTTAACAAAACGCTTGATTTGTCCTTTAGACAAGCGGCTATTCATAAATCTACCACCAACAGCCGAAACTACTTTTCTCTTTACAAGTACATGCAACGAAGCTTTTCCAAAGAAAGATCCATAAAGCCATTTTAGCATCCCCTCACCGGGTACTACTTCTTTTTTCACTTCACCACTCTCTCTTTCAATATATTCGATGTACTCCATAAACGTTTTGAGATTATACAAGCTACAAATTTAGCAGTATTTCAATAATAATCATCAAATTCGTTGGCTCTTTTAGTTGATTTATCCAAGAATTCTGATCATTCACCCCATTTAGAATCGCAGAATCATATTCAACATACTTTGCTATCTTTAGTTTTTATTTCATTTAGCAAACCATCATTCATAAGCCCAATCATGAATAAACCCTTCCCTATTCTTAACAGTAAAAGACTGATTATTCGTGAGATGAAATCCACAGATGTGGATATTGTCTTTGCATTCAATTCTTCGAAAGATTGTTTGAAGTACATCCTTAGGGAACCTTTTCAAACCAAAAATCAAGCAATCGAAAAATTAAATTTCTTTTTAGAGGCCAATAAGAAAGAAACTGCATATTGGTGGGTGTTTACTTTAAAAGAAACCAACGAAGATATTGGATATGGTGGACTATTTGATATCTCAAAAGAACACAGCAGAGCCGAAATTGGGTATGGAATCATACAAAAATATTGGAATAAAGGTTTTATGTCTGAAATTATTGATGAAATCATCCATTTTGGAAAATCATCATTATCATTACACAAAATTTATGCTTATATCTTAAATGGAAATCAGGCATCAATGCAACTATTGGAAAAACGTGGTTTCAAAAAAGAAGCACATTTAAAAGAACATTCATTTACCAAAGGAAAATATTGGGATGAAACAATTTTCAGTTTAATCAACAAGTAAGAATATCATATTTCATGAAGTACATTGCAATCCTCTCTATAGGCATGTTGGCCTATCTTTTGTTTAAAAAATTATGGTCCAATAAAAACTGGATATCACCAAAAAAAACTTTCCCAGGCAATTGGAGAAACATTCTGATCCAAAAAGTCAGTTTTTACAATAGCCTTTCGGCTGAAGAAAAAACAAGGTTCGAGTATAAGGTTCAAGAGTTCTTATTGAATTGCAGAATTACAGGGATTCATACCAAAGTTGATGATACCGATAGAGTTTTGGTTGCTGCCAGTGCAATTATTCCTGTTTTTGAATTTCCCAATTGGAAATACACCAATCTGTTCGAGGTGCTACTCTACCCCAACAGCTTTAACGACAAATTTGAAACGCAAGCTGAAGATGCCAGAATTTTAGGCATGGTAGGCACAGGTTATATGGAAGGCAAAATGATTCTTTCGAAACCTGCTTTATTGCACGGTTTCTCAAACGAATCGGATAAGAAAAATACAGCCATCCATGAGTTTGTACACCTTATTGATAAAATGGACGGTAAGATAGATGGCCTTCCTTCCATATTGATGGAAAAGCAGTACTCTATTCCCTGGCTGGACTTAATCAGTAAGAAAATTGAAGAAATCTACGAAGAAAAATCAGATATCAACCCTTATGGAGCAACCAACAAAGCAGAGTTTTTTGCAGTAATCAGTGAGTACTTTTTCGAAAGACCAAAGCTATTGGCCAATGCTCATCCGGAACTATATCAATTGCTGGAAGAGATTTTCAACCAGAATATGTCACAAAGAAAATTGCTTCGCGCCAAACATAGCATCAGCAGAAACAGTCCTTGCCCATGCGGAAGCGGGTTGAAATTTAAGAAATGCTGCGGTAAACAGCATTATTAATTATAAAATTCAAAAATGAATCAACTTCAAAATATTTCAATACTTCTATTGATTGCTTATTTCGCAGGAATCATGTTTATTGTTTTGCGATCAAAAGCAAGTAAAAACACCGAAGATTATTTTTTAGCCGGACGTCAACTTCCATTTTGGGCATTGGCCATTACCTTTATTGCATCCTGGTGGGGAGGCGGTTCTTCTATCGATTTGGTAGATCATGGATTCAACCAGGGACTTTCCTCCTTCTGGATTTATGGAATGCCTGTACTATTTTCCACTTTCCTGATGTACCTGTTTTCAAAAGCCATTCGTAAAGTCGGCACCATCACACAGCCACAAATCATGGAAATGCGCTACAACAAAACTGTAGCCTTGCTCCTCTCCATTCTCATTTTAATCTTTATGATTTTGGGTGTAGCCACACAGGCTGTTGTAATTGGCAATTTCTTTCAGTCCTTTTTCGATGTAGATTATAAGATTGCAGCATTAATAGGAACTGGTATTGTTGTGCTTTATTCTTTCTTTGGCGGATTCAAGGGTGTTGTAGTAACCGACATCATTCAATTTGTATTCCTATTAATGGCAGCCATTGTGCTTTTCATATTTGCGTACAATCATTCGGGTGGATTCGAAAAAGTGCAGGAAATCGCGTTAAGCAGAAATAAACCTGAGTTCTTTTCCTTCTTTCATAACCTCTCCAACAATTTTGTGTTCATCATCACTTTTGGCTGTTCATGGATGATACAGGCCAATATTTGGCAGAGAATATCAGCTGCAAAACAACCTACCGACGCCAAGAAAATGATGGGTTTGGCATTCATTGTATTTATACCTTTATATTTAATGGTAACCCTAACCGGTATGCTTAGCCTAGGTATATATGAATCAGTACCCGAAGGAGGAATTGTGCCTGCTATTATTCAAGATTATATGCCAATGGGATTGGCAGCATTGCTATTTGTAGGGCTTTGCTCAGCCATCATGTCAACCATGGATTCCATGATCAATACAGGAGCCTTAGTTTTGAGTGTAGATGTTTTTAAGAATCGATTCAAGCCAACAACCAAAAACCATGAAATGGTGTGGGTAGGAAAAATTGCTACCCTAATTATTGCGCTACTTGGATTGTTAATTGCCATTGAAATTCGCTCTATCCTAAAAATCACCTGGATTGGTTCCGATTTTCTGGCAACAGGAGCTTTTGTACCATTGGTATTGGCCTTTATCTGGAAAAAAGGTAATTCTATGGCCGCTACCCTTTCCATTATCTTTGGATTGGTGTTTTCAACTTACAACCTGTTGGTTGCATTGGGAGTAAACTTGCCAACTGCCTGGGAAATTGCCTCAGTACAACAAGCAGCTTACGGAATGATTGGTTCAGCCCTAATATTTATCATTGTAAGCCTTCTCACTAAAGCAGAACAAGAAAAAGCAGAAAACTTTATTAAAACGGCAGGAATGCTCGAAAAGAAATAACAAATTTAAACCATGAAACAAGCAAACAAAAAGAATAGGAAAAGAAAATCATCTAAAAGGAAAACCTCCTTATTCCAAATCATTGCTCTTATTACCATAGGTATCGCATTGATTTTCTTGGCAGTTCAGCCAAACTTTTCCAAACAATCTGCAAAAAAAGACAGTAAGAAATTGGAAATTCCTTTCACAAAAGAAGGCGAACTATCTTTTATTAGTCAGCAGGACAATTCAACAATCAGAACCATAGATATAGAGATTGCAGAAGGTTTAGCCGAAACGGCCCAAGGTTTAATGTACCGATATTCCATGAGTGATCAACAAGGAATGTTGTTTATTTCGGAGATCGAAAAAGCTCAAAACTTCTGGATGAAAGAAACCTATATTTCTCTAGACCTTATTTTTGTAAACAGCAATTTTGAAATTGTAAGAATTCATGAGCGTGCCGTACCTTTATCGGAGCAAAACATCCCATCCATTAAAAAGGCAAAATATATAGTGGAGGTAATTGGTGGATTTTGCGATAAGTTTGGCATTGAGGAAGGTGATAAGATAGGTTTTGAAAGCTTATAAATTGTACAAGCAATTGGTTAAACCTATTAGAATAAAATTGTGATAAAGTCAGGTAATTTGCCTGACTTATTATTTACCCCACCATATTCGTCAATTAAAATAAAAAAAAATCATTTTTCTTTTATGGAATTCCTGATAGGATTGCATCCTTCAAGAAAACTTATATTATGAGAACAATCAGCATTTTAATTTTCAGCCTGATTTTCAGCAATCTGTTTGCTCAGGAAATCGCAGAACAAGAAGTAATAAGTGAAGTGAAGGAAGCCACCGTTTTTCTTGATGGTGCCCAGGTTCATCGTAACAAGGATGTAAAACTTGCCAAAGGAAAAACACTGATCAAGTTTGTGAACCTCTCCCCTTTTATCGATGCCAAAAGCATTCAATTCAAAGCCAAAGGAGAGTTAACCGTTTTATCGGTAAACCACCAGCTGAATCACCTTAGCAAATCGAAAAAGTCAGACGAATTAAAGTCTTTGCAAGAAAATCTGGAACAAATACGCTTAAAGATTGAATTGGAGAATGCACACTTATCGGTAATTGGTGAAGAACTTGATTTTTTGAAAGACAATCGAGAAATCGGTGGCAAAAATGAGCAAGTATCATTAAGCAATTTGCAACAAACTGCCGATTATTACAGCAAGAAACTTACTTCGCTGAAGTTAAAGCAAATCGAAAGAAGAAATACTTTACGTGATCTTCACAAAAAGAAACTCGACATTGAAAATCAGATGCGCAATTTGAGCAGCGAAAAGGAATATCCTACAGGCGAAATACTGATAAAGGTAGATGCAAAGGTAGCCAAGTCTTTTCCTATGGAACTTAGCTATTTGGTGAACAATGCAGGATGGTTTCCAACTTACGATATCAGGGCCAATAATATTAACGAACCAATTGAGCTGGTATACAAAGCCAATGTAACCCAAAATACTCGCGTTGACTGGAAAAATGTAAAGTTGACCTTCTCCTCTGCCGACCCAAACACTTCGGGTGTTGCACCTAAGTTGATTACCTATTACCTGGATTATTACAGCAAACCACCTGTGTATGGCATTAGCTCAAACCTTATAACAGGTAAGGTAATTGCTCAAGAAGATGGTTTGGGATTGCCAGGTGTAAGTGTAATTGTTAGAGGAACTACCATTGGTACAAGTACCGATTTCGATGGAAATTACTCCATTACCACCCCCAACAATGCCAACCATTTGGAGTATTCATTTGTTGGTATGAATACTCAAACTCTTCCAATTGCAGGTTCTACAATGAACGTATCACTTGAATCATCATCTGTAGGTTTAGATGAAGTGGTAGTAACAGCTTTCGGCGTATCAGATGAATTAGAAATGGAAGACTACGACAAACCCAACTTTCCTGATTTGCAAGGACAAGTTGCAGGCGTATCGATTAAACGGGCTCCAATATTAAAAAAACAAGAAATGAAGAGCATTCCCATTTCGGTTGACCAGGTAGAAAGCAAAACCTCTGTTAGTTTCCAAATCAAGCGTGCCTATTCCATTAAATCGGGTAATGCCAATTTTGCCATTAATATGGCTGAGTACGAAATCCCTGCCGTTTACGAATACTATTGCATTCCTAAAATCGACAAGAATGCATTCCTTTTGGCTAATATCATGGATTGGGAAAAATACAACCTGCTCGATGGTGAAGCCAATGTGTTTTTCGAGGATACTTACATTGGGAAAAGTCTTTTAGATCTGCGAAAAGCAAATGATACATTGCAGATATCCTTAGGAATTGACAAACAAGTGAGTGTAAACAGAGAAAAAGTAAAGGATTTTTCGTCGAAAAAAATATTGGCCAAAAAGAAAGAGGAAACCATTGCCTGGAAATGCACGGTGAAGAACAACAAGAATCAGAAAATTAAGCTGGTACTTATGGATCAGGTTCCTGTTTCCTCGATTTCGGATATCGAAATTAACATTCTAAACCTTAGCAATGCCAAACACAATAAGGAAACAGGTGAAATTAAGTGGCTGTTCGATCTGGATCCAGGGAACAATAAGGAAGTAGAACTATGGTATTCAGTGAAATATCCGAAATATCGCAATTTAGTGGTCGAGTAAAACCTGCTAAGTTTAAAAATAGTTCAAGCATCTTCAAGATGCCAAACAAGTACACATCAAAAAACAATATTCCCATATGAAACACATTAGATTAACTCTAATTATACTACTCGCATTTAATGCCTTGTCAGCTCAAAAGAAAATTGAAATTCCAGAAACCTCAGCAGTTAACTGGTTTGTAAAACGTTTACCCGAGCAACTAGAGCGATTTCATTTTAAAGATCTGAAAAGCTCTAAAGATTCCTTGAACATTAGAATTTGGAAAAGACATGAAATATTCAACCTGAGCTGTAACAACACGTTTTCCTCCGAATTTATAATACGAACAGGAGGAACTGATTTTGTATCTACTTCCCACAAGTTCGGAGAAGATATCTCAAAAGCATTATTGACATCTTTTGATGCCAACAACATGCACAAGTTAAAAGATGATAGTTTTAGAGGCATAGATGGTAGTTTTGTATACATCGAAATTGCCACAAAAAACAAATACAAAGTTGTTAGCTACTGGTCGCCAAGGTCAGACAGAAGCGAAGATTGTGAATCTCTTTTACAATTTCTTGATGACATGCATCAGGCTGTAAACTCTAAAGAGTTGTATAATACTTTTTTGAACTCACTTCCTGTTGGTGGATACAGTTGGGGAATGTCATCGCTTAGGATTGAACGATTCCTGGATGATAAAGCCGAAAAGACTGATTTTTATGTGATGGCCGAAAGGAAAATCAAAAGAAAATTGAATATTGGCAAGAAAACGGATCATTGGAAATATCCTGCATTGATTATCAATCACAAGCCTGCTAAATTTGATGAACTAAACAAATACACCAAAGAGGATGTTGTAAAATTTGAAATCTTAAAACCAAACAATCCACAAACATCTCTTTACGGAACCAATGGCGCCAGAGGAGTCATTAGAGTTGAAACCAAACAATAGCAAGCTATGCAATTCTAAAAGCATTAAAACGATATTTACAAAAAGAGCCAAGGCAATACCTTGGCTTTACTATTGTATAAATAGCTCAATTATCTTCATATTGAATAATAGTATAGAAATAATTCATCACAAAAAAAAGACACGTATAAACAGTGTCTCTTATGCGCCATGTGTATGAACTGGCTGATTATTTTATCTAAACTAATTCGAGAACATTTTTACCAGCCATAAAATTAGATACAGACCAATTCCCACTCCAAAAAGCAAAACCGATACTACAAATGCAACTCTTATAAACGACACATCCCAGCCTAATTTCCCACTGAGCCATTCTGATACTCCTAAAATCATATTTCTTACTTTTTATATTTTTTACCCAAGTTACAATTTTTATTTTTAGATTGGTAGTGACAAGAAAAACTTGGAACCCACACCAAACACCGAATCAACCCCAATGCGTCCACCAATCATTTTGGCATAAGATTTCGCAATAGATAAACCCAATCCTGATCCATCACAAACCAAGTCAGAATCTTCTGCTGCGCGGGTAAAATATTCAAATATCATGGCTTGTTTGTGCTTTTCAATCCCAATTCCTGTATCCTCTACTTTAATTTCAATCATAGAATTACTCTTTGAACAAACCAATGAAACACTACCATTATTGGTATATTTAATCGCATTTTGAAACAAATTGGTAATTATCGACCTTAACTTTTCTTCATCGGACAGAATAAGAAAATCTTCCTCAGACAATTCTTGCTTAAAAGACAATTCCAAGCCTTTATTTTCCGCTTCGCTTTTAAATAACTCAAAAATACCTCTTAGTAAATGATCAATATCAATCTTCTCAAAATGAAGTTCACAACAATCTGCCTCAATTTTTGAAATGTCCATAATTTCATTAATTGTTTTCAACATTCTCTCTCCACTTTCTCTAATGATACTAAAAAATCTTCGTTGCTGATATTCCGATAAATCAGGCTCCTCCAAGAGCTCCGAAAAACCTAGTATACTGTTCATTGGCGTGCGAATCTCATGACTCATATTAGCAAGAAAAGCAGATTTTAATCGATTTGCTTCTTCAGCCTCATTCTTTGCCTTGGTTAATTCCTGCTGTATTAATATTAAATCTGTGATATTCTCAACAGCACCGTCGTATCGGACAATCTCACCTGTATGGTCTTTTATAGCTCTGGCACCTTCTCTTACATAAAGAATTTTACCAGATTTTGTATACCATTCCGATTCAAAATTAATAACCTCCCCATCCCTTTCTAAAATCTCTTTAAATAATTCTCTCTTATTAGGATCCACATAACTTCCTTTCGACAAATCTCTTTTTTGAATACTTTCAACACAATCGAATTCCAACATTTTAATCAATGCAGGGTTTGCAGAAAGAATTTTACCTGCAGGAGTAGTTTGATATAGGCCTACCGAGGAATTTTTAAACAGATTTAAATACATATCCTTTCTGTATCCTCCATTACATATCAAACAATCTTCCGGATAAATGAACTTGTTCTTCCTAAGAATGGAAAAGAATATGCGTATTATTTGAATGATTCTCCTCATACAGATTATTAAGAATTAGTTGGTTGAATATACTTTTTAAATGTAATTAAACAAATAGGATTCTTACCAGTGCATACGAATCGTTGATCAACCGCCTTATTCTGGAGAAAACAAAAATTTTTAGCAAGTCGTATATAACATGCGCCTCCCAGGCTTACTAACTATGAACTAAACGTCTTCTTCCTTGTCTTTTACCTGGCTCTCTCGAAACATTTCATTTTTAATTCTTAACACAAAATTTGAGACTGTAACCGAAAAATCCCTTCCGCACTATTTGGTGTACTTTCCGTAATCAAATTCAAAGCTTCAGAAAGCGGAGATTTCATTTACGCACGCAAAACCAGTAGTTCCGCACCCAATTTGAATACTTCCGCACGAAGAGACAACACCTCTTTTGGTGTGCGGAAGACTTTCCCATGCGTGCGGAATAAATTTCTGGACGTGCGGAAGTCTCGCCTTTATGTGCAGAAGCACTTCCTGGGCTTTCAGAAGAAACAACTCTGCGTGCGGAATAAAAAAACTTGCGTGCGGAAACACTTCTAAAGTGTGCAGAAGAGATACTTTGCTGTGCAAAACAAATTTCTTGGTGTGCTGAAAAGCTTACTGAGCGTGCGGAGATACCACCTTTCTGTGCAGAAACATAGAAGATCTATTCAATAAAAATGGAGAGTACTGCTAGGGTCTATTCAATAAACTGTGTCACCTCTAAATTTTTCTTTTCTCAAGATCCTCTACCCATCTACAGGATTTTGGGAAAAGAAAAATTGTTCATTTCATCTCAATTCTTTCTTCATAAAGAATAGCCAACTGAGAATATGCAGCCTTCCAATTTCTGATTGGCATGCTCCATTTTTGTGTCACTTTCTTATTGATTAAATAGAGCAGCTTCAATAAGGCCTGATCAT
>Ga0209272_10000210_pt1 | contig 61885 bp, 56 predicted proteins | sample tdDd002_FD_187125 | JGI IMG/M metagenome (GOLD analysis project Ga0209272, IMG submission 187125) | Marine sediment microbial communities from the Atlantic coast under amendment with organic carbon and nitrate - tdDd00.2 (SPAdes)... | ecosystem: Environmental > Aquatic > Marine > Coastal >...
AAAAATTCCGATAGGAGCAAGATACATTACCCAATTTACCAATTTCATTATTCCATCGTTTAAAACGGATATAAATTCAATGGTTCTTTTAGCTTTTTTGCCTAATGATGCCAAAGCTGCTCCAAAAAAGAGAGAGAACATTATTAATGGAAGAATGTCCATTTTAGCCATGGCTAAAAATAGGTTGTATGCAACTATACCTTGTTGTTCATTTTCAGGATTTCCAATAATTAATTCTTTTAAGGTTTCTGAAATTTGTGCATCTTTGGATAGTACACTAACTCCACTATCAGGAAGAGGTAGGTTGATGTGAGTACCAGGCTGAATAAGATTCACCAAAAGAATTCCGATACAGACAGAAATTCCGGTTGTTAGCATATAATAAAGAAGAGTTTTACTGCCAATGCTACCAAGATTTCTTAAATCATCGAGTTTAGAAATTCCGACGAGCATAGATAATATTACCATGGGAACAACCAGCATCATTAGGATATTTAGGAATATTTCTCCAAATATTGAGAATTTGGAAGCAATATTTGGTAAAAATCCACCAACTAAAAATCCAGCAAGAATTGCAATAATTATACTGAACAATAGAGTATTGCCTGATGATGTACTTTTATGATGGAAAAGATTTTTAAAAAACATACTGATTTTATGAAACTAAATGAACAATAATTAGTACAATGTGATTGATAACCAAGAATGCTTATAATTGCTGAATAAGCATCTAAATAATTAGGAGGACAAGGTTTAATACAATAGGACATTTATTATCAGCAACATAAACTTTTACGAAGTAAAAGTCAATTGTTTTTTGATTAAAACTAAATATCGTATAAACTAAAATTTTCCTGAATACTATTGTTTAAGATCAAAACTACTACATGAATAAAGATTTACTCTTTGCACTTATTCAAAATCCGAATTTGATTCCAGGCATATACAACTATTGTGATGGTTGGTGTGAACGCTGCGATTTTACGGGTAATTGTCTTAATTTTAAGATGATGGAGGAGGGAGTTCCTGATATTAAATCTACAGAATCCGACTCTGAAGCTTCTTCAGCAATGGAGAATCTTGATGAGATGTTCGAATTGAGTATGGAACTTTTAAATCAAGCAGCTAAGGATTTGGGTATGGAATTGCCCAAAAAGGCATTGGATTTTGATGCTGAAGAAGAGGAAGAAAAGGATGAGTTGATTTTTAAGAGTCAAATTATGCTACAGGCAGACAAATATTCAGAGTTGGTTGATGCATGGTTTTCTGATTACGAAACATTGATATATGTCGGATCGAATAGCTTGAAAGAACTTTTTGATTTTAAGGAAGAAGAGGAAATGAATGAGGATGAGCGAATGGTTTTTAATGTGTCAGAAATTATACGTTGGTATCAGTTCATTATTCCTAGTAAATTATTTCGTTCGTTAAGAAGTCGTGCCAATACCGAAGAAACAGGAAATGAATTCTATAAACACGATAGTATAGCTTCAGGAAAAGTAGCATTAATATCCATTGATAAATCTATTGATGCCTGGACCTTGTATTTGAATCGATTTCCGGAATCGGAAGACAGAATGTTGCCAATGTTATTATTACTTTCTGGTATGAGATCATTGGTTGAAGAAGTATTTCCTAACTCAAGAGATTTTGTACGACCGGGATTTGATATTTAGAAAGATACTTATTGTAGATATTTTATTGAGTTTTATTTTTTGTAAGTATAAATCAAAATTATTTGAGTATTTCATTAAAAAAATTATCTTCGCAACAGATTGAGCATCTATAAGAATTACAGTTGATGATATTCCATGCTATGGAAGACCTCGAATATCATCTTAGCTCATCACAGATCTACACTGTGTACCATAGCTTCACTTATTAATTGATGAGTTATGAAGCTGATTTGGGACAAATTCAACAAGTTATTTTGGATGTTTTTTACAAGTAGATTGCTGAGTGGATATTGCATTCGGTCTCACATGCTTAATTGTATAGTTCAATTAAAATGTGAATAATTTACATGTAAATATCAAATCAGTTGAAATATGAGTATAAAAAACAAATCAATATTACTACTTCTGTTAGGAACCATTTTTTGGGGAATGACATTTGTGTTTATTAAAGATGCCGTATCATTAATTAGTGTTGCTGGCTTTCTTGGGTATCGCTTTTTATTGGCAAGCCTTGTACTTGGTCTTATTTTTATAAAAAGACTTAGAAAAATCAATTGGGAAACCTTTAAGAATGCTTCTCTTTTATCACTCCCACTTCTATTTAGTTTTTTGGCTCAAACCATTGGGTTGCAATATACCAGTGCATCAAAAGGCGGTTTTATTACTGGCTTGTCGGTTGTTTTTGTGCCAATTATTTTAGCCATAATTCAGAAGCAAATACCTTCAATTAATATTCTAATAGCTGTTGTTTTAGCAACTTCAGGATTAAGTTTGCTAACATTAGGGAGTAAAATAGAATTTAATATAGGTGATAGCTGGGTGTTTTTATCTGCAATTTTATTTGCCATTTATATAATTATGGTTGGGAAATACAGCAAAAAATGTGATGGTGTTTTGTTATCGCTGTTACAATTTTTATTGGTTGGAATTGTATGCATTGTTTATGCGGGAATAAATGGAGATTTATATGTTCCAACGCAATATAAACTATGGCAGGCAATTTTGTTTACTGCTTTATTTGCAACAGCATTTATGTATACGGTGCAAAACTATTATCAGAAATACATATCAGAAATTACAACTTCCATTATATTTTCATTTGAACCATTATTTGCTGCAATAACCGCATATTTCTATTTAAACGAAGCATTAACTGAGAGAACAATTATAGGAGGATTATTGATTTTCTGTGGGATTCTGTTTGCAGAGCTAAAATGGAAGGATTTAAAACAGATGGTTATTAAATAAAAAAGTCGGGAACCACCCCGACTTCTTTCTATTCACTTTATAACCCTATTCTCTTCTATGAAAAAACCACTTTTCTGTTTTGTCTATTACAAATGTAGCTGAGATTGGGGTTAAATGGACTGAAAAAGTGTTAAAGAAGTTTAAAACTTTAATTATCTTGCTTCTTTAGATTAATTCAAGATAGATTTTGGTGCTAAATCTTGTGATTTCAATCTATTTAAATGGAATATTATTGGTGAAATCACATTTTAAAATCAATAGATTGACTAGATTCTTATTGCATTTAAAAAGTCTATTTTAAAAATTGCATTTGAGATTGATTTATGAAATGATTGAATATTATTTAGTTGAATTTGTACTCTTTTGAAAAATGACAATTCTAATAAAATATCGGTTTGTATTTTAATAATCGACAGGAATAGTTTGTTACATTTGTTTTAATAATAAAAATATTAGAATTGGACGTATCTCTTGTAACACAAAAATCTTTATGGTGGTTATTGCCTATAATATTAGTTTCCTTAGGACTTGTATATTGGCAGTATTTTCACAAAAATAAATATCATAATAACTTGTCTCGATTGCAAGTTTTAATGCTGTCAGGTCTTAGGTTTACAGCCTATTTTTTAATCTTATTTCTTCTTTTAGGACCACGGGTAAAATACAATAAAAGAGTAGAGAATAAACCTATTCTTATTTTCGCTCAGGATAATTCTTCATCCATACGTTTTTCTAAAGATTCCTCTTATTATTTAAATCAGTATCCCAATGAAATCACAACTTTTTTTAAGGATGTAGAAGGGAAATACAAAATCAATAAATTCACATTTGGCGAAAATGTAAAAAACCTGGATACTTTTCAGTTCGAAGATTCGCAAACAGACTTTTCAGAATTCTTGACTTTTTTAAAAGATAATTATGGTGCAAATGAGAATATTCAGGTTCTTTTAGCTAGTGATGGATTGTACAATACCGGAAAGAATCCAGCTTATGAGGTAAATAAACTAGGAATTCCTATACATACCATACAATTGGGTGATACAAGTGCAATAAGTGATGTCTCTATCTATTCTGTAAAATCGAATAAAATTGCATTTACAAATAATAAAATGCCGGTTAGAGTTGGTATTAAAGCAAATAATATCACTTCTGGTAATTTTCAAATTGAGATTAAAAGAGAAAATAAAGTTTTAATCCAGGATGAAATCAGTTCTGAAAAAACATCATTTTATATTGAAAAGGATTATTTTATACAAGCTAATAAAAAAGGAATTCAACGATTTGTGGTTAATGTAATAAGTGATTCCGAAGAGTATACATTAAAGAATAACTCAAGCGAATTTGTTGTAGAAGTATTGGAAAGTAAAAGAAAAATAGCAATTTGTTTTGATCAATATCATCCTGATCTTGCGGCTATAAAATCGGCTTTGGATGAAAACAAAAACTTCAATACAGAATTAATTGATGTATCGGAGAAAAATGTTGATTTAAAAAATGTGAATTTGTGCGTGATGTATCAGATTCCATCTACAGAAAATTCTTATGCTGCTTTGTTTCAAAGAGTGGTTCAACAAAAAATTCCTTTGTTGATGATTATTGGAGGAAGTTCAGGCTTAGCAGAATTAAATATATTGGAATTAGGTGTAAACATTCCCCAAAATAGCGACTTGGTTCAGAATGCAGTTTATGATGGAAATAAGTTATTTAGTTTGTTCCAATCTGATATTTCTAAGGATAATATTTTTGAAAAATTGCCGCCACTTCAAGCTCCATTTGGAATGGTAAATTTTAATGTGGAAAATCAAGTTTTGGCAAATCAGAAAGTGAAAGGAATTAGTACTAAATATCCTTTAATTTCTTTTAGTTCTATCTACGATCAAAAAATTGCTTGGATTTTTGGAGAGGGATTGTGGCGATGGAAACTGTATGAATTTCAGATGTATGAATCGAATGATTCTTTTAATGAGCTTTTAAATAGAATGGTGCAATATCAGGCTCTTAAAGTGAATAAAGATCAATTGATTTTGAAGCATGATAAAGATTTTATTAAAGGCGATGTGATTAAAATTGATGCGGAATTGTATAATAAAAGTTATCAGATTACGAACAAACCGGATTTAAATATTGTTTTTACAGATAGCAAAGGGAAAAATTACAATTATAATTTTAACAAAGATGATCTTGCTTATTCTTTATCTTTAAATTTTCTTGAGAAAGATAAATATACATATCAGATTAAAACTGTTGGTCTAGAAAAAGAATTAAAAGCAAATGGCGCATTCGTCGTAAGAGATAATAATCTTGAATCAAAGAACTTGGAGGCAAATGGGAAATTATTAAAACAAATTTCGAAAAGTTCCAATGGTGAGTATTTTACATTGCTTAATTTGGAAAAATTAAAGAAATTTCTGTTATCCGAAAAAATAACGAAACCTACAGTTACAACAGAAGTAAGTTATGGCTATGCTGTTGATTTAGTATATTTATTAAGTTTTATTGTCATAATAATGATTTTGGAATGGTTTTTGCGAAAATATTGGTTAGGAAACTAATCCAAATCTAAAGAATATAACTGCCAAATGACTAATTATTTTATTCACAAAAGCAAAATACTCTGGAGATATTACTGTGTAGTATTTTCTCTGTTTTTATTATCATCCTGCCAAACTACGGCATTGTATCAGTTTGAAGCATTAAGAGCACCTGATATTATTATCCCACCCGATGTAAAAACTTATGGTTTTGTCGACCGAAACACAAATTTTGATATTGATACATTAGGGCAATATTTTAAACTTAACACATTAAATTATTTCGATTCTACAAATTATGATAGTATCAAAGCAGAAAATTGTCATTTAGGTCTATCTGAAAATTTATCAGAATATTTGGAAGTTGATACAATCCCTTTTATACAATTACCTCCTAAATATATTGTAGGGGATAGGAATTTTGAACCAATGTCATGGGCACAAGTTGATAGTGTTTGTGAATTAACAGGTTCAGATGTGTTAATATGCTTGGAGGATATTCAAATTTTTAATAAGTACGAAGTGTTGGAAGAAGAGGAATATTGGGGAATAACAGATATAAATTATTACTCGATTTGGCGAATTTATGATCCATTGGTAAAGAAATATCATGATGAACGTATAATTACGGATAGTTTATTTACAGAAGTGAATTCTACATCGCATAAAACTCTGGTGGAGGAGAAGTTACCAAGAAGAATAACGTTAATGTCGGAAGTTTCGTACGAAATTGGTAGACAATATGCTGAGTTGATTTCTCCGACCTGGAATACCATTTCCAGAAAGTACTTTAGTGCAGGAGATAAGGATTTTGGTTTGGCTCGATATTATCTTGAAAATGATGATTTAGAGCAATCTATGTTGCTTTGGGAGAAATTATCAAAATCTGAAAAAGTTAAAATTGCCGGAAGAGCTGCCTACAATATGGCAATGGGATATGAATTAAAAGAAGAATTTTCAAAAGCTAATCATTGGATGAGAAAATCAATTAATTTTTATCGTAAGTTTGAGAAAAAACCATCTGAATATAAAATAGTAAAAGAGTATTACAAATTGTTAACAGAACGAACACAAAATAACTACAGATTGGACAAGTTCTTTGGTGAAAAATAATAAAAACAATAAAAATATTCCCCCTAAAGGTTGATTCTTTTAGGGGTTTTTTAATTTTGTTAATTCATTAAAAAAAATATCAATGACACCGACAGTTATACTATATGTAATTTTGAGTATTCTTGCATTTGATTTCTTTTTAGAAAGGATATTGGATGTTTTAAATCTTAGAAATTGGACGCCAGAATTACCTATAGTTTTAGAAGGTATATACGACCAAGAGAAATATAAAAAATCCCAAGATTATCAACGTGCAAAATACAAACTGAGTTTTTTATCATCAACTATAAGCTTTATAGGGAGTTTTTTAATGATTGTTTTAGGCGGTTTTGCCTGGGTTGATGAGTTGGCAAGACAATTTACAGATCATCCAATTTTAATTGCACTATTGTTTTTTGGTGTAATTATGCTTGCTTCAAGTATTGTTGGAATGCCCTTTACTTATTACTCTACCTTTGTGATTGAAGAAAAGTATGGTTTCAATCGAACCACCATTAAAACTTTCATTTTAGATAGAATTAAAGGCGGTATTTTAGGAATAATAATTGGCGGAGGTTTATTGGCATTATTGATATGGATATATCTGCAAACTACCGATAATTTTTGGTGGATGGCGTGGTCTGTTCTTGCAGGTTTTATGATTTTTATGACCATGTTTTACTCTTCTGTGATTGTACCCTTTTTTAATAAGCAAACTCCTTTGGAAGATGGAGAATTAAAATCGGCAATAGAAGAATTTGCTAACAAGGCTGATTTTAAACTGGACAATGTTTTTGTAATGGATGGTTCAAAGAGATCATCTAAAGGAAATGCCTATTTTAGTGGATTAGGAGCTAAAAAGAGAATTGTTTTATTTGATACCTTAATTAATGAACTCACAACAGAAGAAATTGTAGCGGTTTTGGCTCACGAGATTGGTCATTATCAGAAAAAACATACTTTAAGTGGAATCGCTTTATCCTTGATGCAAACCGGTTTAATGTTTTATATTTTTTCCATTTTTATTGGTAATCCTGCTTTATCAGAAGCATTAGGATCCGAAGTACATGGTTTTCATTTAGGTTTAATAGCCTTTGGCATATTGTATTCGCCAATTTCAACAATTTTAGGATTGATTATGAATGTTTGGTCGAGACATAATGAATATCAAGCCGATGAATTTGCTGATGTAAATTACAATGGAAAAGCATTGGGTGATGCATTGATAAAACTGTCAATTAGTTCCTTAAGTAATTTAACACCGCACAAAGCATACGTTTTCTTTTATTACTCACACCCAACACTATTACAACGATTAAAAGCAATTAATTATAAAAAAGAATCCTAAATAATTAGTTTTATTATTAGAAATTCAAGTATCATGCAAGCAGAAATAATAACCATTGGTGATGAGATACTAATTGGACAAGTCGTAGACACCAATTCAGCATGGATGGCAAAAGAACTGAATAAAATTGGTATCGATGTTTCCAGAATCAATAGTATTTCAGATCAAAAAAATGATATTATTAATTCCATAGAAGAATCATTTAAGAGAGTTTCATTGGTGTTAATGACAGGAGGATTGGGACCAACCAATGATGATATTACGAAAAAGACATTGAGTGATTATTTTGGGATGAAATTGGTGCAAGATGATAAGTTGTACCTAAAAATTCAGGAAAGATTGTCGCGTTATGGTATTCCAATGAATCATTTTAATGTGGAACAGGCTCTTGTTCCTGATCAAGCCAGAATTATTGATAATAATTTTGGTTCGGCACCATGCATGTGGTTCGAACGTGATGGCAAAGTAGTTATATCCATGCCAGGCGTACCTTTCGAAATGAAAGGAATTATGGAGAATGGTGTATTAAATGCTTTACGTACGTGCTATTCAACTCCAGCAATTGTTCATAGAACAATTATGACTCAAGGGATTGGTGAATCCTTATTAGCTGAAATGTTAGAAGATTGGGAGGGAAATCTTCCCAAAGGAATGAAACTGGCATATTTACCATCACCAGGACAAGTTCGATTGCGATTAAGCGTTACAGGTGAAAATAAAGAAGATTTGGAGCTTGCAATCAACAAACAAGTTGAATTGTTAGAGAAAATTATTCCTGAAAATATTTTTGGTTTTGATGATACTCCAATGGAGGAAAGTGTTGCCAAACTTTTAAAAGAAAAAGGTTTGACAATGGGTACAGCTGAAAGTTGCACAGGTGGCTATATCGCACATTTGATAACTTCACATTCTGGTAGTTCAGAATATTTTAAAGGAAGTATTGTATCCTATTGCAATGAAATTAAGGAAAAAGTTCTGGGTGTAAATGTTGAGGATTTAAACAACTTTGGTGCGGTTAGTCAACAGGTTGTTGAACAAATGGCAATAGGAGCGAGAAAGGCTTTAAATGTGGACTATGCACTTGCAACATCTGGAATTGCGGGACCAGATGGAGGTACAGAAGAAAAACCGGTTGGAACGGTATGGATTGCTTTAGCATCTAAATCAAAAGTAATTTCTCAAAAGTTATCACTTTACAAAGTTCGAGAACGAAACATTCGTGTGGCAGCACTAAAAGTTCTGAATCTCCTTCTTATCGAGTTGAAAGAATAAAATATCTCATTCGAATTTAAGAGAAAAAAGCTTTCCATTTATGGAAAGCTTTTTTTATTTCATGTTAAGTTAGCATATATTATATAAAGTAATTATTGTTTTTTGATTTTTAATATCCTAAATTTCAGTAACTAATCTGTTTTTTAATAAGAACTTATAAATTTAAATTTAAATCCGAAACATGTAGATATTTGGATATATAGAAAAAACAATATAGATTTGATCTGAAATCAAAAAAAAGAGACAAAAAACATGCGAAACTTCACCTATCTAATTATCAGTATTCTGCTTGTTGGAAATTACAATCCAGTTATGGGGCAGCAAACAGAATTGAAATTAAGTTTGAAAGATGCCTTGCTTAAGGCATCGGAAAATAATAGGCAAATAAACAAGGCTAAGGAGCAAGGACAAGTAGCAAAAGCAGAGTTCCGACAAAGCAATTCTGTTTTTTTACCTACTATTAATCTTTCACACACCGCGATAACAACAAATGATCCACTCACAGTTTTTGGATTTAAATTAAAGCAGGAAATAACAACACAGGCTGATTTTAATCCTGTGTTATTAAATAATCCGGATCGCATTGAGAATTACAATACAAAGATTGCTATTGAGCAACCATTAATCAATTTCGATGGGATTTATGGAAGAAAGGCAGCCAATGCAAAAAGACAAGCTGTAGATTTTAGAACAGAACGAACGATCTACTTCACCAATTTCGAAGTTAAAAAAGCATATTATCAGGTGGAATTGGCGAATGAGGCGGTAAAAGTCTATAAAAAATCATTGGAAACTGCACAGTCTGCATTAGAACTTACCGAAAACAATTTGAAACAAGGCTATGTGAAAGATGCCGATGTTCTGGCAGCCAAAGTAAGAGTTCTGGAAATAAATACTCAGCTGGCTGATGCAGAAAATAATAGAAAGCAAGCGGGTGAATTCTTAGCTTACATGTTGGGTGTTGATATTCAAACGTCGATTGTTACAGTAGATAAATTAGAAAGAAAACCTTCGATACTTCAGAGCCTTAATAATAACCAGAATGAAGGAGTTCGTTCGGATTTAATGGCTTACAAGAAAGGAATGGAAGCAAGAGAAAATATGTTGAAATCTGAAAAGATGAGATTTCTTCCTCGATTAAATGCATTTGGTGCTTACGAATGGAACGATGATCAGCTATTGGGAACATCAGCTAATAATTATATGATTGGTGCCAGTCTTTCCTGGAATTTATTTAGTGGGTATAAAAATGCTGGAAAAGTTCAAAAGGCAAAAGCCGAATTAAAAATTGCAGAATTAGACTTAGCCGATTACGAGTCTAGAAATAGCATGGAAATAAAAGGAGCGAAGCGTAATCTTAAGGTTGCTTATGATAGAATTAATTTAAGTAAACTGGCAAAAGTTCAAGCCGAAGAAGCATTTAGGATTCGAAATGATCGTTACAAGCAAGGTTTAGAGAAAACTACCGATGTTCTTCAAGCAGAATCTGTTTCATTGCTTAAAAACCTGGAATATATAAGTGCTTTATATAAATATCATGTGTCGGTATTTCAATTAGAACTACTTCTTGAAAAAGATCTACAATAATAAAAACTAATCTCAAAAGAACTTACAGATATGAAACTTAACAAATATTTAATCATAGCAATTGTGGCAATTCTTGCTGTTGGCTTTCAGTCGTGCGGAGAGAAGTCTAATGCCAATGAAAGCGCAAAGGCTGATCTTACCGTATTAGTTGCAACTGTTAAAATGGAAAACCAACCTGAAATATTGAGTTTTTCGGGTAAAATTGAAGCAGAAACACATTCAAATTTAAGTACCCGAATTATGGGACAAATTGCTAAAATTTATGTGGAGTCTGGTCAAAAAGTAAAAAAAGGTCAGCTATTAGTTCAAATTCAGGATAAAGATATTCAGGCTAAAAAATTACAGGTAAAAGCAAATATGTTGAAAGCGGAAGCTGCTTACAATAATGCAAAAAAGGATTTTGATCGTTTTACTGTTTTGTTTGAACAAAAAAGTGCTTCTCAAAAGGAAATGGATGATGTAAGCACCAATTACAATATGGCAAAAGCTGAATTGGAAGCGGTAAAGCAAATGGAAGAAGAAGTTAATGAAATGCTACAATATGCTGCGATTAAAGCTCCTTACAGCGGTATTATCACTAGAAAATATATGAATGATGGTGATTTGGCTTCGCCAGGTATGCCTTTGGTTGCTATTGAAAAGCCAGGAGAATATAAAGTGATTGCCAGAATACCTGAAACTGAAATTTCGAAGATAGAAAAGAATGATGCTGTAAAAGTGAAAATTAGCGCTTTAAACAATATTGAAATTGAAGGCATGGTTACTGAGGTTAACCCTTCCGCTTTGTACACTGGAAATCAGTTCGAAGCCAAAATAGTTTTAAATCCTACAAAAGAACAGAAAAGGAAATTATTTAGTGGAATGTATGCAAATGTAATGATTAAAAAGGGCGGAATGCTGAGCATCATGATTCCCAAGAATGTTTTAGTAAGAAAAGGACAATTAACAGGGCTTTACACTGTAAGTCAATCGGGAACAGCAATGCTACGTTGGATTCGTACCGGAAAATCTACCGATAATATGGTTGAAGTTCTATCGGGATTAAGTGATGGTGAGCAATACATTGTTTCCTACAAGGGGAAAATTTGGGATGGTGCAAGTGTAGTTATAAAGTAAAGACAATTAATTTTCGGTTTAATGATGATCCGAATTTGAATTGATCTCTTTATGAATTCCTAAAAACAAAAATAGATGAAAACAGGATTTGCGGGTGGTATAGCCCAACTATTTATAAATTCAAAATTAACTCCTTTATTAATGGCTGCCTTTATGGTGATTGGTGTGTATAGCGCCTATCTTACGCCTCGAGAGGAGGAACCACAAATTGATGTTCCCATTGCTGATATATTCTTAATGTATCCGGGAGCTAGTCCTTCAGAAATAGAATCGCGTGTGATGCAGCCATTGGAAAAGGTGGTAGCAAATATTCCGGGAGTAGAGTATGTCTATTCTACATCAATGCCGGGACAAGCTATGTTAATTGTTCAGTTTTATGTAGGCGAAGATGTGGAAAGATCTCTTGTGAAAATGTACAATGAGATCATGAAACACATGGATGAGATGCCAAAAGGCACATCTATGCCATTGATTAAAACCAGGGCAATTGACGATGTTCCTGTGCTTGGTTTGACTTTTTGGAGCGAGACTTACGACGATTTTCAGTTGAAGAGAATTGCTCAGGAAGTGAACAATGAGATTGAGAAAGTAAGCGAAGTGTCAGAAACAAAAGTTATTGGTGGACGTTCGCGACAAGTTCGTGTGGTGTTGAACCGCGAGCAGATGGCTGGTTACAATATCGATGCTTTAAGTATTTCTCAACAAATTCAAATCTCAAATCAACAAATAGGATCGGGAGCTTTCAATAGTAATGATACAGAATACTTAGTTGAGACTGGAAAATTTCTCGAAAATGCCGAAGATATTTCCAATTTGGTTGTGGGTGTTTATAAGGGAAGTCCTATTTATTTAAAGCAGGTTGCTGAAGTAATTGATGGACCAGAAATATCTTCACAATATGTAAGCTTTGGATACGGAAAAGTAAATGAAGCTAAAGAACAATTCAAGGGAGAATATCCTGCTGTAACCGTATCTGTTGCCAAAAGAAGAGGTGCCGATGCGATGAAAGTTGCAGAGCAGATATTGACTAAAGTTGAAACACTACAGAAAGATCTAATTCCTTCGGATGTGCATGTTGATGTGACTCGAAATTATGGAGAAACTGCCTCTGATAAGGTTTCCGAACTTTTATTGCACCTTTTGGGAGCAATTGTGGCTGTAACATTTGTTGTAATGCTTGCTATGGGATGGCGTGGAGGATTGGTTGTATTCCTATCGGTACCAATCACTTTTGCACTAACCATGTTTAGCTATTATTTTCTCGATTACACATTAAATAGAATTACACTATTCGCATTGGTATTTGTAACCGGTATTGTTGTTGATGATTCCATAATCATTGCCGAGAATATGCACAGGCATTTCAAAATGAAGCAATTGCCATTTATGCAGGCGGCATTACGTTCAATCGACGAAGTTGGTAATCCTACAATTTTGGCAACATTTACCGTAATTGCAGCGGTATTGCCAATGGTTTTCGTTTCCGGATTAATGGGACCTTACATGAGTCCAATGCCAATTGGTGCTTCTATTGCCATGATTTTTTCACTTTTGGTTGCCTTAACCATTACACCATATTTGGCATATAGATTATTGCGATTTAATGTGAAAGAGGATGAAAATGAGAAAGCATTTAAATTGGAAGATTCTGTAATCTACAAAATGTATGGCGCTACCATCAGACCAATGTTGGAGTCGAGATTAAAGCGATGGGGATTCATCAGTTTTGTAAGTGTCTTGTTATTGGCATCTATGACTTTGATCTATTTTAAGTCAGTTGCTGTTAAAATGTTGCCTTTCGATAATAAGAATGAATTTCAGGTGGTGATTGATATGCCTGAAGGAACAACTTTGGAAAGAACAGCAGTCGTTGCTAAAGAATTGGCTGCTTATATAGCTCAGCAGGAAAATGTGATTGATTACCAAACCTATGTTGGAACTGCCGCTCCAATGAATTTTAATGGATTGGTTCGTCATTACGATTTGCGAAGAGGTTCAAATGTAGCTGATATCCAGGTGAATTTAACACATAAAAAGGATAGAGATTTACAAAGCCATGATATAGCGAAAATGATTCGCCCAGGTTTACAGGAGATTGGAAAGAAATTCAATGCCAATGTTAAAGTGGTTGAAGTTCCTCCTGGACCTCCGGTTATGTCTACGCTTGTGGCGGAAATTTACGGTCCTGATACCGAAGGACAAATTCAAGTTGCAAAACAAGTAAAATCCATCTTTGGACAAACCGATGATGTTGTGGATATCGATTGGTTGGTAGAAGATGACCAAACCGAATTCCAGTTTAATGTGGATAAGGAAAAGGCAATGTTGGCGGGAGTTTCAACTCAACAGGTTGTACATACTTTAAATATGGCACTTCGTGGTCATGAGGTATCTCAATTGTATCAGGAACATGAACACGAGCAGGTGGGAATTGATCTGCGTTTACAGGAGAAGGATAGAAGCAGTTTAAGTGATCTGAAGAAAATCAATATCCTAACTCAAAGTGGTCAGTTAATCCCACTGGGAGATATTGTTGAAATTAAAGAAAAAATTAAGGAAAAGAGCATATATAGAAAGAACCAAAAACGTGTGGTTTATGTAACCGCTGATGTTGCAGGTAAATTGGAAAGTCCGGTTTATGGTATCATGGAAATTTCAGAACACTTATCGGATGTTCAGGTTCCTGAAGGATATGAATTGATGGAAGAATATACTGAGCAACCATTTTTTGAGGACAATTACAGCTTGAAATGGGATGGTGAATGGCAAATTACTTACGAAGTATTCCGCGATTTGGGAACAGCTTTTGCCGTGGTACTTTTGGTAATTTACATGCTAATTATCGGTTGGTTCCAAAACTTTAAAGTACCATTTGTAATGATGATTTCCATTCCTTTATCATTAGTTGGAATATTGGTTGGTCATTGGATGTTGGGTGCATTTTTTACAGCAACATCAATGATTGGATTGATTGCCCTGGCAGGGATAATGGTGAGAAATGCCATTCTGCTGATCGATTTTATCAACTTAAGATTAGAGGATGGTGCGCCATTAAAAGAAGCGGTGATTGAAGCGGGTGCAGTTCGTACAACTCCAATTTTACTAACTGCAGGTACGGTGGTGATTGGTGCTGTGGTAATTCTATTCGATCCTATTTTTCAGGGACTAGCCATTTCATTAATGGGAGGTTCTATTGCTTCAACATTCCTGACATTGGTAATTGTACCATTAACCTATTACATGACAGAGAAGAAGAAGTATCCTGAAGTGAAAAATGATGTAGAATTAACAGAAAATAATGATCAGTAATTTTAATATTTAATCTATGAAAGTTGTTATTATATTTTGTGTAAAAGCCTTTTACGAAGAGTTAAAGCAAATTTACAATAAAGCAGGCGTTGATGCTTACAGTGAATTTGATGTGAAAGGATATACGAAAAAGCAAGGTGGAAATTGTGAAGCTCCCAATTGGTTTGCTTCCAGTAAAAACCATTACGATTCCACTGCTACATTCGCATTTTTAAACGAAGAAAAAGGGGATAGCTTACTCAAACATATTGAGACATTTAACTCAGGTATTGATTGCTGTAGCCCAATACACGCATACATGCTTGATGTGGAAAAGTTTATTTAAAATCAATAATATAAAGAAATGAGAGAGAGAATTATAAGAGCAATTGCCGGAACTATGGTGCTAGTAAGTATCTTATTGGCATTTTATGTGAACATCAACTGGTTGTTATTAACAGCATTTGTTGGTTTAAATCTCTTACAATCGTCCATTACCAAATGGTGTTTAATGGATGATATCTTAAAGAAAGTTTTTAAAGTGGAAAATTAATCCACAAAGTTTAGTTTTTTTGATTTTGTTCCCAGGACATTTGTCCTGGGATTTTTTTTATCATTAAAAATAGTTGGAATCACCATTTTGTATAGGATTATTCTAGATGGTAATTTTTCTTAAACAAATCTAAAGCGTATTTAACATCAGAAAATCAGTGAGAAACATGTGAAATAGCCCAGTTTAAAGCTGCTGAGAGTTTAATAAATTGATTGAAGTGTGTCTTTGTACATGAATTGTTCAGTCAAAATCTCATTTATTTTGATAATGATTTTGATTTTTTGTTTTGTAATAATATCTGTGAATTGAAGAGCTTCTTTTTTTATTGACGCTCATATCCGCAAATTGAATAGATACCGATTATAAAAACTGTTTTAAAGTAGAGTTTGCAAACTGTGTAAGCATATAAAAATCCATATCTTTGCCCCATAAAATTTGAATATATGATTCGTTCCACAATACACGCATTCGAAATATTAGATACCCAATCGAAGGGAATTCCTTACGAGGCTATTGATTACTTGAGAAATCAGGAAAGTAATGATGACATTAACAAGAAATTAGTTTATGCATTAAAAAATGCCTATAATGGTGAAGCATATTATTCCGATGAATTGAGAATAATGTTGCCAGCACCTTTGTGGTATGCTATTGTTGCTGAGAAACATTTATCAGAAGATCTGTTTGAGCCTTTACTGGAAATGTTCACTACCGAGGAGGATTGGGATTTGATGAATGAGCAAGCTGTTTATTTGGCTGGACTGCTGGCAAAGAAATATCCTAGTGCTTTTGTAGATAAGGTTTTGTACTTTATCGAGGAGAATATTAAGAAGGAACACAAAACTCCTTACATTTTTTGTTTCGAAGCTTTATATTATGCAACGGAAGAGCAATTTGGCAGAATTCACTCCATTTTGGAAAAAGAAAACTTTCATTGGTTGGATCATTACATAAGAGTATTAGGGGACTTGATGAGAGAAGATACACTTAAAAAGTTCAAAGAGCTCTTACCTAAATTCGAAGGAAAACACACGGCAATTGAATTGCAGTATTATATTGATGTGATGGAGGGAAGAGTGACAGATTTTCAAAAAGGAGTAGCTTTTTGTGAAATGCGCGATCCTGAATGGAAAAATCATTACCAGCATATGGAGCACCTATTTGCTTCTACTGAGTCGCCTATTGAGCAAGGAGGGAAGGTGAACAGAAATGATCCTTGTCCTTGCGGATCAGGTAAAAAATACAAGCAGTGTTGTCTGCAAACAATGTCTTAGAAATCTTCATTTATTGAAGTAGATATAGAAAATATTAAACGGTTTTACTGCAAGTGCAGTAAAACCGTTTTTTTATAAACCCAAGCGCCAACTACAAGTCTATATTTATTTAAAAGTTACTAGCTATATAAAGAAGGATAGACAGCAGACAGATTGTATACAGAGCAAATCCAGCCATTGTTTCTTTATTGATTTTGATCTTTTTAAGCATGTTGTTTCTATTTTTGAATCAGATTTTTAACTTGATTTCTTCTGGCTATCAACCAATTTAAAATACCACCTACCGGACAAAAGAATCGGCAAAAGAAATTTGAAAAGAACAATGCCCCTATAAGTGAAGTAGGTAATATATACCACTGAATTCCTGCACCCTTTAAGGAAAACAACATCGCAAATGGTTCATAGGAAGAGACACTTGGATTTTGTGAGATAAATATCAGTAGAAGAGACAACCAAATTAAAACCAGGGGAGTGTGAGTTAATATCTTCCCGATTGTTTTATCCATTTTGATATTGATCCCAGAAATTTGATGCAGCAACATCTGACTTGCTCTAAATGGACAAATTGCTGTACAATATACATTTTTGCCCCAAACAATAATTAAACTAAGTGTTGCCGCAACAAGTAACCACCAACTTAAATGGGAGTGAATCTCAGGGAAATACCCTAACAATATTCGTCCGAAGTGAGTTAAGGAAAGTGATGCATTAAACAGAAAACCGATGAACACCAATCCCAAAAATAGATTGAAATAAATCAATTTCTTACTCTTAAAATAGATGGCTAAGAATGCGATAACAATGATTACAGCAACAATTCCTTCTTTTGGAGTTAATCTCCAATTCTTCTCTATTTTTGGGGTTTGGAGCTTAAATACATTGTTGGCAATTAGATAAGAAGCATCGCGAGCAGCATTGGCTATTGCCAAAGAACTTACTGTAGCACCAGATACAGCTTCAATATCCTGTTTTATCTGAAAATGATCTGTTAGATTTTTATCTTCGTATTGTTGGTAATATTTTTTGTTCGAAAGTTTTGCCACAAACGAAGGGGTTTCAAAACTTTTCAACAATTCAGTACTTACAATTCCTTCTGTTGTGTTGCTAATAACAGCAACCTGCAAAGGACCACCATATCCTTGCGATGAACCTGTTGCCAAAAAACCAAACAGACTATCATTTTTGTAGACAGGATGAACACCTTTGTTTGCTTCTCCCAGTTTAAGATTTGCCGATTGTAATACTTTTAGATGTTCAAGTTCTTGCGTGTTATTTGTAAATATTACGCCATAGCAAAAAGCCAAACCCAAACTTATCCAGGCAAACCAATTTATATATTTTTTCATGTACTATATTGAATCCTAATGAATAGAGAGCGAAGTCATAACTCTGTATGACTTCGATTCTCTTAGAACAAAAACTATTTGCTTACCGCTTTTTTTAATGCCAATTTCCTTGAAAACACAAGAAGAATTAATGAGGGAATCACAAAAACAATCAATCCCATACTTGCTGCTCTGGGCTCACCTTCCAGTATAGAACTAAATGACCATGCAATTCCAAAAATGAATAAGAAGATTCCAATACAACTGCTAATCCATGTGGAAATGTTAAATTTCAATTTTTGATTGTAATAATATATAAGTCCTATGGCTAAAGTAGTGATCACGCCTAAGGAAAAAAACAATATTTCTATTCCTGTAAATATCATAAGTTTGAATTTTAATTGTGATAAATTTGAATGTTTCAATTCTAAAAGTAAGATGAATTAATGCCCATCGTAACTTTTGCCATCGGGACTATAGAATTTTTTAATTGATTCTTTATCTTCCACATTTCCATAACCGAATAGCTCATCCATTTCACGCATTAAATCATGAACAGGTCCTGGCATAGCTGCTGTAATACTGTCGACTAACCTGTGATGCCAAAAGTCCGGTTTATTGTATGGGCAGGAAGCCATGCACATACCACAATCATCTCCAAGTTCTCCCCAAAGTTTGAAGCATTTCTTAGCATCTACATGATATTTCTTAACACCCTTAACATTGTACCAGGCATTGTCTTTATTATCGTGAGTTGGTTCGAACGATGGCTCTTTATCAAATGATATAGCTTTAGTAGGACAGGCATCAGCACAACGCATGCAATTTTTACAGAAATCCATTACGCCAAAAGACTTAGGCTTGTCGTATTCTACAAAATCAAAATCGGTATAAATTTTAGCCAATCTTACTCTTGGTCCGTATTTGTAGGTAACAGCTTGTCCTAAACGAGAGGCTTCACCTAATCCTGCCGCAATAGCATAAGGAACACTTAACCCCATATCATTACCTGCAGAAACCGCATTGAAACCTAAATTTTTAAAATAGACTGCTAATTGGTAAGGAACCTTTGCCATATCAGAATAGCCTGCACCGGCTGCCGCACTACCAATAAAGGAAGGTGAGGTTGATATTCCTTCGTAATCCATATTAAATGCCATTACAATTACTGTTTTGGGCTCGAAAGGAAAATCACTCCAATCGGTTACAAACTTATCAGGCCCCCAATTGTGAAGTTCTTCCATTTGCTCTTTGCTAGGTGGAGCTAATAATGGTTTTCTAAATAATGGTGGAATTGGATTTAAAAATTTGCTGTAATCCCATCTTTTGTCTCTTCGGGTAATACCCACCAAATCGGCACCAAATAATTTAGCTGCACGTTTGATTTGGTTCGTTGCTTCCTGTTTATTTTTAAACTTATATTTTTCCTTTACTACATAGTCGTTGTCGAAAAGTGCGAATTGAACTTTTTCATCACGTTGTTCCCATGAATTAACTCCAAAGTTTGGAATGGCTGCCGGGCTTGGACCCGCGGCATAATTATTCATGGCCCAGGCACCTGCAAGCAGGGCTTTATCAGCCTGATTGTATCCTGGTTTATTATTGTCGTAGGCAAAATTCATCTTTTCAACAAAAGCTTTTCCATCTGCTACGATATCATCCTCTACAGTTTCTCCAATGGCTTTAATTTCATTTACGAAAAATGAACGTGCCTGTACGTGATCCCAATTTCTCGGAGGTACATAATCGTCACGTACTTCAGCAGGAAAATCATCGTGAGTGGTTACAATTTTATCCACAAGACGTTTATCTAATTCTTTGGCTGCAGTTTTTTGCGGTAAAGTAGTTAAAGCTGATGCTCCCACTGCAGCTGAAATTCCTCCAATTTTAAAGAAATCCCTTCGATTTAATTTTGCTTGTTTTTTGATTTTGCTCATTACGTCAATGTTTTTGATCCAGTTCAAAACTGCAGTTAAAACACTGATTTAGCGACAGAGCCAATAATTTCGGACGTCTGCCAATTAATTAAGGCTTGGCAAGATCATTTTAAAAAATTGAAAAACAGTTATTCAGATTCTTTTATATATTGTGAAGGAGTTTTGCCTGTGAATTTCTTGAAAGCTGCATTAAAGGTAGCTTTTGATTTGAATCCTGCTTCAAATGCCAATGCCAGTATGGTATAGTTTTTAAATTTTTCAAGTCGTGCGATCCTTTTAAATTCTTCCACCCTGTAATTATTGATGTAATCATTAAAACTTTGATTCAATAATCCGTTTAATGTTTCAGATAATTCGTGAGTAGGAATATCGCATTGCTGAGAAAAACTTGACAGATTCAGTTCAGAATTTAAATATAAATTGTCACTCTCCATGACCTGATTCATCTTTATTACATTCTCCTCGGCCAGTCTACGTGTAAGTTTCGATTTGTCATATTTCTTGAAACCGCCTAAACCTATTTTTTCTGTACTTAAATGTAAGGATCTTGGTTCACTAACAATTACATAACTAATTGCATATCCTAAAATCATTAGAAAGCTTAAATTGATGATGTCCATGGTCGGTTCTGTACCAGATATTACCAGAGGAAGGTTGGTTTTAAGCTCTAAAATCACGAAATGAATGGTCATCATGATACAAAGTAATTTGATTAGAGCTGTTCTTTTTTTGTTATAATTAAAGATAGTAAGAGAATAGCCTTTAATCTTATAAAAGTTACCAATCATCTTTAATATTAAAAATGGATAAATGATATATAGTGAGACAAGTACATTCTTTGCTATTAGCAAATAGACATTCTTATATAAATCGGAATTCTTATAGAAAATATAGATAATTCCGTTAATCAGAAATGGTATGGTATGAAGAAGACTGATTTTGGTATATTTAAGTTTGCCATATAAAACCGACATAACATAGTAGTATACCACCAATGGTGCAACGGTAGCAATCGGAACAATAACAAACGGCCAATTTGAATCTAGATTTACAAATCCTTTGTAAAAGAAGTAATAATAAACGTAGTGGAATATAATATTGAGAAAAATTAGCTTTAAAATATGGTTGGGAAGTGTTCTAAATTTTTTTCGTAGCAAGATTAGGATCAGACCAACAATTTGGGCTGAACAAAAAAGAATTAAATAAGGAATATTCATAAAAAAAAAGTGATGCTTTGGATTTTTCGAAATGTAAAGTAATTTTTATTTAATCACAACAATAGAATCTCCAACAATTGTATTTTTTTAAAAGTGATAAGCAATACCTAAAGAAAATACTCTATTTTGAGCTTCTGACTCAACTTTATCCTGATTGAAAAATTCTGCCAAGCCATGATAATATCTTGCATTCAAAAGGAATTGATCAGAAAATTCGTATTCCAATCCAAGTACGGCACCATAGTCGAAATCTTCAAAAGTATCAGATTTTGGTAAGATCTGAGCAACTGGATTGTCATCGGAATAAACATCAGGATCTTCCTTGGAACGTAGCAAATAACCAACTTGAGGTCCAAGTAAAAATTTGAATTGCTCGTAATTACGTAATGAAAATTTTACCAGAAGAGGAACGGTAATATAATCTAAACTGATGGTTGCTGATTCACCATCAATATGATCTCTGAACCCTTGTTGTGCATACATTACTTCGGTTTGTAAGCCAATAATATCTGTAAAGTTATAGGATGCAAATAAACCTGCATATCCACCAAATTTATAATGTCCACCGTTATTTTCTCCCTGAAAATTAGCAAGATTGAAACCTCCTTTTACACCAAATCTTATATCCTGAGCACTTATTAATCCAGGTAGAAATATTAATAGTAGTAGGGCTATCTTTTTCATGTTTTCAAAATCTAGATGTTAAAATTCTTTAATATAGAAGAAAATACAATTTTTTATTTAAGTTATTTAAAAATAATCTCTTTTTTTGTCACCGATTGATATACTGAGAGTTAAAAAAGAGGAATGTTTCTACAATTTTTGTAGATGATTTCCTCATTTAAAGATTCTATAATCTTTAATAGGTCTTAGTAAGAAATAAGTGTTTTTTGTAACATTCAGAAAACTTGAACGTTAAAGAAAATTAAACGATTAGATCCCTGTGTGAATGGATTTTGGCATAGAAATCTCTGTAAGAATTGTGAAGTTGAAACATCTAATTGAAGAAGCATGATAACAAGTAAAGAAAAGCATTTACCCAAAGTAGTATTTGATATTTTTTTTAAACCTAAGGAATTTTCTTTCCATAACCACAATAAAATTAGTGAACAGTTCGCCTTCCGAGAAAAGTATATGGCGGATTCCGTTACAATTTCCCAATAATAGATAAGAATCTTGAATATTGGTGCGATTTAAGCCTTTATGGCAGATCCCAAAGTTCACATTCATGCCATAATTTATGGTATAGACAGAGAATTCTTTGTGTAAAATTTAAATAAGAAATAATTATCTTTAAATAGAATATCAATGAGAATAGTTGGAAAAGTGAGTATGGTTGTAATGATATTGGCAATGTGGTTTTCATTCGCAAGTTGCGATGATGAGTTTGTTGAAGATACAAACTCTCCTGAGATCGTAGAGCCTGGAGATGATGATAACAACGGGGAAGATTCTGATGGTGAGAAGGATGAAGGAGGGGATGATGATTCCAATAATAATGATGGTGAAACTGGAGATGAAAACAGAACTGTAATAGAGAATATGACTTTTACAGAAACTGTTACTTATTATGGTCATGAATATGATAGTCTGGTAATTAGAAACTGTACGTTTGAGAATATTACAGGTGAAGGACTAATCTTAGGTGATGTTGACGAGGTAATAGTGGAAGGATGTACATTTAGAAATATTACAGGTAATGCAGTTAGATTTGCAACTACAAGAACATCCAATAATATTAGAGTTGAGGGCAATGAAATTTATGATATTGACAATTGTGGGATACTTACTCAAGAAGGGCATGTTAACGTTCAGATTTTAAATAATAAAATCTATCGCACAGCCTTAGATCCAGAAAAAGGGCCACATGGAATATACTTGATTGGAGAGAATTTTCACGTTGAAGGCAATACGATTTACGATATTGGGGAAGGTGCAGCGGCAGGTATAACATCCAGAACATACGGAACTCTTAGTAGAAATAAAATTTATAATGTTACTGGATCTGGAATTGATTATTCTTGTGATCATCCTGGTTTTAATGGTAGTTTACTAATTGAGAACAATATTATTTACGATAATGATCGAAAGGGTATTCATATCATGGGAGGACCGAACGAGTCTCATATTGGTGAAGCTATAATTAGATTTAACACTATTGTAAGTAGTAATGATGAAAAAACTCTATGGGTGGATTCTGGTTATTATATGGAAGCAAACTTTGAGATTTATGGTAACATTTTAATTAATACTAAAGACTCGGAAAATTGTTTGTTTGTATCACCTCAACATCCGGCTGAATATGAGGCTTATAATTTGCTTGATACTGATGATGTTGGTTTTGTTGACTTTCAAGCACGAAATCTACATATTTCTGCTTCTTCTGATGCGTCGAAATTTAATGTGGAGGCTAAGGATTGCCCAGATATTGATTTTGATGGTAATAACAGATCTAAATCGAGTCAGAATGTTGGTGCTGATGAAATTTAATATATATAGACAGAAAATGCTAAATTAAAATATAACTAAAAGAAGTTGTCGATTTTTATCGGCAGCTTCTTTTAGTTTTGACATACTAATATAATTGTGCTTAATTTCTTTACTATGTTCAGCTATTTATTGCTTCGATATATTCTTCTAATTTTAGAATCAAATTACTACTAATTTCAGAATCAAATTTACGTGCAAACAAATGCTTGCTTTTTACTATAGCCTTAAAGTCTGATTCATCAAGAATGGCAGGAGAGTTGCCATTTTTATACTCCCAATCAATGTGTCTAAGATTACTATTTACAATTCTATTTTTGAACTTAGAGTTAAGAAGTATGGTTTGAAAAAACATTTCCTCCGCGCAAAAGGTATGTTGGAAGCGTTTTAAGAATGATCGATTCTTACCAATGTAGTTCAAGATATATGCAATACTGTTTCTGCTTAAAGACCACCATGTACTTCCCCAGTAAAGCGGGGGGAATTTTTTTGAGTAGGGAATAACAATACTAAATAAGCGTTGAGATTTAACTATTAGAGTGTAGATTTTTCTTTCCCAAAAGCTCCCTTTTTCGTTTAGTAAATCATTGGGTCTATAGTAATGAACTCGACTCATGCCACCATCAAATAATTTATTCGTTGGCATTTTGTAATACTCTATATACTCAGAATTGTTGTTTATTTCAAAAAATGAACAAATTTCCTCAATTGACTTTATAGGATAACATTGACCACTCAAACAATGAAAATAACTTATTTCAGGAATACTATAGCATTCTTTAATAAGTTCAAGTATTGCTTCCAAGTGAGAAAACCCTCCCCAATTAACGCATATGGAATTTTCAAGAATACTAACATTATATTTTGCTTTTAAATTGACAATTGTTTTATGATTGGAAAGATTACTTTTTTTGTCAATATGAATATAAAAATATGAGTATTCACAATCCAGTGACTCAATTAACTTCTCTAATTGAGTTGGATCTTTATAAGCAGTTATTAAAAATCCGTGTTTATGCATTGTTCAAAATAAAAAAATGAATAAGAATTCTTAAGTTATGAGTATTTATTAGATTATAAAAATTTAAGACTACTAGCAAATTAAACGATAACCACTTACTAACTTTAAACAATATCTTTTAAGATTTGCAACAAATAAAGCTAGTAACGGCCTTATATTTAGCTAATTTGTTTAATTTTTCTTATGGATCTGAATCATGTGTTAATCCAGATAAACTCTTAATTCATAAAAGAAACTTGTCAAAAAAAAAGATTCATGCGATCCAAGCTTGATTTTTATTTAAAATGGTTTGAAATTGTATTACTCGCTCTTATAATACGTCCCTTTTATAACTGTTCGTATTATCTAGGTTTTTATATTATTGTACAATAGCAAGAGTGTTTTTGTAACATTTCGTAACTATACAATTAATATCATGTTTTATTTGCCCCAATAAAACAAAATCCACTTATCACGTAAATCCCAATTATGTGACTGAGGAAACGAAGTTGTGCCCTTACTTCAGTTCAAAATGGGACTTGTTCTATTATTTTCCTCCCATTACCCTTTTCTAAATCTTAAATTATAAAACGTCATTTTGTAGATGATGCGTTGATTTATATCTCATTTTATAATATCTATATGAAAAATGATGTAAAATTTGTGGATTTAAATTCTCAGTATATAAGAATTAAATCTGAGATCGATTTCGCAATACAATCAGTTTTAAATTCAGGAGAATTTATTAATGGGATAGAGGTAGGTTTATTTGCGAATGAATTGGAAAAATACCTTAAAGTAAAACATGTAATTCCATGTGCAAATGGAACTGATGCATTACAAATTGCACTTATGTCTCTTGAACTAAATAGAGGTGATGAGATAATTGTTCCATCTTTTACTTATGTGGCTTGTGCAGAAGTTATTCGACTATTAGGCTATAAACCAGTATTTGTTGAGGTCGATTCCCGAACATTTACAATTAGTATTCCTGATCTTGTCAAGAAAATTTCACAACGAACTAAAGTCATTATTCCGGTACATCTGTTTGGTCAATGTGCTCAAATGGAGGAGATTTTGAAAATTGTCAAAGATTACAATTTATATTGTATTGAAGATACTGCCCAAGCAATAGGGGCTAAATACACAAATTCTAATGGAAATACATATATGGCTGGCAGTATGGGAACATTTGGAACTACATCATTCTTTCCATCAAAAAATTTAGGCTGTTATGGTGATGGAGGTGCACTATTTACTAATGACGACCAATTGGCCAAGCGTGCTAAAATGATTGCCAATCACGGTCAAAAAGTGAAGTACATTCATGAAATAGTGGGTTGTAACTCTAGATTAGATAGTATACAAGCCGCTGTATTACGTGTAAAGTTGAAATATTTAAATGAATTTACGAAGGCAAGACAAAAAGTTGCGGAGTTTTATAATAATGGACTAAAGGATTTAATGGGGATACAAACTCCTTTTACAGAATCCTATACATCACATGTTTTTAATCAATACACAATAGTAATTGAACAATCGGGAGATATTAATGTTGAAGAATTCCGATATCACTTGCGTAAAGAAATGCATAAAATAGGAGTACCAAGTGTGGTTTATTATCCGGTTCCGGTTCATTTACAAGCTGCTTATTTATCTAAGCAATTTTTAAAGAATAGTTTACCCATAACTGAAAATCTGACAAAATCTGTACTGTCTTTGCCAATGCATACAGAGATAAATAGGTTAGGAGCAACTAAGGTAGTCAATGCTTTTAGTGCTGCTTATAATCATTGTAAAGTCGGTATTAAGACGAAAATATAGAATTAGTTATGAATTATTATAAACATGAATCATCTGTAATTGACCCGGGTTGTATGATAGGATCAGGTACAAAAATTTGGCATTTCAGTCATATAATGAAAGAATGCGTAATTGGCGAAAATTGTAACATTGGACAGAATGTATTTATTGCTAGTGGAGTAAAATTAGGGAATAATACTAAAGTTCAGAACAATGTATCTATTTATACAGGTGTAATTTGTGAGGATGACGTTTTTCTGGGACCATCAATGGTTTTTACTAATATTATTAATCCCAGATCTGCTATTGTTAGAAAGAGTGTATATCAAAAAACTATAATACGAAAAGGAGCCAGTATTGGAGCTAATGCAACAATTCTTTGTGGAATTGAAATAGGAAAATATGCATTTGTAGGTGCTGGGGCAGTGGTAACTAAATCCGTTAAAAATTTTGCCCTTGTTGTTGGGAATCCTTCTAAGCAAATAGGTTGGATGAGTGAATATGGGCATAGGTTATTATTTAATGGAACAGATCTGGTTAACTGTGTGGAAAGTGGCTGTCAGTACAAATTAGATAATAATGAAGTTTTTAAGATAGAAATCTAACTTTTAAGTTAAAGGGATATGGAGGAGAAGAGGAAAATCCGTTTTGGGATTGTTGGGTTAGGACATATAGGTAAGAGGCATTTAGAAATGATAAGAAACAATAGAGATGCAAAAGTTGTGGTTTGTTGTGATTTATTGCCTCTGGAAGAACTGAATGTTTATATACCAGGAATTTCCTTTTATCGGGACTATAAACAGTTACTGGAAAATCATCCGGAAATGGATGTTTTAAATATTTGTGTGCCTAATGGACTTCATGCTCAAATTGCAATTGATGCCTTGGATGCAGGATTTCATGTGGTATGTGAAAAACCAATGGCATTAAGTAAACAGGAAGCTGAATTAATGCTATACAAATCACTTGAAGTATCACGACACATATTTATTGTAAAACAGAACAGGTATTCACCTCCTGCTATTTGGTTGAAAGATATTATCAATCAAAATTTATTAGGAGATATTTATATTGTACAGATGAATTGCTTCTGGAACCGTGATCATCGTTACTATGAATCGAATTCATGGAGAGGAAAACAATTGGAAGATGGAGGAACTTTGTTTACCCAATTTTCACACTTTATAGATATCATGTATTGGTTGTTTGGAGATATAACCAAAGTGAATGGAATATTTAAAGATTTTAATCATAGATATTTAACAGATTTTGAAGATTCAGGAATTGTCAGTTTCGAGTTTGTAAACGGGGGTATTGGATGTTTAAATTACTCAACATCTGTTCATAATAAGAATTTGGAAAGTTCAGTAATTGTTATTGGTGAGAAGGGTACTGTTAAAGTTGCCGGTCAATATATGAACGAAGTGGTGTATTGTGATATTGATAATTACGCAATGCCTGAACTAAAACCATCAAATCCACCAATTGATTACGGAAACTACAAAGGTTCGGCTCAGAATCACCATTATGTAATAGGAAATGTAGTAAACAAACTGCAAAATAATGGTTCAATTGCCACTAATGCTCTTGAAGGACTAAAAGTGGTTGATATTATTGAAAGAATTTATCAATTGCGTGATTTACAAGAAATAAAGAAACCGATAAATGATAATGTGCAGGTGCACATAAATAATGTAAAAACAGAAATACGAAGTGATAGTTTGAACAACCGAATTTGAGTATAGGCAACTAAGGTTTTTTTTGATTAGAGGAGGACGGAGTTATTATGAAAGAGATAAAAATTGCAATTCTGGGATTAGGATATGTTGGCTTGCCTTTGGCAATTGAGTTTGGGAAGAGGTATCCTACATTGGGATATGATATCAACTCAAAACGAGTGAATGATCTTAAAAAAGGGAAAGATTGGAGAAAAGACTTTGGTGGAGATAAAATAACTTCTTCAAAGTTTTTGGAACTTTCCGATAACACTAAAGATCTGGAACATTGTAATGTTTTTATTGTTACTGTACCCACTCCATTAAATAAAAACAAACATCCCGATTTAAGTCCTTTGATCAATGCCTCAATTAGCATTTCAAAAGTCCTAAAGAAAGGTGATGTGGTTATTTACGAGTCTACTGTATATCCAGGAGCAACTGAAGAAGATTGTGTCCCGGTTTTGGAACGCTACAGCGGATTAAAGTTCAATAAAGACTTTTTCTGTGGTTATTCTCCTGAAAGAATAAATCCTGGAGATAAGGTACATACATTAACAACGATAAAGAAAATAACATCCGGTTCTACTCCAAAAATTCGAGATTTTGTTGATAATTTGTATCAATCGATTATTCCTGCTGGAACCTTTAGGGCATCGTCAATTCGGGTGGCAGAAGCTGCAAAAGTGATTGAAAATGCACAGAGAGATATTAATATTGCATTTGTAAATGAACTTGCTGTTATTTTCAATCGTTTAGAAATAGATACAAATGAAATTCTAGAAGCTGCGTCAACAAAATGGAATTTTCTACCATTTAAACCAGGTTTAGTTGGAGGACACTGTATTGGTGTTGATCCTTACTATCTGGCACATAAAGCGCTCGAAGTTGGATATAATCCTCAAATACTTCTTGCCGGAAGACGTTTAAATGACGAAATGGGTTCGTTTGTAGCTTTTAATGTGATTAAAGAAATGGTAAAAAAAGGATTCCGCATACCAGGTTCTCAAGTTTTGGTTATGGGTGTTACCTTTAAGGAAAACTGTCCTGACATTAGAAATTCAAAAGTAATTGGCTTGATAAGAGACTTAGAGGAATTTGGTTGTACGGTAGACGTTTATGATCCTTTAGCTGATCCAATGGAAGTGAGAGAGAAGTACAATTTAAATATAATACCGTATTTGAATGGAAATAGATATGATGCGGTTGTTGCTGCCGTAGCACATGATGAGATCAAGAAAGTAGATGTGAAGAAATTAAAAAATGGACATGATGCAGTTATATATGATGTGAAGGCAATATATCCAAAATCTTTAGTAGATAGAAGACTATAGTAATTGCAAGTGATTCTTAAAATAATTAACCTTTTACAGTTTATAAAAAGCTAAAATTAGTTTCTAAGAATAGGATCCAACCTAATTAATGAAAAGCAATTTATTAAAAGACTTTTTTTCCTATGGAACAGTAGGTGTAATAAGCAAATTTGTAGGCTTTTTCACCATTCCAATTTATACCAGATTTCTATCTAAAGCTGATTTTGGAATTCTAGAAATACTCTCGGTAATTATGGTTCTTTTGGCATTTTTGTCGACTTTCCAGCTTGAGAGTAGTTTTTTAAGGCTTTTCTTTGATAAGAAAGAAACTAAGCAGAAGAGGAATCTGTTTTCTTCCGGACTATGGATAATTATCCCGGGAAGTATCATTCTATCATTGGTGCTGATTGCATTCAATAAACCTCTGGCAAATTTAATATTGCAATCAACAGATCATAGCATTCTTCTTATTATCGCGATAAGTGAACTGATGTTTAAGAATGTATTGGAATATTCTGTTATTGTTTTTAGGGTTGAATTTAACAGAAAAGGATATACGACATTCAATCTTATCTATGTTTTCTGTAATGCTTTATTAGGGATAATATTTGTTGCGATATTTAAATATGGATTGCTTGGTCTTTTAATTAGTAGATGCGTTGTCAGTATTGTATTTGCAGGAATTGCTCTCTTTAAAGCCAAAAAATATGTTTCATTAAATATATCCTTTCCTGTTTTAAAGGAAATGTTGACTTATGGAGTTCCATTAATTCCGGTAGTTCTTGCTCAATGGGGGCAAAAGTATGTGGCACGAATCTTAATTATCTTTCTATTTTCCTTAAGTCAGATTGGTATCTATGCAATTGCAACAAAAGTATTATTACCATTGTTGCTATTGACCCATAGTTTAAAAATGGCATGGCATCCATATACTTTTGATAATTACAAGAACAAGGAAAGCAAGGCGTTGTTTAATGATTTTTACAATTTCTTTGCCTTTATTGCCTCTGTAATAGCTGTTGTTTTGATTCTGTTTGGCGAGGAATTATTAGTTGTTTTTGCCTCAGAAAAGTTTGCCGATAGTCAGTATTTAATAGGAATTTTATCTATAGCCTATATACTCTATGGAATGTCTGATCTAATATCTACAGGTATACTAATTAGAAAAAAGAATAATGCTTTAAGCTATGCATCTATTACAGGAACCTTTTGTGGTTGTTTAACTATGTATTTGCTTTCTATCAGGTTTGGTCTTATTGGAATTGTAATTGGCGAATTATTTGGCGAGTTGGTTAAATTTTTCCTCATTTCAATATTGGTGAAGAAGATTTTTACAGGCTATTTTAAATTTAAAAGAAGTGCAATTGCACTTAGTCTTTTAGTGCCGATCAGTTTTATCCTAAATAATGGATTTACACCGATAGACTATGATTGGATAATCAAGTCGCTGTTTCTTACTTTGATTATTGGTGCTTTAAGTATCATCTATTTTTTCAGGAATCAAAGTCTATGCCTGAGGATGAAATCCTTTGGAGGAACAATTTTATCTACACAATTATTGAAAAAATAAGCAGTTTTTATGAATATCTTAATTCTTACAATGGGTAGTCAATTCGGTTATATTACCGAGCATTATTACTATTGTAAATACCTAAAGATTAATAATAAACTTAAAGTGTTGTCATGCGATTTAGGTTTTGAGAAGGTCAGCATTAAAGGTGTTGACGTCATTTACCTGAAACCGTATAAGAATAAACATTTAGGCTTGATTTCTTTTTATTTCAAGACATTACAAATCTGTTTAACGAACCGTTTTGATGTAACCTTATTAAGTTATTTTAGATTTTCTTTTCTATTAAGGTTCTTATTGCCATTTCAAAAATTAGTTTTGGATATTAGAACCGGATCAATTGGAACTGTTCCCCAAAAAGTAGCAAAAACAAATGCAAAACTTCGTTTTGAATCTAAATTTTTTAAGTACAAGTTAATAAACACACATAGTCTGGCAGAGGAACTCAAGATTAAAAAATATGATTGCTTGCCAATTGGAGCAGTCAATCGAGTGTCAGATTCAAAAACTTTCGATGACCTCACACTTCTTTACATAGGTACATTAGATAAAAGAAGAATAGAAGAAACATTAGAGGGATTAAGTTTATTTAGAAATAAATATGCTCTGAAAAAACAAATTAGATATGATATAGTTGGATTTGGAGAGAAAGAGACAATCCAGAACGTCAAAAATAAAATAGAAGAGCTTGACCTTTCGAATATTGTTTTCTTTCATGGACGTAAAACAATTGAAGAATTACAAGATTTTTTCGTAAATGCAAATATAGGTATTGCTTACGTTCCTATGATTCGATGCTATCAGTGTCAACCAGCTCTTAAAACGCTAGAATATTTGATTAATGGTATGCCTGTAATAGCTACAAAAACTGATGAAATGAAACGAATTGTGAACGATAGCAATGGGATTCTAATTGAGGACACTCCCAAGTCGTTTGCCGAAGGATTATCAGAACTAGCGGAAAAAAGATGGAATTATGATTCAGCGACAATTAAGAGAGCCGTTGAAAAATATTCATGGAAAAATATTGTTTTAAATAATTTGGAACCGTATCTGAAAAGATGTTCAGGTTTAAAATAAATCTATATTTTACAGTTAATTAGGAACGATATTGGAAAAGAAAAAATTGTTGATTATTTCTCCGAGTCAATTCGGCTATCTTACCGATTATTACTTTTATTGCAAATATTTAAAGGACGAATTCAATATTACATTTCTTTGTTTTGATCAACAATTTAAAAAGCTTACTTTATCTGGCGTTGAAGTAAAGTATACTTCTTTAAAAGGCAATAAGTTCACTCGTTATCTACGTTGGTTACTATCAGTGTTGACTGAAATTAAAGAATCGGAATATGATATCGTTTTTTCATACAGTTATAAGTATTGCTCAGTAATAAAATTAATTACCAATAGAAAGATAATACTTGATATCAGAACTGGATCGGTAAAAGAAAATCGATTAAGGAATTATCTTCAGAACCTAAGACTCAGGTTGGAAGCATCGGTGTTTGATTATATTACAATTATTTCTGAGGGTTTGATCAATCATTTGAAATTAAGAAGTAAGAATTGTCACTACTTACCATTGGGCGCAGAAATACTGGAGAGTGGAAACAAAAACTATGATCGAATTAAATTATTGTATGTTGGTACATTAAATCATCGCAAAATTCATGAAACCATTGATGGATTTTATCAGTTTTATAAAAAGTATGGTAGAAAGATTCACTGCGAGTATAATATTTTTGGGTATGGAACTCCCCAAGAAGAAGATTTGCTGAATAATTCCATTAAAGGACAGGAACTTGGTGCGATTGTCAAATTCCATGGTAGAAAAAATATAAATGAAATTCTCGACTATTACAAAGAATCAAATATTGGAGTAAGTTATATTCCAATTACGCCATATTTTAATTTTCAACCACCCACAAAAACGTTCGAATATATTCTCGCGGGGATGATTTGTATAGGCACTTCAACTTACGAAAATTCAAACATTATTAATGAGAATAATGGGATTTTATGTGCTGATTCTGCTGAGTCTTTTTGCCGTGCATTGGAAAAATATTACATGAAGCGAAAGTCTTATCAACACTCATTGGTAATTGAAAGTTTGTCAAATCATACATGGGATAGAATAGTAAACGGCAATTTAAAGTCTTATCTGAAACAGATCATAGAGCATGATTAGAACTGTATTCCATTATACATATTGGATTCTTATTTTTTTAACCGGAATTTTTCAATTGTTTGGATTGAGTTCGGGAATCTACAAGCTTGGAATACCATTGGTAAGTGCAGGTTTATTTGCTTACTCTTTTTTTACTAAGGGAAATCAATTAAAATTTCCATTTTTAGCATGGGTATTCGGCTTTGGTATAGTGGCAGTTGTAAGTTCATACCTTAATCAAGTTGATTCCTTTTCACTAGCCTATTTTTTAATTTACACACTATTATCATATGCCTATTTTATAGTATTAATTAATGAGGATAGTAATTTATTAATATCCAGAGTGGTTTCATTTATAAAACTGCTGATTCTTCTACAGGTGCCAGCAATAATCGTTAAGTATTTGTTGATTGGACAATCGGAACATGGAGGAATCGGAACTTTGTCGGTTAATGCAGGAAGTGTTTCAACTATATTTCCAATATTTATTATAGCCATTTTGTTTTCGATTTACTTGTATAAAAGAAAGTTAAAATACCTGGTTCTTATAGCTTGCTTCAGCTTAATTGGTATTGTTGGGGATAAGAGAGCAATTATTCTATTTATTCCATTGGTACTACTCATTTGTGGAGTATTATTTATTAAACTCGAGAAGAGATATTTTATGAAAGGTCTTACTAATAAACTAATTTTGTTGGTAGGATTATGTATTGCAATATTTTATTTCACAGCCCGAACCAATAAAACATTAAATCCAGAAAATAGTAATTGGGGAAGTTTTAATGTTCCATACATTGTTAGCTATATTGAACGATACACAAGTTCAGAATCAAACAACAAGTATCAGATGAGGCGAAAAGGTGCTTTGATTTATTTTATCAATTACACTCTCGAAGCGCCACCTAATAAAATGATATTTGGTGATGGAGCTGGTAAACTAATAGAATCGAAGTTTAATAGTCAGGATGGTTCGATGAGTAGTGAATACGGTGTACGATATGGTGGAAGAATGGGATTTGTGTGGTTATTATTACAGGTTGGGTTATTGGGAACAATACTTTATTTGTGTTTCTTTATGAGACTATTTGCTTATGTTAAAAATAGGCACGAAAGCAATCCCATTTATCTCTCATTTTTAGTTCTTACCATCGTATTTTTTATTGATACTATTATGTACTCAAATGTTTTTCTTCGTTATGAGTATCTAAAAGGTTTATACTTTGTAATACTTGGATTGATTTTGTTGGATAAAAAATACCAAACCCAGTATTATTCAAAGTTATTACTATTCTAATAGTATCAATATTACTGCTTGTAATACTCCTCTAAATGAAAGTGTTAATGATTACTTCTCTATCGACGAATATGGATGCCATTCAAGGCGGAGTGGATGCTGTGGTAATAAATCTAATAAAAGGATTCGAATACTTTAAAGATCTTGAATTAAGAATTTTGTCCTTGGGAAAATCTAATGAGGACTACACGAAAAGAATTACCGATCACATTACGATTCACTATCTGAGTAAATCGGGAATACCAGGAGGTAATTTATTCTATTATCTCTTTCAGGCTTCAAAACAGGTTCGGAATTCTATTATGGAATTTAATCCTGATATAATTCATGTGCAAGGAGCATCGCCAATATTGCTAAGTTTAAGAGGAATAAACAGAAAAAACCTAATCATTACCCAGCATGGGATTATGGCAGAGGAGATTAAATACCAAGCTTCCCTCCAAGGAAAGTTAAAGTTCTGGATTAAGAAATTAATTGAACAATTCTACTTTACAAGTTTTACCAATTTCACTTTCATATCAGAAAAGAATCGTGAATTTTTAATAAAAAAAAAGCAAATACAGGATATCACAGGCGAATTGATTTACAATCCGGTGAATCCTTCTTTCTTCGATGTGAAGAACAAGAATGGACGAACAAAAAAGATCATTTATGTGGGAGTTATCAATCCACGAAAAAATTTGATGTGCTTGTTACAGGCATTTAATCAGGTCAGGAATTCAATAGAGAATGCAGAACTAATGATTGTTGGTGGATTTACAAATGCTAAATATGAGCAAAAAATAAAACAATTTATAGCGAATAACAATTTACAGAATCGGGTTCATTTTTTGGGTTGGAAAACGCAATCTGAAATTCTTAAAATTTATAGTGAGGTGGACCTCTTTGTTTTGCCATCGCTTCAGGAGTCACTGCCAGTGAGTATTGCTGAGGCCATGGCTGCCAGTAAGCCTGTAATTGCAACTGATGTAGGAGGAGTATCTGAAATGATTACAGAAGGAAAGTCCGGATTTTTAATTGAGCCCAATAATCTTAATCAGTTGGGAGAATATTTAATTGAGACATTTGGTAGAACATTTGATTACAACGCTTTTTCAAATTATGCTAATGATGAGGCAAAACTGAAATTTCATCCTAAAAATGTTGCCCAACAAACAATTGAATTTTATCAAACAGTAATAAAAAATGCAGGTTCATAGAGCTTATGAAGGTTAGTGAAAAGCGTAAAATTGGCGTTATTGGTTTAAAAGGTCTTCCTGCATATGGAGGAGCAGCAGCCGTTGGAGAAAATATCATAGACAATCTAACGGATCAGTTTGATTTTACCATTTATTCGGTTAGCTCTCATACCAACTTAAAATCGGGGTACTTTAAGAATTGCTTTCACGTTGTATTCAGGAAACTTCCGCTGAGAAGAATCAATACGCTCTTCTATTACATACGTTCAGCTTTGCATGCATTACTGTTCAAGAATTTTGATCTTATACATTTGCACCACCGAGATGCAACTTTTGTTGTACCCATTTTAAAGCTAAGGTTTCCGATTGTGGTTACTACTCATGGTATGGTGCTTACCTCCAAGTGGATTCGCTATAAATATTTTTTTGAATTTGAGGATCGTCATTTTCTTAAGTATGCAGACTTCGTTACCACAGTTTCTTTAAAAGACAAGCGTATCGTTTCGGGTATAATTCCGGAAAAGAAAATTCGATATATTCCAAATGGCGTTAATCCGAATCTGGAGATTGTTGTTGATAAGAGAGACTATATATCCTTTGCAGCGGGTAGAATGCTTCCAGATAAGGGCTGTCATACATTTATTGAAGCACTGGGCTTGTTGGAGGAAAAAGAAAAGGCAATCCTAATAGGAGATATCAAACAGGATCTTGAGTATGAAAAGAAATTACTTCAGCTTCAAAAAGAAATTGGAGGAATTCGTTTTATGGGACTAATCAAGGTAAAGAAAGAATTATACGAGTTAATTGCTGGTAGTAAATTCTTTGTATTTCCATCCATTAATGAGTCTATGTCTATGATGCTGTTGGAAGTGGCGGCTTTAAAAGTTCCAATTATTTGCTCGGATATTCCAGAAAACAGAGATGTATTTAATGCTACTGAGGTACTCTTTTTTAAGGTTAATGATGTAAGGGACCTTTCTAGTAAAATTGCTTATGCATCAAAAAATCCTGAAATAATGAATGATTTCGCTAATAAAGCCTATCAGCGATTGACTAAAGATTACCTCTGGTCTAAAATATCAGAAGAGTATAAAATTGTTTTTGAGAAATTTTTCAGATGATACCAAATGTAATTACAGCTTCTAAATTACTAGCTGAGCAGGAAAAATTCACCATTGTCACCAATGCTGGTGAAGTAGAGATGAAAGTATGGAGCGATTTTGTTTCCAATCATCCAGATGGTAATATATTTCAAATGCCGGAAATGTATGAAGTATATAGTGCTACCGTTGGATTTGATCCTGTATTTATTGCCATTTTAGAAGGTGATTTAATTAAAGGATTAATGTTGGCTGTAATTCAAACAGAAGTCACAGGTATTGCAGGTAGATTTACCAGAAGGTCAATAATTAAAGGAGGACCATTAATAGCAGATTCCGAGAAAGAAATCTTGGATCTGATTTTAACGCAGTATGATTCTTTTGTGAAGCGGAAAGTAATGTACACACAAGTACGAAATTGGACAGAAAATTCTCAAATAAAGAATGTTTTTAAAGATCATGAATATCAGTTTATGGAGCATATGAACATACTGATTGATTTGCAACCGCCTGAAGAACAGCTTTGGCTCAATATGAAAAGAACCAAAAGAAATAGAATCAGAAAAGCAAATGGAGAGAACATTACTTGTAGATTTGAAGATCATCAATTTGGCTTAATTGATTCTTACCATGTATTGAAACAAGTTTATAGTAAGATAAAACTACCAATTCCAAGATTTGAATTCTTCGCAAACTTGTGGTTAAAATCATCTGATAATGCAAGATTACTGATATATAATGCTGAATATGAAGATAAAGTAATTGCCACGAGATTAATTCTGGCTTTTAATCAACGGCTTTATCTCTTTTATGCCGGCGCATTACAAGAATACAATAACAAATGTGTAAATGATTTAATGAATTGGGAACTCATGCTATGGGGAAAACGAGAAGGGTATCAAGTGTTTGATTTTGCAGGTGCAGGTAATCCCAACAAGGCTTATGGCGTTAGAAATTATAAAATGAAGTTCGGTGGAACTATCATATATCCAGGTAGATATGAGAAAGAGTATCGTCCTCAGCTTTTTAAAGTTGTGAAATTCGGATTTTATGTTTGGCAATGGCTGAGGAAAATCAATGACAATGTCAAGTCCTTAACAAAGAGAATCAATTTTCATGTATGATTTTACACTGAGTGTATTCAAGAATTTATTGCTCGGATATCAAGCTAACGGATATATATTTCAGACATTTTCACAATATCTTATGGATCCAAAAGATAAGGTGGTTTTATTGCGCTATGATATTGACAAAAGACCTGAAAATGCAATGATTTTAGCTAGAATACAGAATTCTTTGGGCATTAGAGGTAGCTTTTACTTTAGGGCTGTAAAATCTTGCATGAAGCGGGAGATAATAAAGGAAATTGCCTCGCTGGGACACGAAATAGGATACCATTATGAAAATTTAGCAACTGTGTCTCGTAGGTCACCATTTAGTAAAGATATCTCGAAAATTTACGAAAAGGGAATTAAAGATTTTGACTTGCACTTAAAGCGATTTAGGGAAATAGTACCTATTCAGACAATATGTATGCATGGAAGTCCATTATCAAAATTCAATAGTAAAGATCTATGGAAAAAATATGATTACAGTGAATTTGGAATAATAGGAGAACCTTATATCGATCTGGATTTTAATGAAGTGTTTTATCTGACTGACACGGGAAGAAGATGGGATGGACACAATGTGAGCTTACGTGACAAGATTAATGGTTACCAATCGGTTTGGACGGAGAAAGGAATGGTTTTTAAATCATCGTTCGAGATATTAGAAGCCTTAAATCAACAACTATTACCGCAGAAAATAATGATGACATTTCATCCTCAACGCTGGAATGCAATGAATTTGACCTGGTATTCTGAACTCATCTCTCAATATTGTAAAAATCCCTTGAAAAGAATTCTTGTTAAGATAAGGGATTCAAAAAATACAAATAGTTAACAGTTTAATAATTGCGATCATGGAAAATGAGAGTAAAATAAAAGACTTTATAAGAAAAGATATCAAACGAAAATCCAATATTGGGAAAATTTCAAGTTTCGTTGTCTTTTTGAACGATTTTTCTGATTTAGCAAACAGACTAGGAAGCAAAGGATTCGAAATTATAGGAAGATATTTTGATCGTCTTAATCCAAAGCATGCCTTAATTAGTTCAACGAATCCTGATGATATCAATTTATTATCAGGAAATGAATATCAATTAATTGTTAGTTCGGAACCTCTTAACAACTTGATAAGTATTAATGAATTTCTTGCAGCTGTAAATACCAAATTGGAATCCGATGGAACATTTATTTGCCGATTTGTGCCTCAGTCTGTTATAGAGAAAAATCTAATTAACAAATATATCTTTCCTATTAATAAAATAATGTTTTGTAAGCATTATTTATTCCATAGAGTATTTCCAAAGCTTAGTCTCACAAGAAAGCTATATTTCAAACTAACCAAAGGTAAAAACCGATCCATTCGAAAATTAGAGATGCATGGTAGATTAAATGCCGGTGGTTTTAGAGTTCATAGAGAATATCAGGCGGACAACTTTACCTATTTTACGGTCAAAAAGCAAGGGCAAGCGTATTTCGATCAATTTTCATCTTATGGACTTTTGTTTAAAATGAAGCGCATAGGAAAAGGTGGAAAGGAGATAAAAGTGTACAAATTGAGAACCATGGTTCCTTTTTCTGAATATTTACAGGAGGAATTTGTCCAAAAAAACCAATTGGACAAGGGTGGTAAAATTTGCAATGACATTCGTGTCACAACTCTTGGTAAAATCATGAGAAAGTTATGGATAGATGAAATACCTAATATTGTAAATTTGATAAAAGGGGAGATGAAAATTGTTGGAGTTAGACCCTTAAGCAAGCAATATCTCTCGCTGTACTCTCCTGAATTGCAAAGCTTAAGGGAAAAGGTTAAGCCAGGAATTATCCCTCCATTTTATGTTGATTTACCAGAAACACTGGAAGAAATACAGGAATCGGAAAGAAAATATATCAACAGTTATTTGCAAAAGCCAATTCGAACCGATTGCAACTATTTTTTTAAGGCTCTTGGGAATATACTTTTTAAAAGATTGACAAGTAAGTAATTCTAATAAATAGTTTACCGATCAAAAATTTTAGTTATGACTGAATCTGACAATTTCATCGAAAAAATGATGAGAGAGGAACGTAAACGTATTAAGTTATTTCAAAATAAGCTGATATCTAAATGGTATTGGTTTTTTGTGTTTAGCATTTTAGGGCTTCTTATTGGATACTTCATAAGCTATTATTCACCTGAGAATTATCGGGCTGAAAGTACCATTTTGGTTCAGAATGAGTCTAATTCTATTAAAGGCAAGGAGTTTTTTCAAGATGATATTTACAGTAAAGGATTTAATATTCAGGATCATATTGGTGTGTTGAAATCTCATAGTTTAAGCCATGCGGTGGTTAATAATTTAAATTGGAGAACCTCATGGTATCAGCAAATGATGTTTTACAATCATGATTTATATGGCAATGAGCCTTTTGAGATACAAGAAACAGGATTTGAGAATCCTACTAATATCCCTGTTTTTATTCAAATGATTTCCGATAGCACATATACAATACGTGTTGAGCATACCGATGAATTAATAGGATTTGAGCAAAAAGGAGAGTTTGGAAAGGTATTTCAAAATGATATGTTTCAATTTATTCTGGAAAAAAAATCTGATTTTATTCTTCCTGAGAATAGTGAATACTTTTTCGAATTTAATAATTCTGAACATTTGGCTTTAGAATTATCTAATCAGTTGGATATAACTTTGGATGATATGAATGGCAATCTCATAATTGTTAAAATGATAGGTCAGCACTCTCAACGATTAGTGGATTTTGTTAATGGATTGAGCAGAGAATATATTTATTACTGTTTGAACGAAAAAAATCGTTTTTCAGTAAATACAGTCAAATTTATTGACATGCAATTAGATGGAGTAGTTGACTCTTTGACTCATACGGGTAATTTATATAGTGACTTCCAATCGAAAACGACAGGGCTTGATCCAAAAGATGAGGCGGAATTTATTAGATTAGATTTAAAAAAATTGGAAGAGGATTTTTCAGTTGCTGACAGAAAAGTAAATTATTACAAAAGTCTTAATAAGTACTTAAATGATATTACTCAATTCGAGAAAATTGAAAAAAACCTACAAGATAAATTTGGTGAAGAATCGTCAAGGCAAATTATCGTAGCTCCTTCCATTTCAGATTTTTCAGATCCGGTATTAAACAATTTGGTGCTGAAACTTGATGAATTAACTCGTAAAAAAGAAGTGCTTTCGTATAGTGCTAAAGAGAATGAGCCTAATATGCTGATACTCGAAAAGGAAATTAATCACATCAGGCAAAGCTTATATGAAAATCTTACAAACTCAATGATAATAGCTGAAAACGATCTAACAAGTATTTCTAGGCGATTGGAAGAACGAAAAAAACAAATTAATAGTTTGCCTAAACTTGGGCAGAACTTTACCAATATAAAACGGAGGTATGACTTAAATAATGATTTGTACAATTTTTTGTTGAAGAAGAGAGCAGAGGCTGAAATTATTATTGCCTCTAATGTACCAAATTCACAAATAGTCGATAAGGCATCCATAATGTCGGTTGATAAAGTTGGTCCAAAATTTTTATTAAATATGTTGCTTGGTGCAATTTTAGGTCTTCTAATTCCATTTTTATTTATTAAAACGAGCGATTATTTCGACAATACAATCGAAAATGTAAATGATTTGGAAAGTGAAACCACATTACCTGTGCTTGGAGTCATCATGCACAATAAACATCGTAAAGATTTTATTGTATCAAAACGACCAAATGCGGGGATTACAGAAACGTTCAGGAGCTTAAGAACTGATTTGGAACAAGTTTTATCAACTTTTGAGAATAAGGTGGTAACGGTTCAATCTGTTATGCCCGGAGAAGGAAAATCTTTTATTAGTGTAAATCTTGCAGCAGTTCTAGCACTCAATCATCGTAAAGTATTGTTGGTGGAAACCGACATGAGAAAACCACGATTGAGTAAAATGTTTGGTTGTGCTTCTACTGGTGGTATGAGTCAGTATTTGCAAGATGAAGATAACTTTAATGAAATAATTTATCCGACACAGATTGAGAATTTAAGTTTTATTCCTGCAGGAACAACACATTCAAATCCAGCTGAATTATTAGCAAATGGGAAGTTTAATCGATTTATGGACTCTGTTCGCAGACGATTCAATTATATTATTATGGATAGCGCTCCTGTTTCTATTGTTACCGATGGTTTATTAACTGGAAAATACGCTGATCTTAATCTGTTTGTTTTAAGACAACGATACAGCAATAAGAAACAAATTAATTACATTAACAAAATTAGTGAAAAGGGTTCAATTAAGAATATTTCGCTGATTTTAAATGATTTCAAATATAATGGATTTGATTTCTTACGTTTAGGATACAAAAGAGGCTATTACAATGATAATTTTGCACCCAATGGCAAAATGTTAAAATAATATTATCGGCTTAATTATGTTTGAGATATTACAAAAGTAATATCTCTTTTTTTGCCCAACATATAAATATGATCATATTTAATATCCCTCTTAGAATCTTAATTACTAAATTGGTGCGAAATTAAATAATACGAATGAATACTGATCTTAAAAAAGAACTCTACCAATTAGCGGGAGAGGGGCTTACCTATAGAATTGAGGAAAACAAAAAAGCTTTGGCTGATTTAAAGGAATCGGTTGGAAGTGAAAGTAAAAGTACGGCCGGAGATAAGCATGAAACAGGTCGTGCTATGATGCATTTAGAGCAGGAAAAAGTAAATCGTCAGCTGCAAAACAATCTGAAATTAAGAAAAGTTTTTGATCGCTTAAGCCCAGAAGAGCAGATGAATAAAGTTGGATTAGGAGCTTTGGTGATTACAGATAAAATTCGATTCTATATTATGGCAGCTCTAGGACAATATACGCTTGATAAGAATAAATACTATTTTATTTCTATGAATTCTGAAATAGCAAAAGCTTTTTTAGGAGCTAAGAAAGGTGATGAAATACAATTTAAAGGAGAACACTATCAAATTAAGGATGTAATCTAGATCTTATAAGTACATAAAAGAAAAACCTGTCCGAAAAGACAGGTTTTATATTTTATAAATCTGAATTGTTTAAAATGCCATTGAAACACCTAATTGAAATACAGAATTTCTAACCTTAGGATCTTGCTCGTCATCAATGATTTTTGACATTCCAAGATTATAGCGAAGACCTAGTGCAACTTTTTCTGTGATATCGTATTCAAATCCTAATGCTAAACTTAAATCAAGACCTTTCATAACATCATCAGCATCTGCACTATTTGATAAATCACCTGCTTCAACCTCAGCTTCTGAACTTAGATGAATACCAATTTGAGGACCTGCAATAGCATGGAAATTATCAGCTCCAAACATTTTTGCTCTTAAAAGTAATGGAATATTTAAATAGTTCGACTTCCATTTCAATTCTTCATCTCCTTCTTCCATTTTCATTCCCTGACGTGAATAAACCATTTCTGGTTGAAAAGCAAGGTCTTCATTAATAGCAAATCTAGCGAAAGCTCCAATAAAGATATCTGTTTTCATATCAGTATCTTCAACATCATCTCCAGCCCAGTTAGCAAAGTTTAAACCGCCTTTAAGCCCGAATTTTACATCTTGGGCAAATGTTGATGAACAAAGTGCAATTACTGCTACAAATAGTAAAATTTTTTTCATGTGATAGTGGGTTTGTTAGAATTAAAAACTAAACATACAAAATTGTACTGTTATATTGAATTTTTACAGATTGAAAGTACGTTTGAATTGATAAAATGATTTTATATTTACATAAGTGATTTGTGTATAATGATTAATGTTCAGTTTATAAATAATGTTGAATTGTTAATATTTTTGTTTGGTTCTATATGCGTAACGAAACCAAAATATAGCCATAGTTCCATAGGCCATTATCGAGAAAAAATTATGATCCCATGGAGTTTCTACAATAATAAAAATGCAATGTGTAAGAAGGCAAACAAAACCGATAAGGTACAACAGACGTAGGCTTTTGTGTTCCGATTTGAAGAATTGTTTTGGTGTTGGTTTCATTTGAGATTTTTAAGATGGAATGAAAGGGGAGTCAAACCGCCGATTGGGTGGCTTAGTATTTCTTCTTCAATGTTAGCTTTAAAAGACCATATGCACTTCTTGTACCATACAAAGCAGTTGTTATTTCGCCAGAGTTGAATTCATAATTTTCAATATCAGCTATTTTAATGCTTTGTAAAGATTTCTCATCAATGGTTTTATTGTTAATTACCACAACTGGAAGAATCAGATATTTATTTTGATAGTCAATGGATAAGTGCTTTAAGTAACTAAAATTTAATGCTAAATCGTAAGCGGTTTCAATAGGTTTAATTTTATAATTTTTCGCTTTAACTTCTGTTGTTACAATTTTGGAAAAGGATTTTTCTACAAAAACCTTTTTGTTTTGACCTATGCTTACAAAAGCTATTGCTGTTAATAGAATTAATAAATTGATCTTTTTCATACTAAATTATTGTGTTGTTATTTTTTGTAGCGTTTTTTTGTAATAGTTCTTTTGTCAGATGAAGGATTTGGCTTGCTGATTTTCTCTGTTGTACAAGTATCATCACTTAAGTAAATAGCCTGTTCATTGGTTGACGTTATTTCTAAAACTTTCCCATATTTTTCTGGTAAATTCAAGCTTGTGGCATCTTTCCAATTGCCTTTACCAAGAACAGCAATTTCTTCTCCTTTCTCCAGAACTCCTTCTTTAAAACGTAGGGTTTTATTGAATCCAAAAAATCCTTCACTCTCTTCTCCCTTGCTTTTTAGATAGTTTTCCAGATTTTCCGTAGCATCATTCCAAAATCCTGAAGAAAACTTCGCATCCTGAACGATATAGGATTTTAACTTTTTGTCGTTGATAATTGCATATCGAATTCCATCTTTAATGAGGTATCTACTTGTAACTTCTTCTTCAATAATAGTTTCCCAGCTAGAACTTTTTCCTGATGATTTTTCTTGTTCTACATGCACATAGTAATGAGAGCATTCACGTTTGGAAAGGGGAGAGTACAAGGGCTTACCAATTATTTCTATGCAACCAACAATCTTAGCAATTTCACCATCTTTAAAATTGGCTATCCTTTTGTAATTTGAGTTTTTAAGTTTTCTTTTAATTATTGCCTTATTGCTAAAGAAAATAACCAGGATTACGATGATTATTATAGATGCTATAACAATTAGGATAATGGATTCTTTCATTTCTAATAGATTGAGTTTACTCTTTAATGTGAATGCCTTTTTTACTTGCCAGATTTCTTAAGGTATCCTTTATTTCTTGAACCCACAGATATTCTAGCTTTGATAAACTGATGGATGTACATGAATCATCTTTTTCTGAGAGTAATAGTTGATTCATTTTAAATTCGATGGATTGAATATCATCCCAAACCGCACTTTGCTCTTTTTCGAATATCCATGATTTTATTCTTATTGACCTGTTATCGATTTGGATAAAAGCCTTACCAAATAATCCTTCAAAAGGATATCCTACAGCACCTAAGATGTGAATTAAAGCATTTAAAAGAAATATTCCGGAGTATACCCAATCGAATGTTTCAATAGGTTTATTCTCTATCATTTTCATTGTTATCCAGGCAATTGAAACTGCAAAAAAAAGTATTCCGATAAATAATCTTAGCTTCGATTGTTGTTTTTCTTTTAACAAGTCTTTATAATACTCCATATTAAATGATTTAGCTCTTAATTAATAACAATATATAAATCGATTAAATTTACATATTATTTCATTATAGAATATAAAATTGTTAAATTAAGAATAGGTTTAAATAGGATAGTAAGTTCTTATTAAATCGTAGGGAAGTTGATGTATTTTGCTAAGGTATCGCAATGTTTTATCAGCAATTGCGACTTTAAAAGTGTAAACTAGGTGTATTGAGCGATTGTCAATTTTACCTCTTGATCGTACCTGATGCTGATTAAGACACTTTTATCACAAAAGTTAAAGATTGAACTTTACTCTAAATTAGTCTCGATTCATTGTAAATGATTCTTATGATCTTAATGTATCGATTTATATTTTGAATATGAAAATTTCACTTATACGGAGTGGTGTTTTATTTTTAATTGAATATTTCAATAATTAGATAAACAAAATAGGTACGCGAACTACTTCACGTACCTATTTGATAAAAATAATATAACAAGACTTGTTACTTGGCTAAGTTGGCAATAAAGTGCCTACTTTTTCAATATCTTATCAGCAATTTGCTTTGCGTCCTGGCAATATTTGTCATCACCCTCTAATTTCCATTCACCAGTTTTTTCAATGTAATACCTAACTGTTTTCTCGATGACTTCTGAATAACCACCATAGGATGCTAACATATTTTGCACCTCTTCCATATAGTCATTATTGCTTAATTCTCTAGCCTTCACAAGATCCCACAATCTATTAATTCGTTTAGATTTCTCTTTGTAAATAGGATCTATTGTTTTGTAAGCCATTAAAAAAAGTGAAAGAGCTTTAGCTTCAGGAGTTGGCTTTATTGCGTTTTTTTTCATGTTCTTCGTTTTGTATATAAATAAGGAAGCAAATGTACTCATTAATAGTAAGAGCAAGATCATTTAAACATCTTGAATCTATTAATAGAGTAGGAGAGCAACTTTACCTGGCTTATTAGTTTTTATTTTTTGCACTAAACAATTAATTTGAGCGTGAATGCAAATGATCATTTAGTTTTTCTTTTCTAATTCCACAATTTGCTTTTTTGCATTTGCATTCTGAGGATTTAGATTTAATGATTTTTGATAGTATTCAATCGCTAGTTTTTTCTCACCCATTTTCAGGCATGCTTCGGCATAACTATCATATACATTAAAGCTTTCAGGATGGAGTATCATATTCATCTTGAATAGATCCTTAGCTACTTTAATTTTATCCGTTCCTAAAAATCGATAGCCCAGGTTATTTAAATTGTTTTCGTTAAGGCTAGGATCATTTTTATCTTTTTTCAGTAAAGATTTGTAAGATGCCAGCGCCTGATCGAAATCTCCATCCATGATCATTTCCAGTGGTAACTTTGTATCATCTGCGATTTGACTATAAACAGACCTGGTTTTCATGGTATTTGAATTGATAACATGTATGTCCATGAAATTTTGCTCTGCATTTGCTTTGAATTGAAAGATTGCATCAAAATCTCTTACAACGAAAGTGCTATCCGATACTTGAATTAGTTCTGTAAGTTCTTTTTCCGGACCATCTCTGTACATCAATTGATTGTTGACTTCCAGTACTTCAATAAAAGAATATCCGTCAACCAAATATTTACCAGTAATTTTAGATAATGAGTCACTATTTGTTTCTATCTCTTTATATCTGGGTACAAAATCATCCCATTTATAGGTTAAAGCAACAGAACGAATTAGTTCGGAAATAAACTTCGGATGATTGGAATTGGTCATTACAACTACTCCGTATCCTTTATCTTTATGGGCAATCATTTCGCTCGAAAAACCTTCGTTCCAGCCGCCATGACCAAAGTAAACCTGATCCTTCTTCTTGTTAATGAATATGCCAAGGCCTATAAAATCTTCTACAAAAGGAGTAAGCATTTGGGTGGTTAAATTTTTAGATAAGGCAAGTTTGCTTTGCTCTTTCAGTGTTTTTTGAATATTGATCGCAAACTTAGCAAGATCTTCTGGTGTAGTCCAAAGTCCCGCCGGTGCCATTTCAGGATAGGTATGTCGTTTTCCTTTGGTCATTCTACCATCTGGTAAATAGCCAGTTGCTGCCATGCTTAATTGGGTTTTAGTAAGTGGCTGATTAAAATTACTGTTTTGCATACCTAAGGGTTGTAAAACAAGGTCTTTCATAATTTCAGGGAATGGCTTGCCTTCCACATCAATCATCATTTGCTGAACTATATTATATCCTCCACCAGAATATCGAAAACTTTCCTCTGGAACTTTATTCACTTCCGTAGTACTTGAATTGGCAGGAGGTGTTCCATCTAATACTTGTAGTAAGCTAGGCACTGGCAAATCCGGGCTATATCCTAAAAAACCATGCACCGTAACACCTGCCGAATGATTCAGAAGATTTTTAAGAGTTACTTTCTTTTCGGATGTGAATTTGTTATCAGCAAGCTTCCAGGATTTTAATTGAGTGTTGATATCTGCATTTAAGTCAACTTTAGCTTGCTCTACTAATCTTAAGGCAGCATAAGCCGAAACAGGTTTGCTAATGGATGCAGCTTGAAATAAGGTGTTTTCCGTGACAGGAATCTTACTCTCTTTATCCATAATACCATAGGATTTTAGCCAGGCAATTTCACCTTCGTTTATTACGGCGATACTCACTCCGGGAACACCATAATGTTTCATTCGTGCTTCAATGGTCCATGTAGAATCTCCTTCAATGTAAACTGGCGAACTAAGATTGCTTTCTACTTCAGAAATTTTAGGATCAAAAGAATCAGAATTGGATGCTTTCTCTGAGCAGGATAAAATAAGGCTTATCGATAAAAGAACTAGTAGCTTGAATTTCATACGGATTTATTTTAGGTTGCTGTTATCATCCAAATTGCTTTTATGGCTGGGCTTTACTAAATGGATTGTAAATGATAGCCTAGCTAAAAAGTTATCAGACTGCTTATTAAAAACTTAAATATAGCAGTTTTAAGAATACATAAGAGATAATATTTTACTTATAAGCAACTTATAATAATTCTCACACTATTCATTTTTACATTTATGCCATATTGCGAGCTTGCCACTTTCTGTTTTTATCGATAAAAACATTCTAAAATTGTAATCGTTAGGAGTGGGGGATTAATAACTTAAATGATTTATTATCATGTAAACTTTCAAAATGTTTTTCATTTAGCAGTTCGTCTTGTAAGGTATCCGACAAGTCTAGTGCTTTTACCAAATCTTTTAGTGCTTCATTTGGTTTATTTAGCTTAGCATAAGCACAAGCACGCTGCCAGTAGGCAAGAGAGTACTCATCGTCATGTTCAATGGCGGTATTCGAAAGATTCAATGCCCAGCGTACTTCTCCTATTTCTAATAATGCATCAGCCTTATAGGTCATGGCTTCGATGTCATTTGATTTAATATTTAAAATTTCATCATAGATTGAAATTTTATCTTCTTCACTTTTTTCTAATCCGGCACGCATCCATAAAGAGTGAATCGAATTGGTGTTGGTTATGTCTTGTTGCGTTTCTATGATGACTTTAGAACGCTCCGTCATTTTTATTTCAATCTGCTGAAGACGATTCTCATAGTCTGCCGTAAGAGTTTCAATTTTCTTAGCCATATCACTCTTTAAACTATTTTTAATATCATTTAGAGAACGCCATCCCAAAAGCACCAACAATGAAGCTGCCGCAGTAATGATGTAAAAAATATTGTTTATTGTACTTGTGGTATAATTAATAGCTCTGTCCGATGACTCTAATTTTGCTTCAGCAATTTGTTTGGTAACCTGTGCTCTCAAGCTCTGATTTTCCTGTCTTAAAATTTTTATCTCGTCAAGTATATATCTTTCAATAAAAGGTTTGTATAGTGGCTGCTCGATAGAATCTACTTTACTTGTGTTTTAAGCTAACAATAAAGCGGGTAGGCTTAAAAGTATGATCCCTAAAAACAATTTGGACGTGATCGTTATGACTCTTTTTTTTGTTCTTTTCATTTTACCGCAAGTTTTAGATAAATTATCGACAAAATTAATTTTCTTTAATCCTAATGCAAACAATAGAATCATAGCTATGAATGCTGAGAACACTATTGTGTTTTCGACACCTGAATCAAAATTGTCAATCGGAATATATTGGCTTAAAAACAACCCTATTAATGTTAATGTCAGGAAAATACGTATCAGCAATTTGATAAAGCTATTCTTTTGGTATAATTCGTAAAACGCAATAATTATAAATGAAATCAAAACTATCCATCCATTAAATGCAAAGTCAACAATTAAGCCTTCCTTTTCAGTTTGAGCAATTATTTCTTCTAATTCAATATAGTCGGTTATCACATGAGCAAGTAGTATCGCTGATAGTAGAAGTGAATAGTATTTAATTAGATGTTTCATTTGCTTGCTGCTAACGGCTTGGCATATAATGCGTATGGGGATAGAAATTATCAATCTACTTCCACCACGCCAAGCCAAATGCTTTTCAAACAACTAATTTAACATTATAAAGTTGATTTAAAAGCATTGGGCGACAAATAGAAATCACGACTGTTCGCAAAGTGCTGGTCCCATATGCTTTATAATGCCTTGTTGTGCCTAGTGTATTCATTAATCCACTTTGAGATCCTTTCAAATTCCCCTATTTCAATTGGAATATCCTTTTTTAAAATATTGATAGTCTTCTTTTCAGTTTTTATAATCAATTCTTCTTCTTCATTTGAACAGTTTACAATTTTGTTCAGTTTTATTCTTTTATAATTAAGGTCAGTATTTCTAAATGAGATTGCTTTTTTATTCGATATAACAGGGAAAGTCCATATGTCAACAAATCCCATGACTATAAAAAAACATCCCATATAAAACCTCATATCTAGACCAAATAAGATGTCTGCATTATTTGAGGAAGGTAAAAAGCTTAAGAAAATCCATATCCCTCCAAATATTGAATAGAGAATCAAGTTTTTGTAAAAGGCTGTCTTCTTTCCAAAACCTGTCAAAATTCGTTTATTAAAACCTTTTTGTTTAATTAAATAATCAATTATTAGCCAAATTATTAAAACTACAATTGTCAATGGAAAAATCCAATGTGTTTCATTGAACGTCCATGTCAAAATGAAGCCAGATAAAGCAATTGAAATATAGACCAGGTTATTTATTCTATTCATTGGTTAAAAGATATTTTTACTGACATGTTTGTTAAGGCACATCCTTTACACAAGTTAAAGATTAGACTTTACACGAAACTAGTCTCTACCCTTGATGATGATTCTTTTGATCTTAATTTATTTTCGTTAACCTATCCTAAAAATACATTTCTGTAATAGACCTTCCAAATTCTATTTTTCTTTTTAAGCTGCTGATCTGGTTTAAGTCCTCAATAATTTTACTTTTTCACTAATTAAAAGCAAAAATCAAAGCCTTAAAAACTTGCCTATTGACAAACTTTTAAGGCTTTTATAATGTAATCATCTAATTTTATGTGGATGCGCAACGGTTACTTTTGTTAGGGTACGTAATTTATTCAATTTCATTTATTTCAATGTCATCATTAGATGCTTCTTTAAGTACTTTAAGTATTTCTGGCGGAGGTGGAGGCGGTGGCACTCTTTTTTCTGGAATGTCAAGCTCAACCTCAAAAGTCAACTCATAGCCACAAGAATCTAATGATGAAGTTTTATACAAGTTAAACATCTCGGAACCTACGTTTTTAACTCTTGCAGGAAAATCTCTCCAGTAGCCCCAGAATCTTTTTGTTTTATTTTTATTGTAATCAATTATTAGCTCCACGTATGGTGCATCAATTGGTGGACAAAACTCTGAATCGTTATTCTCGATATTTGCGATTCTTATTGAGCTTGCAAACTTGTCAAATTGCAATTGGGTTATTTTTCCTTTACAGAATCCTTGTTTGTCAGCATATTTTCCACCCCAAAAATTGAAATTAAGTCCTTTATCAATTTTAATGGCTATTGCAGGGCAATTACCATAACACAAACTACTAGAAAATTCAACTGTGTCAACAGTTAAATTTAGATCATAAAGTAGAGTGTCATTGTAAAATTTATATTGATCTTGATATTTAAAAGGGAATCCAAATCCTTCTATTTTATCAATTATCAAGCTGTCAGAGTTTGCTTTAAGAATTTTCCCAATCAAGTATTTATATGTCACACGATATAAACTGTCATTTTTTATAAATTTATGAAATGTAATATCAGTTTTTCCTTTTGAGCGAATTCCACTATCTATTATCCATTTGTCATAGTATGAGGTGTCACAAATAATTATAGTGTCATTTGAAATTGAATAATTTGCAATCTTTTTATTATAGAAGTATGCAACACCGTTTCTAAAGTGAAGTGCTTGGTCTTTATATTCTATCAAGCTGATATCTTTCTCATGGACACACAGATTCCAATATTTCGTATTGAAATTTTTATCGATAGGCTCTTTAGTTGAGCAACTAATTATAAAAATCAGAATCAATATTATAGATATGTACTTCATTTTTTTTATTATGTTTATTAAGGTACATCCTTTACGCAAGTTAAAGATTAGACTTTACACGAAATTAGTCTTTATCCTTGTTGATGATTCTTTTGATCTTACTTTATTTTCGTTAACCTATCCTAAAAATACATTTCTGTAATAGACCTTCCAAATTTCATTACCTTTATGATCAACCTCAAGATGTTTTTCTTTTGTTATGGGCTATCACCTAACTTTCATTACACATTAACGTTTCAATAATGATCCATTTATTGTCAATTTTTTTCATTAAAACTAATTCTCCCCAGCCGTACAAAAAACCACAATGAATCCAATACTCAACTATTGCATAAGATCTACTTGTTGAAAATACTGGTTTATAAAAATAACAAATACCTCCTTTGTTATATTCTCTCTCAACATAGTACAGTATAGGAGACTGCAATGGATCAATTCCCTTTTCAATGCACAATTCGGTATCAAATACTAAGTTATTGTATTTAAGTAATGAATCTTGGTCAATTACTGTGAAACATTTATTGTTTTTAATAGAAAGTGTGTCAATTGACTTTTTAATAAATTGCTTTTTATTAAAGTCATATTTATTTACAATATTAGAAATGTCAATGTCTGAAAATGTAATCGTGTGTGTGATTAGAGGCGCAACAACAAAAGAAATGCTTGTATCTTGAAATGTAGTACTTAAATCATTAAGCAAATTTTGTTCGACTCCATTGATTAATTTATATCTCTGATTTTGTCCAAATGATTCAATACTACATAGTAGAGTTAAGCATGTTAATATTAGAAAAAATCGTTTCATAAATGTTTTATATTGTGGTGTTCGTTAAGGCACATCCTTTACACAAGTTAAAGATTAGACTTTACACTAAATTAGTCTTTATCCCTGTTGATGATTCTTTTGATCATATTCTATGAGGATGTGCATGGTTTACTTTTGTTGAAAAGCCGTTTTTATTTTATTGTTATTATTTCATTTTCAATCCACTCAAAATCAACGTTTCTATTTTCAATTATTGCAACAAAATTAAATTTTGGATGATGTATTCTTCCACAAAATGGAATTTTTACTTGTTTAGGATTTCTTTCAGAATAAAATTCTGAGGTTAGCTGTGATGCTTTCGAAACAACAAATATTTCATTCTTATATTTAAAAGCTCCTTGGTAATAATAGGGGAGATTCAAAGTCGAATATAAAGTCTGAATTTTGTAAATAAGATTTTCATTTTTATTACTTATTTCAATGCTGAGTACGTAAGGATTTGGGTCAATATTGAAATTGGCTTTTGTCAAAATAATTGTGTCAAGGATTTCAAAAAATGTATGTTTGATTTTCAATTCAGGAATTTCACAAATTGAAGTATCTTTCCTTAAATATGAAAAATATTGCTCGTCGGTCATTTTCAAATTATTCTGAAGTCTCCAGGAGGAACAAGCTGATACAAGACTAATTGTTATCGCTAGCAGTAGAATATATGTTTTTTTGTAACTTCTATTTTTCATTTAATGTCTAGATCAGGAGCAAAAATATTCGTAAAGGCACATCCTTTATACAAGTTAACCCTTGTTGATGATTCTTTTGATCTTACTTTATTTTCGTTAATCTATCTAAAAATACATTTCTGTAATAGACCTTCCAAATTCAATTTTTCTTTTTAAGCTGCTGATCTGGTTTAAGACCTCAATAATTTTACTTTTTCACTAACTAAAAGCAAAAAACAAAGCCTTAAAAGTTTGTCTCTTGGCAAGCTTTTAAGGCTTTTATATTCTATTCATCTAATTTTATGTGGATGCGCAACGGTTACTTTTGTTAGCAATTGTACATTATTCTAATCGTTAATATTGATAAAATCCTTACAATAACTTTTCAAGTCAAGAATTATTTCAGAGAGAGCTTTCTCTGGCTTTAATTGACTGTAAATCTTATATTCACCTTCATTCAAGGAATTCACAGTTAATATATTACCTAAGTCATTTTCATAATACAAACTCACCTTTATTCCGTCAAATAAATCATAATGATGCATGCAAAATTCTAGTGAGATGCACTTGTTATTGCGTTTAAATACAACTCCATATGAGCCGATTCCTTCATCAATTTGCTTACTGTCTATATAAAAATAATACTCACTTAAATAAGGCGAAAGTGTTGTTTCTAATTGCTCATGAAATATTTCTATCTCTTCATTTCCCATATTATAAAATCCCTGTTATTGTTTTTATTCCTTTCCTAATACTGTAACCACTAATTATAACACTCTCACATGCTATTTGTGTATGTTCGTTAAGGCACATCCTTTACACAAGTTAAAGATTAGCCTTTACACTAAATTAGTCTCTACCCTTGTTGATGATTCTTTTGATCTTACTTTATTTTCCTTAACCTATCCTAAAAATACATTTCTGTAATAGACCTTCCAAATTTCCTTGCCATTCTGTTCAAATTCAAGGTAGTTTCTTTTTAAGCTGCTGATCTGGTTTAAGACCTCAATAATTTTACTTTTTCACTAACTAAAAGCAAAAAACAAAGCCTTAAAAGCTTGTCTCTTGGCAAGCTTTTAAGGCTTTTATATTCTATTCATCTAATTTTATGTGGATGCGCAACGGTTACTTTTGTTACCTGCTGGCTTTTTTGTGTTTCTTCGTTCTTTTTCTTCACGATACATAAAGCCAAAATCACGTCTTAATTCTTTTCTAAAATTTTTATTTGCGTTATGTATTTTTGATACTTGTTCTTGAGAAAACTGTCCGTTTTCAGCTGGTTTTTTCATCAAAGTATCCCTCAAAGAAAAGAATGAGTCACGACATTCTACTGAAATTATAATATTAACAACGCCTTTCTTCCAAGCAATTATATCATCAGCAACTTTTTTTATCTTTTGAACATCATAACTATTCCCTTTTTCTTTAATTATATTGTCAGTAATATCAAACGCTTTAGGATAATGCTCTAATCTCAATTCATAGAGTTTGGTTGTCAAATTTCTATTATTCGATTTGTCAAATTGTTTTTGCTGAAATCTTTGGTTTTTAAAAAATTGCAGCAAAGTTATTAAGGATAGAACGAGCGCTGTAAGTGCCGCTATTATTGAAGGTGTAAAAAACTCAGACATATTATTTTAATACTTTATTTACTTTTTGAATTAATCCTTTCCAGTTATCGATTTCAACAGAGGATAAGTTACTTGCCGCATTGCTTTTTGTCCATTTCACGTAGGCTTTAGCCAATTTGTATTTAGAAAAATTGGGTATCTCATTGGAGAAAATGTCAATAATTGCTCGATTTGGTTGTGAATCAGCAATGGATTTTACATCTTTTTGATATTCTTCCTTAGCAATATTTATTAAAGTTTCTTTCAATAAATCTTCTATCTCTGGCTTAATAGTGCCATTGGTAAAATCTTTAGTTCTCAATATGTTTTTATTACCGAGTGTATGAACTAGGTTTTCTTGCTGTGCAGCTTGGTCTCCAGCGGCATCAGAATCTAAAAGAGCTGCAACTTTTAATTTATGAGCAAAAAGGATAGTTGCATAGTAAACAACTTTACCAGCGGAATTTGCAAATACTAGAGCAATCTTGTCATTCAACTTCTCAATATTTTCATCTCTCAATAATTGAGAAGTAGCTTCTAAATACCAGTAATCTGTAATACCTTCCAATATTAGATTACGCTGCTGAGTAAACAGGCTTTGTGCTAAGTCGTATCCGAAAGCTTCTTGAAGTGGCAATAATCCAGCAGGATCACTTGAAGATATTGTTGTATGTACCTTGGTACCTTCTTTACGATTTTTTAATTCAACTACTTTTACAATATCCAATTCGTCTGGTCCAACCAAAAATGGTGAGTGAGTTGTGTAAATAGTTTGGTTCTTTTCGGCAAGTCTTGAAATTGTACCTCTAAAATCTCTTTGTTTCAAACCGTGTAAACTCATTCCTGGCTCATCTAATAGCAGAATAGCATTTTTATGCTTGTCCATTGCTTCCGCAAAAAACACAACAAAAAATGAAACTAACCATTGAAAACCCTCAGAGCGTTGGTCTAACTCAATATCAACACCTAAATCATCTTCAACAACGACCTTCAAATACTGTCCATCCGCAGTTACTTTTAGTTTATCCGCTTCAGGTCTCTCTGGGTTTGGCATCCACACAGTCCGAATTTCTTCGGAAAGTCTAACACTTGCTGCATTTAACTGATAGCTTCTACTATCAAGTTTATCTTTGTATTCTTTTAAAGCATCAGTTTCATTAATATTAGGGCTTCTTGTATTCCCCAAATTAGCAAGTTCTCTTGCCGTAAAACCTAAAAGCTTCAATAAACAAAGATTTCCATAATCAAAAAATTCATCATCAAGTATATTTTGGTCTGTTCGTTGTGCGAGGTGTTCTAAATGAATTGATGGTTTTACTTTAAAATAATTATTAAAGAGAATAAAAACCGGAGTTCTATTGCTTAATATAGATAGAGTTGTATCAAAGTTTTCATTAAATTTTATTTGTTCTTGTAACTTAGTATATCTCTCTTCCTCCTTTTCATTATCTTCATCTATAAGAACATAATTCTTTTCTAATAACTCTACAATACTTGTCGATTTTTCATCCGATATGGTTGCATAATCGTGCCAGTGTTCTGTTAAATTATTTAATGAAACACTTGGTTTATTCGTTTCTTCATCTGGATTGTCAATATGGTACTGCTTATCTAAGTGAGAGAAAAGACGTAATAAGTCCTTTTTAATGTCCTTATAGTAGATCTTTGATGGTGCGTTTTCAAGAGTGTGATACTTCTTATTATCGATATTTGTGTATTTTTTATAAACACAATCTTTGAAACCATCAGGTAACAAATCTTTATCAGCTTGTTCAAGTTGAAAATAACCCGTAACTACCGTAACTTCTTCAGGAGATACTTTTTTTGTGGTTATATCATTATATAAAGAACGAGGGTAGTCTCTTAAAACCTCAAATCCTTTTATGTCATCAGGTTTGTTTAATTGTTGTAATGCTTGTAAAATAACAGTCTTCCCAGCTTCATTTGGGCCAACTAAAATCGTCTTCAACTTTTCAAGTTCAAATTCACCAGTATCAATAATACTTCTATAGTTTTGTACTCTTGCTTTATATAATTTCATAATATCTTATTTATATGTAGTATCATTTTTTAAGCTTGCAGGTATCGTATGTATATGTTGCAATGCAACTTAGACCACTTATGTGACGTTTGTTGTAAGTTATTGTTATTCTTTGTGTTGCCGGTTAAAATTACACCTAACTGACTTTTTATTTTTGCAAGAGATGTTTTAGCCATTGGCTGATAATTTCCTCTCTTGCTAATGTAAAGTATAAATCTAATGATAAATAATAAGTATTGTATCGTATTTATTATGAAATTTTAATGCTTAGGATAATTGGAGAAGATTTTATAAATTGGAAGGGTAGGGGTGTTTATTTTAGGTAAAGCAAAAACCAGATTCTATTGTAAACTTCTATACTATTGTTCCACATTTTTTAACAGCTTGCTATTCATTTTATAAGTTTCAGATTCTAATCTTCCTTGTCACTATAGTTTTCTACACTTTAGGATCTGCATTCTCAAACAATGAGAATGAATTCTACAAAATAGAGACAGTTATTTAAAGCTCTTGGTTTTATTCTGAATAGTGTAGAATACAAATTTACACCTCAAAAATGCATGTTTCGATGTCAAATTTACATTCTCAGAAGTTGAGAATGTGGGTTCTACTTCTCAGAATTTGAGAAAATGTTTTACATTTTAATTATGAAAGTGCTAGTTTGATGTAGCTGATATTCTTCTTGATGCACCAATAAATAATACTTGTAGAGCTAAGTGTGTTACAAGAATATGAAACAAAAAATTAGAACGTCATTTTTTGAAACTTGGAAGGTAATTTTGATCTCTTATGCCAAGAGTAGGATAGATAAGGGGTGTTGAAGAGTTTTGCCAATTAAAAAATCTACTAATAAAACATATAAATAAAATTTTAAATTAACATAGTCTTTTTCTAAAAAGTGTAGAAGAAAAAATGACCAAAAAAAGAGAGTTTAAGAAGTGAAAAATGGAATATTTTTAAAAAATAAAAGTCTTATAAATAAAGGCTTACAGACTTTTATGCTCTTATTTTCGTCAAAATAATTGGAAATGTCTTGCTTATATGATTTGTGATTTGCTAAATTTAATTAAGACTAAAATGTTAAACCATAAAGCTGATATTATGAGTCAAATAACAATTACAAAAGACTTTGTTGAGAAATCAGAAGAAGGATTTGAACTAAAATCAAATAATTTTAGTGGAAAAATTAATTTGTATGCTGAAACGCTTGGTATTTCACCTGAACAGGTGGCCGCCGTACTTGATGCTCTAAAAACCTTATCGGATATTAGAGAGGATAAAATAGCCAAAAGAATGGCTTCCAAGGCAGCAACGATAAACTATAAAACCAATCGTAAGCCAACAGAGAAGATAGTGCGGGATTTCAAGAAATTGGTGGAAGCCAGTCCAAATTGTACTCCCGAAATGTTGGAAGACTTGGGTATGAATAATACAGTAAAAATTATTGATACGGATACCAAAGCGCCGGATTTACATGTAAAAATGGTAGCTGGAGTGCCTCACATTACCTATGAAAAAACACCATTCGAAGGCATTCGTTTGTACGGCAGAATTAACGGAGGTCCTTACGATTTTCAATGCGTAGTGGCTCATCCATATTTCGATGATACTCGAGAGAGACGAGATGCTACTCAGGCTGAGCTTCGTGAATATTATGCTTATTTTATGAAGAACGGTAAGGAAGTTGGTTTACGTTCCAAAGGCATAAAAATTACATTAGAAGCACTGGATTAAGTAGATCTTTTTTAGAATGTTCGTAAGTTAGTTTTCACATTTACCTTTGGTAATTGAAGAATTCATAATTTTTGGTAAGCCCCTTTATTGGGGCTTTTTTAGTATCTGGCTTTGTCCTTAATCTCCCGGTAATACTCCTCTACACCAATGGTTTTCATTCTTTTGTTGATGTTTACGGAGCGTTGGTTTAGGTGTTCATCGAATCCGGTATTGTCGCAAGGAAATTCTGTACACTCAAAACAGTAGTCAACTCCTTTTTCTTCGGAGCAGGAGCGTAGCTTGCAATTTGCAAACAGTTTGCATTTTTCGTTTCGGCAACCCGAACATTCTGCCAGAGAGAAATATTCCAGCATCTCTTTAAAATCGGGATATTTCTCGAATACTGGTTTGTTTAGTAAATCCACAAATCGCTCGGCATAAACCGAGAATTCTCCCAAGTCATTTTGCAGGATCTGGCTCTTTTTGGCAATGTCACCATCCTTAAAAGCAAAGCATTTTCCGCAGTGCAAACCGCATGGTGCCAATCTGGTTTTTATAAATTCGTAGTTCATTTATAAGGATGTTTAATTCTTATTGAGTCTTTATTGTGGTTTGGTTAGTGATCTATTTTTATTCAATTCTTGCATTCTTATTGAATCAGCATAATATTCAGGATCAAATTTTCGAATTAAGTTTTTATATATTTTTCCATTATATATAGATAAGGTTCCTTTTAACTTTTTACCATTTTTCATAGGTATAAAAATTGAAATGTGATCCTTGCTTATTGAATCTATCCATTTATAATCTTCTCCATAAAAAATAACCCCACTTGCCTTGATATCTTTTTGATATTTTGGTTTTTGCTTTAATTTTTCAGTGATTTCAATTGTAAAATCTTCGATTTCTTTATTGGTAAGGTTTTTATAGCGTATTTTGGATATGTAATTGTCGATTAGACTAAACTCTATCCTGGGATCCCTAGTATCTCGAGCATAAATAAATGGTTTATCCATTTCTTTAATCGTATCGTAGTTATTTACCAATGAGTCTCCAACGGAATAATTTAATATTCGAATTCGACTATCTTCATTAGGTGATGAGCAAGAGTAAATAACTAATGCAAATAATATTAAAGTATATGTTTTCATTTTAATTTATTGCGATTTAAGTATTAACATTTATCTATTTTTCAATTAGATCTTCAGAAACTGTTTTCCTTTCAATAAATTTGATGCTATTCTTCTCAGTATATTCTATGTGATATTCTTTAATAATTCGCTTACTATCCGCAAATTCATTCCATGAATGTATTATTACTCTATCCCAATTTATATGAGAATTAATACTTAAGAAACCTTCTGAATTATCATAGGCTGTCATCAACCAATCCGATAAAGTATTTTCATAAAAAAGAACAACCCAATGAATGTTTTCTTCCGTGGACGCTCTTTTAATTAATAGAATTTTGGAATTTTGAATCTTCCAATAACCTCTTATTGAATAATTAAATTGCTCATTAAACTTTTCTAAAGTATCAAGTTCTAGATTATTCCAGCTTGTGGAATCAATAACTATTGATTGAGAATTCAATATATGTCCTATCGAATCAATAATAGGTAACTCAATTGATTTAACATTATCTAATGATTTATCTAAATCAGATTGAGAATAAGCACTTAGCCAACTAAAAATAATAATTAAATATATAACAGTTTTTTTCATAGTGACTCATGTTTTTAACAGCTCCATCAGCTTTACAACTGTTCCAGTTACGAATAGTTGCACTCACTTTTAAATTCTTCTCAAAAAGGGGATAATGCTGATTTTGAAATGTTTTTAATTTACTACTCGCTCAAGTATAATTTTATTGACCACTTTATCATCCTGTATCGCTGTTTGCTCAAGTATATCCGGAGTTTTGAATTCAAATTTAAATCTAAAAGGAGCATTATCCGGGTTGGTAATAATAATCTCACCTGTATTTTTAGATGTAAACCAGGTTGAGCAGATTTCTATGACAGAGGTAGATCTTTTAAGTTCTGCAATAATAAACTTGTCTGTTTTATTATCATATCCATAAAGTTGTGCAACCGACTCAATAATTTCACCATTGATAGTAATTTGGCTAGTAGATATAATCCCGTTTGCAAACTGTTTGTTCTCACATACAAATACGGAGTTGTCGCCAAATTCGCCCTTCCAGCTTCCAATAAACTGTTTCATTAATTCAACTTGATCAAGTTTTGTTTCTGTAGTTTGCGCCTGTATTTTGTTCATGCCAATAAGAATTAATAAAATAATTAGTAAAGTTTTAAAAGATGCTTTCATTTTTCAAATGATTTATGATTTTGTTAGCAATTGTATCTATACCAAAATTAAAAAGGTAAAAATTTTCTTTTCACTCTATAATGCAAATTAAGTGCTTCAATAATCAGTTCAGGTTCAACTATTAAATTTGTAATAACAAAGTTCCGTTCATTTTTTTGTTCTATTGATAAATAACGAAATGAGTGTACAAATCTTCTTGATGATCGGGTTTCAATCAGTGAACAATCACAAATGTCAGCACGATTAAGCTTAATTCTTGTCCCATCTTTTTCATAAGTAATGGTTTTTAACTCTCGATCAATAAGGATGG